>FWWM01000721.1_pt1 | contig 98436 bp, 115 predicted proteins | sample 2228351 | NCBI WGS metagenome assembly FWWM01 (sample SAMEA103939774, study PRJEB20133) | metagenome | reverse complement strand
TCTTGAAAGCCTTCCCGAATAATCCCCCTTTTCCCTTTGTCTTTTATCCTTAACTTCTCTATCACTATTGCCTTTCCTTTCTCTTTTGCTAAGTCCATAACCTTGTGTGCATATATCCAAGTGTAATAGTCTCTCTTATTGCCATTTCCACTTCCCAGTTCTGGCATAGCTATTTCACCATAGCTTAAAAGGTTTCCATATTCATCTGTTTCAGCCCAAGCTATATGGTTTGGATAGGCATTTAGGTCTATGCCTATTACTCCATAAGCTTTGGTTATCTCTATCTGTGGATATTCTTCTTCTGCAGTAAAGTAAGCATATACATTACCATCTCTTAGCTTAAGTTCCACAGAGTAAGCCCTTCCAGAAAAGGCTATCTCTTTAATCTTCTCTATCCTATCCCCGGCACTTATCAAGGCATATACATACTGCCTTTCTCCTGTGTTTATCCTAAGATATGTCCTATCTTCTTTTACCTCTATCCTTGTGTTTTGGTTTCCTTTTAAGTGTCTCTGTCCTATGGAATAGAGATTACCTTTTCTCCTCTCTTGGAATTGGATTTTTAATCTTTGATAGTCTTTTCCGTTTATATGTCTTTTTTGCAATTTTCTAAAAATGTCCCTTCCACCAAAGATTACCTTTTTTAAGCTTTGTCCTTTTTCTTTTCTTAATTTCATCAAGGCTTGTGCTTTAACAATGGCCGAGTGTGAATATCTTGGATTAACTTTCTTAGAGTGTTTATTTCCATACCTTCCAAAAATCTTTTATAAGCATATCTCATAGCTGAGGACCATATTCTCATGAGGTTTAGGACCTTTTCCTTGTCTTGATAGCTTGAAAATAAAAGCTTAGCACTTATGGTTATCATCTCTTGTTATTTTAACATAATTGTAGGTAGAGTGGATTTTTGACACACCTTCTTATGTGATTGTCAAATTGGCAATTAAATGGTCAAAGTGGCAATAAGGATTAAATCTTACCTTATTTAAAAGCCTTGATTTATCTATGTATAAGCCCTGTGACATCTTGGCATGTTTTTTGCTAAATCATAAAACCAGAAAAGAAAAAGGAGGTATAACTATGGACAGGAGAGGTTTTTTTAAATGGGCTACCCTTTTAGCCTCTGTGCCTTTTATAAATAGGCTTGCGGTAGCTGCACCACCCAAAGTAAAGATGGAGGACTTGAAGAAGGAAGCACAGCTGGGAGTGGTTTATCACTGTGATTTCCCACAAGAAGCAAGGTTTAAGGCTATGCTTGGAAACATAAGGAACCATATGTCTGTTTATGATAATGACCCACTCAAGATAAAGATAGTGGTTGTTGCCCATGGCCCTGGCGTTAAGTTCTTCATGAAGGACCTATCTGGTAGTCCTTGGGAGACAGAAGCTGTAAAGATAGGCGAGCTTTATCAAATGGAGAAGGACCTGCTTGCCTATGGCGTGGAGTTCTATATATGCAACATAACACTGCAAAGGCTTAAGTTGGATCCAAATAAGCTTCATGAATTTACGAAGATCGTGCCTTCTGGCGTTGGCGCAATAGGACATCTGCAATCTCAAGGCTTTGCTTACATAAAAGTTCAATAAGGAGGTGAACTATGAAAAACAAAAAGGTGATAGGTGCCTTTTTACTTACTGCTGCTTTATTTACACCCGACCTCTCTCACGCCATCAGACTTTCTGGAGCTTCAGAAGAACAATACATGGATATAAACCTTCTTATGCAGATATGGTTTAGACAACAGGATATAAGCAGTCAAAACAGGCCAAACTTTGTAAATGCAAGCGATAGGAGTGATATTTTCTTTAGAAGGGTAAGGTTGAGATTTGGAGGAAGTGTTAACCCTTGGTTTAAGTTCAACTTTGTTTTGAGAGATAACGACTTTGGAAGAGATCCTTATGATGCACCCTTTGGTGGACAGCCAACACATGCCAAAAGACAAAGCAACAGAAACACAGGTGTAATACATGAATTGGATGCAGTGCTTGTACCCAGCGCCATGACCGATATGAAGGGCATAACCCTTGACCTACACCTTGGATACCCAAGGGTGCCACTGGGTAGAGAACAGTTCCAGAGGGCTTATGATAACCTTGACTTAGATAGGACCAATGCAACACTAAGATGGACGCATTTGGCCACAGGTGATGTAACAGGAAGGGCCTTTGGAGGATATGCACATATAAGAGGTTCCAACAAAGGGCAGGGCTACTCTAAGATAACTGTAGATGGCTTTTTGGGATTGTTTGGTGGGTTTAAAAATGTTAAAAACCCGTGGGATGAGACTGTGGTGGGTGTTTCTTCCTCTACTACTCTATGTGGTTTTACATCACCTAATCCGGGTGTGGCCACATGTCTTTCAAAGGCAAGGGGAAATTCTTCCAACAGCCCGCTTATAACGTTTAGAGGCACTCTTAGCTTTGGAGACCCAGAGGGAAGGCCTGCCATATACAACTGGCTTTACAGAGATACCTATCTTGGCAAGAGAAAAGGTATAACAGTTGGAGTCTCTTACGCCTTTCAGAACAAGATAGACCAGCACATTATTACGGATACACAGGGAATATCTCCAGGCTTTCGTAATACTGGTCAACCAGAGAACGGAGCTGGCACTGTCAATTTAAGAATACCCTATTTACTATTACCCAATCCTTTGTCTGCGCCAAATAGTGCCTTGGCCAACACTCTCCTTGACAACAAGGTTGATATGAAATCTTACGGTGTGGACTTTGCTTGGCACCATGGGCCCATATCCTTTGTGGCAGAATTAGGTCAAGTAAAGTTTGACAAGCTTGTTCTTACTGACGGTGCTAACAACGTATATCCTAACAAAAGCATAAAAAACGATTTTTGGCTTGTAAAGGCGGGATATATGATAAATCCACAGTCCAAGCATAAGTTTGAGCCGTACATAAGCTATTCGGAGTACAAGCCACAGATAGTTAAAGTTGGAAGTGGTAATGATACGAGGTTCTATGGAGATGCTACAAACTTTGTGGGTCAAAATAACAGCCCTACCAGCTATCTGGGCAAGATAAAACAGTTGGGCGTGGGTATAAACTACTACTATATAAACGAAAACTTCCGTTGGACCTTGGAGTATACAAAGCTTGATGAAGGAAACGTCAAAATAAAGAACGATGCAATTACTTTACAGTTCCAATGGATCTTTTGAAGGACTGTTCCAGCTTTTTGCGGGCGTTTGCCCCTGCTCCCCCCGCCTTTCCTCCCTTTTTTTTACTTTTTTATGACCTCCTCCACCAAAAGACCTTCCTTTAGGCCCCAGTCGCTCACTTTTATTTTGTCCTTTCCAAAGAGTAGCATGCTCCTATAAAAGATCAAAAGCCCTGGGATTATTACCTTTGCCCTCTTTGGCTCTATATGTGGAAAGTTGGCAATCCTGTCTTTTTCTCTCATAGAGCTCAAAGTCTCAATCCAAAACATGATTTTGTCTATGCTTAGTTCTTTCCCATGCACTTCCTCGCCCTTATATGGGTATATGCCATACTCTATGGCAGCAATGGTGGTTATCGTTCCCCCAAGGCCTATAAGCTGGTCGCAAGGCTCTACCACTTCCTTTATCTGCTCGTCAAGGAAGTTTTTGAGAGATTCCAATTCATAAAGCTTTGGTGGGTCGCTATGTATAAACTCCTCTGTGAGGTTTACTATGCCAAAGGGCAAGGACCTAAGAGACTCCACCTGAAAGCCCCTTCCGCAAACAAACTCTGTGGACCCCCCACCCTGGTCTATTATACAAAACCTCCCTTGAGGCCTAAGGGAATAAGCTACCGATAAAAAGGCATACCTTCCTTCCTCCTCCGGCGCTATGACCTTTAACTCAATGCCCGTAAGGCTTTTTAGCTTCTCTATAAACTCTGAAGAGTTTTTGGCCCTTCTTAGGGCCTCTGTGCCCACTATTTTTATGCGCTCTGCACCCAAGCTTTTTGCCTTTTCAACAAAGCTTTTTATAACCTGCAAGCTTTCTTCCATCCTGTCTTCTCTAAGAAGGCCACTTTCCTTTAGGTCTGTAGCCAAGGCAGTTATAACTCCCTCTTCGTGGATAAGCCTTAGACCACCATCCAACTCTGCCACGCTTAACCTTATGGAATAGGAACCCACGTCAATACTTGCAAGCTTCATAGTGAAAGGATATTATATACGTAGTATAATTTCTGTAAAACTTAAAAGGAGAGTATCATGGAAGAACAACTTTATGCAGTCCCCTTTAGCTTGGTAGGCTTCTTCTTTACCAACAAGCCTGTGGAAGAGAGCATAAGGGGAGACCTTACTCCCGAAGAACTGGAAAAGCTCCAAGAGATACTAAGCAAGTTCCTCTTCACAGAAGGCATCCAAGTGGCTCTATACCCTTCCGTGGTGCCACCAGACCAGGCGGAGGACGCCGTTGAAGAGCTTGAGGATATGATCTTTGGTGAAGAGGAGGAAGAATGACAAAGGCCGTAGTTTGTGGCGCCCTTGGGAGAATGGGCAAAAGCATCCTTAGGCTTTCCCTTGAATATTCAGACTTTCAAGTGGTTGCTGGTGTGGAACACCCCGACTGTATAAGGTCCCAAGACCTTGGAGAGGCCTCTGGCATTCAAGAACTAAAGGGCCTTCCACTCACTCCAAGGCTTGAAGAGGTATTGCCTTTGTGCGATGTGGTTATAGAGTTCTCTGGAAATCCTACCGCTGCAGTCTCCCATGCTAAGCTTTCCGCCCTTGCTGGCAAAGGCGTGGTTATAGGCACTACGGGCTTTAGCCAACAAGAGATAGAAGAAATAAGGTCCCACTCTTCCTATGCACCCATACTCCTTTCTCCCAACATGAGCCTTGGAGTAAATCTACTATTTAAGCTTGTAGAGATCGCTGGAAGGGTCCTAAGAGATAAGGGCGTTGATGTGGAAGTTATGGAAATACATCACCGTTTTAAAAAGGATGCTCCCAGTGGCACTGCTCTAAAGCTTGAAGAGATACTCTGCCAAACTATGGGTCTTGAAAAGAGAGTTCATGGAAGGGATGGTCTTTCAGAAAGGGAAGCCAAAGAAATAGGTGTTATGGCCTTGAGGGGTGGAGATGTGGTAGGAGAACACACGGTCTACTTTTTTGGCTTTGGTGAGAGGCTTGAGCTTACTCACAGGGCCACCTCAAGGGACATATTCGCAAGGGGTGCAATAGAGGCAGGCAGGTGGATAAAGGGTAAAGCACCGGGCTTTTATTCTATGTTTGACGTGCTTGGGCTATGAGTTTTTACGAGACCATAGACCGTATTACTGCAGATGCTGGTATAAGGGTGCGTGCCAAAAGCCTTGAGGACCTCATCTGCAAAAGCCTATTGGCCACCTTTAATGAGATAACGCCCATAGACACGGTAAAGGCGGAGGAGGAAAGGGTTATAGAAGTTAGCTCCGAGCTTCCCTTTCTCCTTGCAGACCTTATAAACATGGCTATAGTGTTGCATGAGACGGAGATGTTTGTGGCTTCCGCCTGTGAGGTGCTTGACCTAAAGGAAAACTATGCAAAGGTAAAGCTTTTGGGTAGTAGGTTTGACCCACAAAAGCACGAGCCAAGGCTTGTTATAAAGGCTGCCACATATCACGACCTTAAGGTAGAAAAGGAAGGAGACTTATGGGTGGCGGAGGTTATATTTGACATATGATGAAAAAATACCTTGAATTAACAAAATTTGAACATACCATATTTGCCCTGCCCTTTGCTCTTGCCAGCCTTGTCCTCCTCTACCAAGATATGCCTTCTCTTTGGAAGCTCTTTTGGGTTATCCTTGCTTTTATAAGCGCAAGGACTGCGGGCATGGCGCTAAACAGGCTTATAGACCTGCCCATAGATGAGCTAAACCCTCGCACAAAAAACTGGGTCCATGCAAGGGGCGAGGTCTCAAAGGAAGAGATAAAAAGGCTCATCATCCTTTCCTCTGGCCTTTTTATCTTTTCTTCCCTTATGATAAACCTCTATGCCTTTTTGCTCTCTCCTGTGGTGCTTTTCCTTCTTTGGCTCTATCCCTATGCCAAAAGGATCACCTACTATCCCCACTTTGTTCTTGGTATGGTCTATCTTCTCATACCATTGGCCATTGATGTGTCCTTTAACGAGCGTTTTTCTTTAAACGCCTTAATTCTTGGTCTTGCCATGGGTTCTTGGGTTGCGGGCTTTGATATTCTGTATGCTCTTCAGGATTACGATTTTGATAAAAGCCACGGCTTAAAATCTATACCTGTAAAGTTTGGCATAGAAGGTGCTTTGTTTATATCAAGGGCGTTGCACCTTTTGACCTTTTTATTCCTTTTCCTTTTAGCCCTTAGAGTGGAGTTTTTAGGTCCCTTATACCTTTTGGGCCTTTTGGCCATAGCCGGCTTTCTCTATTATGAACATTCTCTTATTAAGCCCCATGACCTTTCAAAGATAAACAAAGCCTTTTTCACAGTGAACGGATATATAAGCGTGGTCTTTTTCCTTGTTGTGCTTTTGGACAGGCTACTTTAGAGGCTAATTTGTTCCATTATTTCCTTTGGTATATCAAAATTGGCTATAACTTCTTTCACATCATCCAGGTCCTCAAGGGCGTCCATAAGCTTCAATATCTTCTTTGCCGTCTCCACATCGTTAATTTGCACAAGAGTATTGGGCTTATAGGCTATTTCTGCTCTTTCTATCTGTAGGCCCATGGAGCTAAGGGCTTCCTTTACAGGGTATAGGTCCTCTGGTTTTGTGTATAGGATGTAGTTTAGCTCACCAACTTCCACATCCTCTGCGCCAGCCTCTATGGCCTTTTCGTATATTTCTTCCTCGCTTATACCTTCCTTTGGAACTTCAATAATACCCACCCTATCAAACAGGAAGGATACACAACCGGAAGACCCAAGATTTCCGCCGTGCTTGGATAGTATGTGCCTAATTTCGGAGGTTGTTCTGTTCCTATTGTCCGTGTAGGTAAGTATCATAAGGGCCACACCGTTGGGAGCGTAGCCTTCGTATAATACCTCTTCGTAGTTTTCTCCACCCAGCTCACCCGTTCCCTTCTTTATGGCTCTTTCTATGGTGTCTGAGGGCATGTTTACCCTTCTTGCATTCTCTATGGCAGTCCTAAGCCTTGGATTTGTTTCTGGGTTTGGTCCCCCTTCTCTGACGGCCACAGTTATTTCACGTATTATCTTTGTAAATATCTTACCCCTTTGTGCATCTACCTTTGCCTTCTTATGTTTTATCTGCGCCCAATGACTATGCCCTGCCATGTAAAATATTATACGACTGAAGCTTTTAGAAATCTTTTCAAAAAAGGTGCTTGTGGGACATAGGGGGCATCCTGTGAGGGAGCTTGAGAACACTCTTAATTCCATAGAAAGTGCCATAAAGCATGGTGCGGATATTGTGGAGGTAGACATTCAAAAAACAAGGGATGGTGTGCTTGTGCTTAGCCATGATGAGAGCTTGGAAAGGACCTTTGGTGTAAGCAAAAACGTAAGGGAAAGTCTGTGGGAGGATTTAAAAGGGGTGCATAAAGATGGCTATCGCCTTGCAAAGCTTGATGAAGCCCTTGACCTTGTAAATGGTAGGGTTGGTATGTTTTTGGAGATAAAACATCCAGAGGACACAAAAGATGTGCTAAGGCTTTTGGAAGAGAAAAAGGCCACAGATTGGACGGCTCTTATAAGCTTTTATCCTGAGGCCCTTGAGATAGCCAAAGGTAAGGTGGCCACAGGCCTTGTCTATGCAAAGCCGCCGGGCATGATACCAGAGGCTAAAAAGCTTGGATGTTCTCTTGTATTGCCAAAATACCCCCTTGCCACCCAGAAGGCTGTGGATTTTGCCCACAAGTTAAAGCTTAAGGTTGTTGCCTGGACTGTAAACGATATAAATAAGGCAAAGGAACTTTTTGAGAGGGGAGTGGATGCCATAGCCACCGATGATGTGCTTGCCCTAAGGCAGGTTGTGGTTTAAAATTGCGTTATTATGAGAAGGCTTGGTATAACTTTACTACCCTTTCTGTTTCTTATCTCCTGTCAAGGTCAAAAGCCTGAGGCAACTCAAACCACCAATTGGTGTCCAAAAGGCTTAAAGCTGAATGGCTATGCCTATGTGGAGGGCATAGTGGATTATGAAAACATAAACTGGTGCAAGATGGTTATCACTACTTCTAACTCCACCTACGAGATCCTTTATACGCAAGATGGCACAAGGGAGCTTATAAGCCAATACAAAGGTGGTAAGAAGAGAACGGAGGTAAGGGTAGGGCAGACAAAGGCTATACTTAGGCTTTATGATACTAACGGGAACTTGGTGGAAGAGGTATCCACAAAGGAACGCTTTTAGGTCTTATATTTTATTCCTATGCTGGTTGAAGAGTTTGATGTGGCGGTTATAGGTGGTGGGCATGCGGGCATAGAGGCTGCTTTGGCTTCTGCCCGTATGGGTGCAAAGACGGTAATGTTTGTTTTAAATGCAGACACCATAGGCCAAATGTCTTGTAATCCGGCCATAGGTGGTATAGCAAAGGGTATAGTGGTAAGGGAGATAGATGCCCTTGGGGGAGAGATGGGCAAAGCCATAGACCATACGGGCATACAGTTCAAGATGCTAAACACAAGAAAGGGCAAGGCCGTATGGTCTCCAAGGGCTCAGGCGGACAAAAAGCTCTACAGAGAATACATGAAAAGAGTCTGCGAAAACCAGGAAAACCTTTACATAAAACAGGATGAGGTGGTGGATATAATCGTAGAAGACAATCGTGTGGTGGCTGTCAAAACAAAGTTGGGACTTGAATACAGGGTAAAGGCTGTGGTGGTTGCCACAGGGACCTTTTTAAACGGGCTTATATACATAGGTGATAAAACCTTCCCGGCGGGCAGGGCTTGGGAGCCACCTTCTACAGGCTTGGAAGAATTCTACAAAAGGCATGGTTTTCCCCTTGTCCGGTTTAAGACAGGCACGCCAGCAAGGCTTGACAAAAGAACCATAGACTTTTCTGTACTTAAGCCAGCTCCCGGCGATGACCCACCACCCAAGTTTTCCTTCTGGACAGAGCCCGTTGGCACCTATTGGTTTGAAAAGGGCAAAAAACAGGCCCTCTGTTGGATAACTTATACCACGCCAAAGACCCATGAGATCATAAGGAAGAACCTTCACAGGACTGCCCTCTACGGTGGCCTTATAAAGGGCATAGGCCCAAGGTATTGCCCTTCCATAGAGGACAAGGTGGTAAAGTTTGCGGACAAGGACAGGCACACAGTCTTTTTGGAGCCAGAAGGCTGGGACACCATAGAGATATATCCCAACGGCCTTTCCACTTCTCTGCCGGAAGAAATCCAATGGGAGATGTACAGAAGCATACCAGGCTTGGAAAAGGTAGAACTCATAAGGCCAGCCTATGCCATAGAATACCATGTGGTGCCACCCACCGAGCTATACCCAACCCTTGAGACAAAGAAGATAAGGGGACTTTTCCATGCGGGAAACTTAAATGGAACCACAGGATACGAGGAGGCTGCAGGTCAAGGCATACTGGCTGGCATAAACGCAGCCCTAAGGGCCTTTGGAAAGGAGCCTATATATTTAAGAAGGGATGAAAGCTACATAGGCATAATGGTGGATGACCTTGTTACCAAAGGTGTGATGGAGCCTTACAGGCTCTTTACCTCAAGGTCCGAATACAGATTGCAACTGAGACAAGACAATGCCATCTTAAGGCTTGCAGAGCTTGGCTACAACCTTGGCCTCTTGAGCCACGAGCAGTATAAACTGGTAAAAGAGTTGGAGAAAGAGATAGAAAGCTGGATAGAGTTTTATAAAAATCAAAAGGTCTCCGTGGCCATAGGCTCAGACATAAAAAGCTATACACCTTCCCAACTTCTTACCGCAGAGTATTCCATAGAGGACCTAAGGAACTTTGGCTTTGAAGTTCCAGAACACTCTTATGTAAAGGAAGAGGTGGAGATACAGCTAAAGTATGAGCCTTACATAGAAAGGGAGAAAAAGCTAAACGAGAGGTTGAAAAAGCTTGAAGACATTCCTTTGGACCCAAACCTGGACTACGATAAGATACCCGGCCTTACCAACGAGGCAAAGGAGAAGTTAAAGAAGTTTAGGCCCCTTACAGTAGGACAGGCGGGAAGGATTGACGGCATTACACCGGCCACCATAACGGCCATCTTGGCCTACCTTGGAAAGCTGGATTAAAATAAGAAATATGCTTGGCTACTATGTGGTTTTGATCACTGTTCCGGTGGAAAAGGCCCAAGAGCTGGCAGAATTTATAATCCAAAACAAGCTTGGTGCTTGTGCAAACGTGGTGCCAGAAGTCAATTCCATATATTGGTGGAAGGGCAACATAGAAAGGGACAAGGAATCCCTACTTATAGTCAAGACCTCCGCCAAAAAGTTTGAAGAGCTTTTAAAAGGTGTAAAATCTGTCCATCCATACACCGTTTCCGAGATAATAGCTTTGCCCATAGTGGCTGGCAACGAGGATTACCTTAGATGGATAGATGATTCTGTCGGGTGAGAGATAGTTGATGTTTTATTTATCATTAATCTCCTTTCTTAAATCTCTTGTCATGGCTTCTTCATAAGTATAGGGACATTTCTTAGGTAGGTCTCTTTTGGAGAGGTTTATATTATTATCCTCTGCCCAATTTACTATTCTCTTCATAGCCATATTCCATGCCCTTTGCACTTCCGCGGGAAGTTTATTTTTAAGGCTTGTGTATAAGTCCAATAGAATTTCAATTTATGTCCTTGCATTCCTAATACTTTTTATCCATACCGTACCACATGCCTCTTCTCCGCCAGTGGTTAGCTCTCTAAAATTGTCCCATTTGTAAAGGTGTTCCAAGATAACCGCTAAATAGCTAATACAGGCTTTAAATCGGACCTTGCCGTATCCTCTATCTCCTCCAAGAGGTTCTCCCAATCCGCCAGATCATAAGCCTTTTCTTTGAGAAGATCCAAGTTAATCTTCGCCCAAAGGGTAAAGTCCTTATGATAAAGTTCTTTTAGTTCCTCTTTGCTTATGGTTCTCATAAGGATAAAATGTATGTCATAAAGCAGGCAAATCGGGTAAAAAATTAGTTAGGGCAGGACTTTGTGTCACAAGGGGCGCATCTACAAAAGGTGGATTTCTTACTATACGTAAATACTGCTTCATTTAATTTTGTAATTAAAATAAATGAGACAATTAAACGTAGGAGTACTCTTGAAGCGCGCACACAATGACTGGAGGGTTGAGAGCCTTTTCCTATATACCCAGATTATAAAATGAGTTCTCTCATGTACCTTTGAGGGTTTAAAAACTATAATTTTTCTATGGTTTGCAAGCATGAACACGATTTTTATACGCCTGAGGGTAAAGCACAAAGAAGGGTTTTAATAGTTCTTCTCATAACCCTTATAACCATGCTTTTGGAGATAGTTGCAGGGTACATTTTCAACTCCGTTGCCCTTTTGGCCGATGGCATACATATGGCTACCCATGCTTTGGCCTTTGGCATAGCCTACATGGCCTATTATTTTGCCAAAAGATGGTCGAAGGAAAGGAGTTTTACCTTTGGAACATGGAAGATTGAAGTATTAGGAGCCTACACAAGCGGTATTTTGCTTTTCTTTGTTTCCTTTTTGGTTTTGCAAGAGGCCCTTTCAAAGTTAATAAGAGGCGGGGAAACAAAGTACGATGAGGCTCTTCTTGTAGCCCTTTTGGGTTTGGGGGTGAATCTTTTAAGCGCCTATCTTTTACACGATGCTCATCACCATGATCATCCACATCATGATCATTCTCACCCTGATCATTCTCACCACCATCACCATGACCTTAACCTGCGTGGGGCTTACCTTCATGTGCTTGCTGATGCACTTACTTCCATATTGGCCATTGGAGGCCTTCTTTCTGGTAAGTTTTGGGGCCTTTGGTTTATGGACCCTATAATGGGTCTTGTAGGCTTTTTCCTAATAGTTAGGTGGTCCATCGGACTTATGAAAGAAACAGCGCCCATACTTCTTGATAGGGAAGGCAAAAATCCCCTTGTGGAGCAGATCATAGAAGCTATAGAGAAGGACGGTAAAGGTAGGGTTTATGATATACACCTTTTGAGAGTTGGCAGGAACAGATATGCTTGCATAGTGGGTATAGAAACGGAGGAAGACTTAAGCATAGAGTATTATGAAAGTATCATCTCAAATTTTGAGAACATAGCCCATGCTACGCTTGAGTTGCGACTTTGCTCTAAGCAAGGGTAAGCATTTTTACAATTTTGTAAACAACTTTACACAAGTCTGAAAACCCCCCGTATACGGAAAGTAGTAAAATTAACTCTTAGCCAGCTTCTTATAGCTGGCACAATTTTTGCAAAAATAAGATGTAGGAGGTTAAAGATGAAGAAGGTAGAAGCCATAATAAAGCCCTTTAAACTTGACGAAGTAAAGGATGCTTTGGCGGAGATAGGCATAGGCGGTATGACTGTTACAGAGGTAAGGGGTTTTGGTCAACAGAAGGGTCACACGGAAATCTACCGTGGGACAGAGTATGTGATTGACTTTCTTCCAAAGGTTAAGATTGAAGTGGTGGTCAAGGACGAGGATGTGGAAAAGGTGGTAGAAACCATAATGAAAACGGCCCAAACGGGAAGAGTTGGGGATGGAAAGATATTCATAATACCCGTTGAGGATGTGATAAGAATACGCACGGGTGAAAGAGGTGAGCAAGCAATATGAAATCTTATAAAAGGAGGTATAAGATGCCTAAGTATTCACCAGCAGAGGTCCTAAGCCTTATTGAGCAGGAAGGGGTCCAGTATGTGGACCTAAGGTTTTCTGACCTGTTTGGTCAATGGCAACACCTGACCATCCCAGCCTATGAGCTGTCTCTTGATACCTTTGAAGAAGGTAGAGGTTTTGACGGATCTTCCATAAGAGGATGGCAGTCCATAAACGAATCGGACATGATAGCCATTCCAGACCCAGCCACTGCCTTTATAGACCCCTTTATGGAGCCCAAAACCCTTGTGATGATATGTGATATTTATGACCCTGTTACCAGGGAAAGGTATGGTAGGGACACGCGTTACATAGCCCAGAAGGCTGAACAGTACCTAAAACAAACTGGCATAGGAGATACAGCCTATTATGGTCCAGAGGCAGAGTTCTTTATATTTGATTCTGTAGAGTTTGGAACAAGCGCCAACTATGCCTTTTGGAGAGTTGACTCTGAAGAGGGTTGGTGGAATAGAGAGATAACATCCTCTGGATATAAAATACCTCACAAAAGAGGATACTTCCCCGTACCACCACTAGACAAAGTACATCATCTTAGAAGTGAGATGGTTTCCATAATGTCCCAGCTTGGTATTGTGGTAGAGCTTCATCACCACGAGGTGGCCAGCGCAGGCCAAGGTGAGATAGATATAAGGTACGACTCTTTGCTAAACCAGGCAGACAAGCTTTTCCTATACAAATACATAGTACGTATGGTGGCTCACAAGTATGGAAAGTTTGCCACCTTTATGCCAAAGGTGCTTCCAAACGACAACGGTTCTGGTATGCATACCCACTTCTCCATATGGAAAGAGGGCCAAAACCTCTTTGCAGGTTCTGAATATGCAGGAGTGTCCGAAACATGCCTATATGCCATAGGTGGCATTCTAAAGCATGGTCCAGCCCTCACAGCCTTTACAAACCCTACCATAAACTCCTACCACAGGCTTGTGCCAGGCTTTGAAGCACCTGTAAGGCTTGCTTACTCTGCAAGAAACAGGTCTGCCGCCATCCGTATACCCATGTACTCAGCATCTCCAAAGGCAAAGAGGATAGAGATAAGGTTCCCAGACCCCACCTGCAACCCATACCTTGCCTTCGCCGCCATACTTATGGCCGCCATAGATGGTATAGAAAACCGCATCCATCCCGGAGAACCCTTTGATAAGGACATTTACTCCCTACCACCAGAAGAGCTAAAGGATATACCTCAATTGCCCGGCTCCTTGGAAGAGTCCCTAAAGGCCTTGGAGAACGACTATGAGTTCCTTCTAAAGGGTGGAGTGTTTACCGAGGAGTTGATCCAAGTATGGATAGAATCCAAGCGCAAAGAAATGGATGAGATAAGGTTTATACCACATCCCAAAGAGTTTGAACTTTACTTTGATATTTAAGTAGTTTAAAAAAATGCGCCCGGCACACTTGGTAGCCGGGCAAAGGAGGAGATAGAATGCGCCGTGTAGGGAGTATTATACCACTACTTTTGGTTAGCTTGTCCTTTGCCCAAGACCAGGCTCCAAAGCTTGATACGGGTGATACGGCCTGGATGATAGTGGCCACAGCCCTTGTTATGCTCATGACCCTTCCGGGCCTTGCCATGTTCTACGGTGGCATGGCAAAAAGGAAGGACACTTTAAACACCATAGCCATGTCCTTTGTGGCATATTGCATAGCCTCTGTGCTTTGGATCATCTACGGCTATACTCTGGCTTTTAACACAGACATAGGTGGTATTATAGGAAGTCCATCTAAGATCTTTTTAAACGGTGTGGAGGTCAAAAGCCTTCAGGGAACCATACCGGAGTTTATCTTTGTAGCTTTCCAGCTTACCTTTGCAGCCATAACCGTTGCCCTTGTGAGCGGCTCTTACATAGAGAGGATGAAGTTTTCCGCATGGGTCCTCTTTGCTGTTCTGTGGATGAGCTTGGTCTATGTTCCCATAGCCCACTGGGTATGGGGTGGTGGATTTCTTATGAAGCTTGGAGCCCTTGACTTTGCAGGTGGAACGGTGGTGCATATAAACGCTGGTATTGCTGGCCTTGTGGGTGCCTTGTTCTTGGGCAGGCGAAAAGAGGCAACCCTTGTGCCAAGCAACCTGCCCCTTGTGGTAATAGGTGCAGGCCTTTTGTGGTTTGGATGGTTTGGCTTTAATGCGGGTTCCGCCTTGGGTGCCAATGGGCTTGCCTCTGCAGCTTTTATAAACACCAACACAGCCACGGCCATGGCAGCCCTCTCTTGGATGTTTACAGAGTGGATACACTCAAAGAAGCCTACCCTTTTGGGGCTTGCCTCTGGCGCCGTTGCAGGCCTTGTGGCCATCACACCAGCGGCTGGCTTTGTAGACATAAAGGGAAGCCTTATAATAGGCCTTCTTGCTGGCATAATACCCTTCTTTGCAGTGGCATACCTTAAGCCAAAGCTCGGCTATGATGATGCTCTTGACGCCTTTGGTATTCATGGTGTGGCAGGAATCCTTGGAGCCATACTCACAGGTATTTTTGCCAACCCAGCCATAAATGAAGCTGGAAAGGGCCTTCTCTACGGCAATCCCTCCCAGCTATTCATACAGCTCATAGCGGTGGGCGTAACCATTGTCTATGTGGCCATAGCCACGGCCGTCATCCTTTTCATCATAAAGGCCTTAGTAGGTCTGAGGGTTGACCAAGAGAGCGAAGTGTTTGGCCTTGATGAAAGCCAGCACGGAGAAAAGGCTTACAACCTGTAAGGAGAAAGCCATGAGGGCCCTAATCATAAAAAACACACCCCTTGAAGGACCCGGCACCATAGAGGAGTTTTTGAAAGAAAACAAGGCAAGCTACAAAATAGTGGAGGCTGGCCTTGGAGAAGAGATACCATCCCTTGAGGGCTATGACTACTTGGTAGTTCTTGGAGGGCCCATGGGTGTTTATGAAATGGACAAATATCCCTTCCTTAAAAAGGTGGCCTTGGCCATGGAGGATGCCCTAAAAAGAGGTCTTAAGGTCCTTGGCATATGCCTTGGAGCCCAGCTTTTTGCCCATGTGCTTGGTTGTAGAGTATATCCGGGAAATGCAAAGGAAATAGGGTGGTGTGAAATTGAGGCAACGCCCGAAGGCATGAAGGATGAGGTCTTTAAAACTCTCCTTGACCCATCGGGAAAGGCCATGGTTTTCCAATGGCATGGGGACACCTACGACCTTCCCTCTGGAGCCGTAAGGCTGGCCTCTTCAGGCCTTTTCCAAGAGCAAGCCTTTAGGTATGAAGATTCCTTTGCCTTGCAGTTTCATATAGAGGTAACCATGGATATGATAAGGGATTGGTTCTCCGAAAGTGGGGACCTAAACCTTATGCTTGAAAAGGCAAAGGAGCTTTATCCAAGCTACAGGTCCAAGGCGGACCTGTTTTATAGGTCCTTTTTTAAAAACTAAAAGGAGGTGAGCCATGATAAAGAAAACAGCACTATCTTTATTAGTTCTTGGTGGGCTCAGTCAGAGCCAAGCCCTTGAGCTAAAGCTGGAGCCCATAGGGACTCTCAACATAGGCGGTGCCCTCACAGGCTATACTATCTATACCAACAACAAAGCTGGCGCAGACAAAAAGACGCGCTATGATGTGGGCTCTGCCATGATAAGCATATCAAAGACGGCAGAGCCAGTAGGTTTTACCTTCATTGGTGGTGCCTACGCCATACCTGTGGTTGGGGTCAGTATTCCAAAGACATCTACAACCACAGACCTTTTTAGCCCGCTACCTATGGCCTACTTGGAATTTGCGCCAGTAAAGGGTCTATCCATCCAAGCTGGTAAGCTTCCCACCATATTTGGTTACGAGTCCGCCTTTACATACCTCAACAAGTACATACAGAGAGGCCTTATCTGGAATATGCAACCTGTTATAAACAACGGCGTAAGGCTAACCTACAGCACAGACCTCTTTAACGTAAAGGTAGGTATAAATGATGGCTTTTATACACTTAGCACCACACACCCCAAGCCTGCTCTAGAAGGTTCTTTAGGCCTTACACCCACAAAGGATTCATCCATATCCTTTAACTTTATACTTCCTGACAAGAGCTCAAGACCAAACAGCACAGCTGTACCTGCAAACAAGAGAGAATATAATCTTATAGCCACATACAGCTTTGGATCCTTGTCCTTTGGTACAGACCTTATGTATGTGGAGGCTCCAAAGGATGTAGAGGCTCAAGTGTCAGAAAAGGCAAAGGCGTCGGCAGGCTGTATTCATATACACTACCATCTACAACCAATAACCATATCTGGAAGGGTTGAGTACGTTAAAGATAACTCAGATGCAGGTGGTATAGACTTGGTGGGCTTGGGAGATGGAAACAAGGGGTGGACCTTTACCATAACACCAGCCTATACAAAGGGTCCTTTCCTTGTTAGAGGAGAGCTATCATACGTAAAAGCGGACAAACCCTTTACTGTAAACAACAAAAAGGATCAAATGAGGGTTGGTGTGGAAGTAGGCTTTCTCTTTTGAACCCTTGGGCGACCCTTTGGGGTCGCCCGTTCAATTTATATTTTTAACAAAATACTTCGTAAATGGTCAGCCTCGGACTGGCCGATTAAACCTCTTTCATGCACCTGCTTGTCAACCCTTGTGGGCTCAAGTGTGGCTATGATGTAGTCCATAGCCTTGTAAGCCTTTGTGGGGTCTCCGCAGGTGTAAACGTCAACGGTAGCAAGGCCATGCTCTGGCCACGTGTGGATGGATATGTGAGATTCTGCAAGAAGCACCACGCCTGTGGCACCATGGGGTTGAAATTGGTAGTAGTGAGAAGATATCTTGGTTAGGTCTGCTACCTTGACGGCGCTCTCAAGGAGCTGGCGCACATCCTCCACCCTGTCAATAAGGTCAGGGTGGACCCCATAAAGGTCTGCTAGGATATGCAGTCCGAGGGCTTTGACCATTTGCACTCCTCCTTGTCAAGTTTTTGTAGCAGTTTTAACTGCTTCATAGCAAAGACCTCCTTAAACACAGAAAAATAAATTATAATACTTTTTGTGAAAAAAGCAAGAAGAAAACAAAAAATTAGACCAACTTCTGACCTTGTAAAACAGGCAGTATTTAACATATTGGGAGATATAGAAGGTCTTATATTTTTTGACCTCTTTGCCGGCACAGGTCAGATGGGTATAGCTGCAGAAGAAAGGGGTGCGGAGGTTATCTTTGTGGAAAAAAATCCTAAGATTGCAGGAAAGATAAGGCAGAAAAGCAAGGGTAAGGTGATAATAGACGATGTACTAAAATTTTTAGAACATACAGAACATAGAGCCGACGTGATATTTGCCGATCCTCCATATGACTATGAATTTTATGATAAACTTATTGAACTTGCTATTAAAAATTTACAAGAAGGGGGCATTTTTATCCTTGAACATTCCAAAAAACTTGACTTCTCTGCAGAAAAGAAAAAGATTTACGGTGATACCGCCCTATCTATATGGAGGAAAAGAGAATGAAAAGAGCTGTATACCCAGGTACTTTTGATCCACCGCACTTGGGGCATTTAGATATAGTCAATAGAGCCCTAAAGCTCTTTGACCATGTAATAGTGGCTATAGCCAAAAATCCAAGGAAAAGCCTGCTTTTTGACGCAGAAGAGCGTGTGGATATGTTTAGTCAAATGGTGAAGGATCTTAAAAAGGTTGAGGTGAAAAGCTTTGATGGCCTACTTGTGGATTTCATGAAAAAGGAAAGGGTTGAAATAGTGGTGCGTGGGGTGAGGCTCTTTACCGATTTTGAGTATGAGCTTCAAATAGCCTTAAACAACTATAAACTGGCCAAGGTGGAAACAGTTTTCCTTATGCCTTCCCAAGACCATATACACATAAGCTCCACCATAGTTAGGGATATTGCTTCTTACTGTGGCTGTCTAAAAGGCTTGGTACACCCCTATGTGGAAAAAAAGCTAAAAGAGAAGTTCGGATGTAAATAGTTTATTGCCCTTTACACTCCACTCCTTCCCTATCTATATATTCTTTCATCCTTTGCACAGCCTCTTCGCCTGTAACAAGATCTTTTAGGTCTCTTTCCAAGTTTGTGGGCTTTAGCTTGGCTATCCATCCTCTTGTATATGGGTAGTCATTTATTAGGTCTGGCATGTCAAAGAGTTCTTCGTTCCTTTCTAACACCTCACCCTCTATTACCGCAGGTACTGGTCCAGTCCATTTTCCGCTTTCCAAGCTAGCAATAGGCTTGCCCTTTGGCACATGTTTTCCAACGGCCTTTATTCTAACATTTACCATCCTTCCTGCCCTTGTCTGACCTATATCGGTAGCTCCCACCACCACAGTTCCGTCTTGTTCAAGCCTATACCAAACCTGATTTTCTATATCGTAGTATAGGTCCTTTGGTATCTTACAGCCTTTATAGCTTACCTCTTCCATGGAGAAGTATTTTACAGGAACGCTCCAATACAGAAATATGAGCATAAGCATAAAAAGGGTCCTTGTTTGCAGAAAATACACCGTGGGACCTAACTATTACAAGCTTAGAATCCTTTAGGGTTTCCGATACAGACCTTGCCAGCTCTTCACTTCCAGAGGGATAAGGAGGTAAAACTTTAACACTGCCCAAAAGGTCCTTGCCCTCCGAATCAACGGGCTCTATAACATCGTGAGTAAAGGAAAGTATAACGGCGCTTATGGGATGGGCATGCACTACGCAAGTATGGTTAGTATTTATATAAATCTCCCTATGCACTACAAGCTCGGAGGAAGCTCTATCTTCCAATATGTGCCTTTCAAATAGTGGAATTTTGATAAAGTCTTCTTTTCTCAACCTACCCAAATGGCTACCCTTTCTGGTGATTATAAGCCTATTACCCAAACTACAAGATAAATTTCCCGCCCTTGCATCCACAAGGCCTTCTACATACAAGAGCTTCCCCACCTCTATAAGTTTTTTTATGCATAGCTCTTCCATAGATTTTGTCCCAAGGATTTTTTTCTACAACGACTACCTTGAAAATAGGTCCTCAATCCAGGACCTTTCAAAGCACTTTACACCATCATCATAAGATTGGCTCTTTTCAAGGCAGGATTTAATAGCATCAAGCCTTTTTATGCCGAGATTTTTACATAAAACCCAAAAGTATCTGCAGTATTCTTTATCCTTTAGGGGGTTGCTTTGGCATTGCCCAGAAGGCTCCTGAGAAAAGGCAAAGGCGATAAGGAAAAGAAAGACCAAAAGCCTCATACATTTACCTTAAGGCTTTTCTTATACTTTTCCCACTCTTCTGGGAACTTTTGCATGGTTTGCTTTATAAGCCTTCCCGCCACAGCCCCAAGACCGCATATGGAAGTGGGCTGTATGTGAGAGTTCACAAAATTAAAGCCTTCCCAATCTTTCTCGTTGGCTTGGTGGTGAAGTATCCTTTCAAGAAGTATGGCTTGTTCATGGGTACCAACCCTACAAGGTGTGCATTGGCCACAGCTCTCGTGGGCATAGAACTCTGCAACCCAAAGGCAGGCTTGGACCACATCATCCTCTTCCGTTAGTACTATTACCGTTCCAGTTCCACCAAAACCAAAGGGTGAATAGTCCATTGGCGTATCCAGCTCATCGGCAGAGAAGCAATCCAAAGCTCCAGAGAAGACAGCCTTTACCTTTTTGTTTCCAATGGTTCCGCCTGCATACTTAAAGATGACCTCTCTTAAAGTAGTGTTCATAGGAAGTTCATAAACGCCTGGCTTTTTTACCTTTCCACTTATAGGGAAGAGCTTGGGACCTGGATAGTCGCTTGGACCTATGTATCTGTACTCTTCCCAACCCATGCCAACTATTATAGGTATATTACATAAGGTCTCCACATTGTTTACCACTGTAGGCCTGCCAAAGAGGCCATACTGCACGGGGAAGGGTGGCTTTATCCTTGGGAAGCCCCTCTTGCCTTCAAGGGATTCTATAAGGGCGCTTTCATCTCCGCATATATAGGCACCTGCACCCCTTGCTACATAAATATCAAGGTCAAAGCCAGAGCCCAAGATGTTTTTACCCAAAAAGCCCTTCTTCTTTGCCTCCTCTATGGCATCCCTTAGTATGTAATAGCCTGCTGGGTACTCTCCCCTTATGTATATAAAGGCTTGGTTTGCCCCTATGGCGTAGGCGGATATTATCATACCTTCTATAAGCAGGTGTGGGTCCCTCTCTATGAGTATCCTATCCTTAAAAGTTCCAGGCTCAGACTCGTCTGCGTTGCATATCAAATACCTTGGAGCTGGGTTTTGCACAGCAAACTTCCACTTCCTTCCCGTTGGAAAGCCCGCACCACCTCTACCTCTTAGCTGGCTTTTGTCCACCCACTCTATTATCTCCATTGGGTCCATGTTGAGAGCCTTTTCCAAGGCTTGATAGCCACCGTCCCGTAGGTAATCTTCTATGGTATGCACTTTTGGCTTTTTGGCCCTCTTCAAAAGCAAATTAAGCGTAGTTTCTGCGTATATGTTAGGTATAACGGGATAGGACCTCATTTAGCTTCTCCTTTGACTCAAATTTATAGGTATCGTTATCTATCATAAAACAGGGAGCCTCGGAGCAGGCTCCTATACACTGCACTCCTATAAGTTTAAACCTTCCATCCTTTGTAGTCTCACCCAAGGATATACCCAAAAGTTCTTTTATTGCCTTTAGCACATTTTGTGAGTTCATAAGGTTGCATACCACGCTTACGCAAACCCTTATCCTATGCCTTGCAGGCTCACCCCTATCAAACATATCATAGAAGGACACCACGTTTTCCACATGGTTTAGCGGCACTTCAAGTATCTTTGCCACCTCTTCCAGAGCAAAGGCTGGTATATGTCCATAATAGTCTTGAACCTCATGAAGGCACAGTAAGATGGCCTGTTCTTTCCTTGGAAAGTATTCGGCGTGTTCTTTTAACTTTTTTAAAAGCTCCTCCGATAGCATAGCCATTAGCTTACCACCTCATCGCTAAAAATTGTATGAGGCATATCAGCTTTTATTATACCTCTTTCTATGCCCAATTTTAACAAAAGCCTTACGGCCTCCCTTCCATCCTCACCATAATCAAGGGTTCTGTGGTTTACATACATGCCAACAAACCTGTTGGTTCTCTCCATATCTTCCTTTATATCCCTGGCGTATTCCTTAGCAAACTGTAGGGCCTCTTCTCTGTGTTCAAGGGCATATCTTATGCTTTCTTTCATAAGCCTTTCTATCTTCCTTATGTTCTCAAGGCCAAGGTCCTTCCTTACCACATTACAGCCCAAGGGCAAAGGCAAACCTGTCTTCTCTTGCCACCACTTGCCAAGGTCCACTATCTTTTTTAGTCCCTTATCCACATAGCTTAGCTGTCCCTCATGGATCACAAGCCCTGCATCCACTTGGCCTTCCTGCACTGCCGAAAGTATCTGGTCAAAGGGTATTACTACCTCCTCAAAGTCCGGCTCATAAAGCTTTAGAACAAGAAAGGCTGTGGTTAGCCTTCCAGGCACCCCTATCCTTTTGCCCTTAAGGCTATTTAGCTCTTGCTTTGATACCACTATAGGCCCGTAGCCTTCTCCAACGCTTCCGCCGCTGGGAAGCACCCAGTATTTGTCCGCCACGTAAGGGTAGGCGTGGAAGGATATGGCAGATATTTCATAAGTTCCTCTTAGGGCTTCCCTGTTTAATGTTTCAATGTCTGCAAGCACATGCTCTATCTGGAAGCCTTCTGTGTCTATTTTCCCTGTGGTTAGGGCATAAAACATAAAGGCGTCGTCCGAATCGGGGCTATGGGCTATCCTTATCCTCATGCCTTCTCTCCTTAAAAAGTTCTGGAAGTCTTAAAATATAGGCGTATATCCTTTTCCATTTGGACCATTCCATAGCAGGAATGGCGCCTCCATAGACCTTTCCACCTTGTAGGTCTTTTGACACTCCAGCCTTGGCAGAAACTATGGCTCCATCGCCGATCTCCACATGGTCTGCCACTCCCACCTGACCTGCCAAAATAACGCCTTTGCCAGTCTTTACACTACCAGAAAGGCCCACTTGAGAAACGATCATATTTTCCTCACCCACGTGGCAATTGTGCCCTATTTGCACAAGGTTGTCTATCTTTGTGTTCTTCCCTATCCTTGTCTCATCAATGAGCGCCCTATCTATGCATGTATTGGCTCCTATCTCCACAAAGTCTTCAATTATTACCTTGCCTATGTGGTTTAGCTTAAATATGCCCTCTTTTCCCACATAATAGCCAAAGCCATCGGCTCCTATTACGGAGCCGCTATGTATTCTTACACCTTCACCTATATGGCATCCCGGATATACATGAACTCCGCTAAAAAGCACGCTGTTTTTGCCTATCCTCACTCCTTCACCTATATAGCAGAAGGGATATATCTTTACTCCATCCTCCAGAACCGCACCTTTTCCCACATAAACAAAGGGACCCACGTAAACATCCTTACCTATATACACCCCCTCTTCAATATGTGCCTTTTCCGACACGCCAGAAGGATGCCTTTCTGGATAAAGATGGCTTAAAAACTTAGCAAGGGCAAACCTTACATTCTTTACCTTTATGTAATTGGGGAAATCCACTTCTTCGGAAAGAACCAAGGCCACATGCATGCCTTTTAGCCTATCTAAGGCCTTTAAATCTTGAAGGAAGATTACACTTCTATCCTTAGGCCTTTCTGGCGAAGCCAAACTAAGGAACTCAAAATCTTCATCACCATAAAGCTCGCCTTCAATAAGCTCTGCCAGCTCCTTGAGCTTCATTTTTGCTGGTCAAGCCTTAGGATGACCTCCTTGGTTATATCCATGTCTGGGCTTATATAAACAAAGGCACCACAATCCAAAACGGCGGTATATCCTTGCGTTTTTGCTATGTCTTCGGATATTTTCCTAACTCTTTCTATAACTTCTTGTTCCAGTTTATTCTTTAGTTCTATAAGTTCCTTTTGGGCCTTTTGCTGAAGTTCCATCCCTTCCGATTCTACCTTTTGGTATTCTTTTATCTTCTGCTCCCTTACGTTTTGGGCTATGCCTTTGCTTTCTATCTGCTTTTTCAAATCCTCAAGCCTTTTGTTTATCTGGTCAAGCTGTTTTTGGTATTCTTGCACCTTTTCCCTAAGTTGGCTTTCTTTTGCCTTTACAAGCTGGGATTCTGAGAGTATCCTGTTAGGGTCAACGCAGACAAACTTTTGCTGGGCAAAGCCAAAGCTTGAAGCAAGGAGCAAAGCAAAAAGGTATTTTTTCATGATTTATTCCTCCTGCTATAATGATAACACACTTTTATACTGCCTCCCTCATTATGTAGGTGGGCTTTAGCTTTTTCCTTACCACCTCTCCGCTTACAATCACCTTCCTTATATCTTTGAGAGAAGGAATTTCAAACATAACATCCAGCATAATTTCTTCCATTATGGCCCTTAGGCCTCTGGCACCGGTTTTTCTCCTTATGGACTCTTTGGCTATCTCCACAAGGGCATCTTCTGTAAATTCAAGCTCCACTCCTTCCATCTCAAAGAGCTTTTTGTATTGCTTTACAAGGGCGTTTTTGGGTTCTACTAAAATCCTTACAAGCTCTTCTTCTGTAAGCTCGTCAAGCACCGCTATAACGGGAAGCCTTCCTACAAACTCTGGGATTAGGCCAAAATGCACAAGGTCATCCACCTCTACAAAATGAAGTGGGTTTTCATGGCTTTCAAACTTCTTTATTTCAGCCTCAAAACCAACCACAGATTTACCAAGCCTACGCTTTACTATCTCCTCAAGGCCCACAAAGGCTCCACCGCATATGAAGAGAATATCGGTAGTATCCACCTGTATAAACTCTTGGTGAGGGTGCTTTCTCCCTCCCTGTGGTGGCACGTTGGCAATGGTGCCTTCCAATATCTTTAAAAGGGCCTGCTGAACACCCTCGCCGGAGACATCACGGGTTATGGATGGGTTTATGCCAGACTTTTTGGCTATCTTGTCTATCTCATCTATATATACTATGCCCTTTTGGGCAGCCTTTACATCATACCCGCAGTTTTGTAAAAGTCTTACAAGCACGTTTTCCACATCCTCACCCACATAACCCGCCTCTGTTAGGGTGGTGGCATCCGCTATGGCAAAAGGCACATCCAATATCTTTGCAAGGGTCTTTGCCAAAAGGGTCTTGCCAGAACCGGTTGGACCTATAAGGAGTATGTTGCTCTTTTCTATCTCCACATCGTCAAGGCTAAGCCCAAGCTCCTTTGCCCTTATTCTCTTATAGTGGTTGTAAACGGCCACAGAAAGCACCTTCTTTGCCCTTTCCTGGCCTATTACATACTGGTCAAGCTCCCTTTTTATTTCCTCGGGTGTGGGTAGGTCTTTTGAAAAGCTTTGAACAAGGTGTTTTTTCTGTTCCTTTATTATTACGTTGCATGCCTCCACGCATCGGTCGCATATAAAGGTATCGTTGGGTCCAGCTATCAGGACCAAGACCTCGCTTTGAGGTCTACCACAAAAGGAGCAATAATTCTCCTGTTTTTTCTTTACCATCTTAGCTCCTCTTTTCTATCACCTTATCCACTATTCCGTATTCCATAGCCTCGTAGGCAGACATAAAGTAATCCCTTTCCACATCCCTTTCAATCTTCTCCAATGGTTGGCCGGTGTGCTTTGCAAGGATCTCATTAAGCATCTGCTTTATCCTTTTTATCTCCTCCGCATGTATGATTATATCCGTTGCTTGTCCCGATATACCACCCAAGGGTTGGTGGATCATTATCCTTGCATGTGGCAAGGCATACCTCTTGCCCTTTGCACCCGCAGAAAGAAGAACGGCACCCATGGAAGCTGCCTGACCAAGGCATATGGTAACCACATCGGGCTTTATGTACTGCATAGTATCGTATATGGCCATGCCTGCTGTAACAGAGCCTCCCGGTGAGTTTATGTACATGTATATATCTTTGTCTGGGTCTTGGGCTTCCAAGAAAAGAAGCTGTGCCACTATAAGGTTTGCCACATGGTCGTCAATGGGAAAGCCAAGAAGCACAATCCTGTCTTGTAAGAGCCTTGAGTATATATCGTAAGCCCTTTCGCCCCTTGGAGTTTGTTCAATAACTATTGGGACAAGCTGGTCAAGTATTTTCATCCTTTTCCTCCTTTTCCTTTTCTCTTACCACTGCTTTTGAAACTATATCCCTTAAAGCCTTTTCCCTCCTTATGTCCTCCTCAAGCACGTGAAGAAGATTTTCCCTTTGGAAGAACTCTTTCATCTCTTCTGGGGACCTTCCATACTGTTGGGCCAGTTCTTCTATCTTCTTTTCTATCTCCTGAGGCTCCGCCTGTATGCCCTTTTGCTGGGCGTACTTGTCAAGGATATACCTTAGCTTTATGTTTGAGATGGCTTGGGGTGTAAGCTCCTGAGCCATTGACCTATAGTCAAGGTACCTTGTATCTATGCCAAGCTGGGACAAGTAGGAAACCCTCATCTGCAAAAGATGGGAAAGTTCTCTTTGCAAGAGTGTTTGAGGCACGCTAAACTCATGCAATTCCAAGAGCTTTTTGGCCACGGCGTTCTCTATTACATCCTCTTTTATCTTCTCTATCTGCGCCTTTATTTCTTGCCTTATCTTCTCTTCGGCCTCTGCCCAAGTTTCTCCCAAGCCCAATTCTTTGGCAAAGTCATCGTTTACTTCTGGAAGTACCTTCTCCTTTACCCCTTTTATCCTTATCTCTACCTTGGCCTTTCCGGCGGGCTTGCCCTCCATATCATAAAGGGTAAGGTCTTCTAATACAAAAGAATCCCCTTCCTTCTTACCCACAAGCTCTTTTTCTATCTCCTCTCTAAAGGTCCTTAGGCCCACTATGGCCGATGTTTCGCCTTCCGTAACTTCACCGCTTTCCATGTCTTCCACCTTGTAATCCACCACCACAAGGTCGCCTTCCTTTATCTCTCTCTCCACTGGCTCCCATAGGGCATGTTCTTCTCTTAGTTCTTCTATTTTCTTCTTTACCAAGTCTTCACTAAACTCTATCTTTTCTATCTCCACCTCAAGCCCTTCAAGGTTTGCCAGCTCAAATTCTGGCGGTACCTCAAAGGACACGCTATAGCTTACCTTTTGGTCGGATTCTTGAAAGTCTACCTCTTCAAGGAATATGTCTGCCACAGGCCTTAGGCCACTTTCTTGTATTGCACTGGCGAGGGTGGCGTTTGCCACCTTTTTACCCACCTCTTCTTTTATATAGTCTTTGAACTTTGCCTTTATTATCCACAAAGGAGCCTTGCCCCTTCTAAAACCTTCCACCTCTGCGTTTTCTTTGAGGTAGTTATAAACCTCATCAAGGGCAGACCTGACTATATCACCTTCTACTTCCACCCTTAAGCTTTTGAACAATCCTTGCCTATCCTCTACGCTTACCTTCATATACCAAAAACCTCCTTTTTTTGGTGCGGGTGGAGGGAGTCGAACCCTCACGGGCTAATGCCCACAGGATCCTAAGTCCTGCGCGTCTGCCAGTTCCGCCACACCCGCTAAGGATATAAATTATAATCTGTTTTTTATCAACTTAACCACGACAAAACAATCCTATATTTACTAAGACTATGGAGAAGTTTATAGAAATTCCTATGGACCTTGCCCAAAAATGCGTCAAGTGTGGCCTTTGTAAATCTGTTTGTCCCACATACCCTTACATAGAGGAAGAAGGTGGCTTTGCCCGTGGCAGGCTTGCCCTTGCCGAGATGGTGGTAAAGGGAGAGTTGCCCCTCACAAGAGAGGTTTCCAAGCAGTGGGATGCTTGCGCCATGTGTAGGCGTTGTGAATGGATATGTCCCAACGATGTGGAATACAAAGAAATATTGGTTCATGCAAGGAATATACAAAGGGAAAGCCTTGGAGAAAGCACCATAAAAGGCCTTGGCCTAAAAGCCCTTGAGTTTATGCAATCTAACGCTGGCAGGAAAGTTATAAAGCTTGCTGGGAAGCTCTTAGAACCCTTACCCTTTACAGAGGTAAAAACACCCTTTCCCACAGGAGCTGTAAAGTTTATGCCAAAGCCTACAGCAAAAGCCTTTGGCCTAAGAGGAAAGGTCTTCAAGGCGGAAAAGGAGAAGGGAAAACTTCTCTTCTTTACAGGCTGTATGATTGACGCCTTTTATGGAAAGACTGGAGAAAACGTTATAAAGCTTATGAACAAGGCTGGCTACACAGTTATAGTGCCGGAGGATATAAGATGCTGTGGAGCGCCCCATTATTACTCTGGAAACTTGCCGGCCTTTGAAAGGCTAAAAGAACACAACCTAAGGGAGATGGAAAGGTATGAGTTTGATGCGGTGGTGGTGGCCTGTCCCACTTGCGGTGGAGCCTTACAAGAGGATTATAAGCTTTCCAAGCCTGTCTATGACTTTGCCCAGATAGTCTTTGAAAGCCCTTTAAAGTTTAAAGGTTCTGGAAATAGCTTAACCTTCCATGTGCCTTGCCACTCATACAGCGCCATGAAGGTAAGCGATAAGGTCTTTTATGGAGTAATGGAGAGGATTGAAGGCGATGAGGTAAAAAAGGCGGAAAAGGACAAGTCTTGCTGTGGCTTTGCAGGTCTCTTTTCCATAACAAACCCTAAAATGTCAGACCAGATACAAAGGGAAAAGATAGAGGACCTTAAGAAAACAAAGGCTAATGTGGTGCTTACCACATGTCCAGGCTGTGTTTTGAACTTAAAGGATGGAGTTAAAAAGCACAAAACAGGCCAAGAGGTCATGCACTTGGCAGACTATTTAGCGGAAAGCTTGGAAGAAGGTTAAAATATAGCCATGCGCATACTTGTAACTGGTGGCGCGGGCTACATAGGTTCCCATATGGTAAAGCTTCTTGGAGAAAGGGGCTATGAGGTTCTCACGGTGGATAACCTATCGGAGGGAAACTCTTGGGCCGTTTTGTATGGAGACCTAAAGGTTGTGGACCTTCTCAACTACAAGGCCCTTGAGGAGGTGCTTTTGGACTTTAGGCCACAGGCCGTAATTCACTTTGCCGCAAAGGTAAAGGTGCCAGAAAGCGTAAAAAAGCCCTTACTATACTATGAGAACAACTTTATGGGAACTGTGAACCTTCTACAAGCCATGGAGAGGGCCAGTGTTAAATACCTTATTTTCTCTTCCACTGCGGCCGTTTACGGCATTCCCAAAAGCGTGCCGGTAAAGGAAGAGGACCCAACTATACCTATAAACCCCTACGGCTGGAGCAAGCTATTTGCAGAGAGGGCCATAAAGGATTTTGCTCCCCTTAGTGGTATAAGGTATGCTATACTCCGATACTTTAATGTGGCTGGCGCAGACCCAGAAGGCAAAATAGGACAGGTTAGCAAAGAACCAACCCATCTTATCCTTAGGGCAGTAAAGGTGGCCACAGGCCAGATACCCTACCTTGAGGTCTTTGGCACAGACTATCCCACACCCGATGGCACATGCATAAGGGACTTTGTGCATGTTATGGACCTATGCGAGGCCCACCTTAAAGCCTTGGAATATCTTATAAGCGGCGGAGAAAGTGATGTATTCAACATAGGCTACGGCAAAGGCTATTCGGTGCTTGAGGTGATAGAAAAAGTAAAAGAGGTTTCTGGTGTGGACTTTAAGGTGGTCTATGCACCAAGAAGGGAAGGAGACCCACCAGCCCTTATAGCGGATAACACAAAGGCCAAAGAGATATTGAAATGGCAACCAAGGTATGATGACTTGGGATTTATCATAAAAACTGCATTGGATTGGGAAAAGGCCTATATTTATTCAAAATGAAGGAATTGGAAATTTTAGAAAAGTTAAAAGAGATACGGGACCCTGAAATACCCATAGATATTGTTAACCTTGGGCTTGTTTATGGTGTGTATTTAAAGGATGGTGTGGCTCACATAGACATGACTCTAACCGTTCCCTCTTGCCCTGCCAAAGGCTTTTTTGCCCAGCACATAAGGGACCATATACTAAAAAACTTCCCAGAGCTTAAGGATGTTGTGGTAAACTTTGTATTTGAACCTGCGTGGAGCAAGGATAAAATATCCCAAGAAGGCATACAAAAACTTAGGAGTATGGGATGGAATATTTAAAGGATAAGTTTAGGGCCCTTGCGGAAGCTATAGAAAGAGAGTCGGTTTTGGTGCATCGTGCAGCCCTTGTGGATGGATATAAGGATATTTACAAGCTTAGCAGGCTTGGCATAGACAGGGTTATTAAGAAGGCAACAGAGCTTGGTGGGAGGAAAGGTGCAAAGATACTAAAGGAAAGGTATGGCATATACACAGACAGGCTTGACGAGGCCCTTGAGGTGCTTACAGTCATAGCCGAGTCCTCAAGGCTTTTGGACGTTTTTGAGTATGACCTGGATAAGATGGAGATAAGGGTGGATGGGTCCATACTGGTGGAGGCTGTAGGTGAAAGTAAAAAGCCTGTATGCGAGCCTATGGCTGGCTTTTTTGAAGGCTTTTTGAGCGAACTGCTTGAAGAGAAGTACAGCATAAAAGAAGTAGCATGTAGAGCGCAAGGCCACGAAAGGTGTATTTTTAAGATATCACAGAAGTAAGATGGCGGTATTTAAGGTAAGGACTACCAAGCATACAAGCTTTGTAAACATAACCAATCAAGTTAGAGAGTTAGTTAGAGCCTCTGGTGTAAAGTCTGGCCTATGTCTTGTATACACACCACATACTACAACCTGCATCTTTATAAACGAGGGTGCGGACCCAGATGTGATAAAGGATATAGCCTACTCCCTTGAAAAGCTTGTGCCTTGGAGAGACAACTATGCCCACTCGGAGGGCAACTCCGCTGCCCATATAAGGAGTGCCATCATAGGCAACTCAAGAATAATACCCATAGAGAACGGCGACCTTATGCTTGGCACTTGGGAGGCCATATTCCTTGCAGACTTTGATGGCCCAAGGGAGAGGAAGGTGATAGTTAAGATATTAAAGGAGGAATAGATGGAATACCTTTTGGCCTTTTTGGTTTTGATAGGTGTTTTGGTGTGGTTCCATGAGCTTGGCCACTTTTTGATGGCAAAGCTCTTTGGTGTAAAGGTGGAGATATTCTCCATAGGCTTTGGTCCTGTGCTTTTTGGTAAAAAACTTGGTGAGACAGAATACAGAATATCTGCCCTTCCATTGGGTGGTTATGTAAAGCTCTATGGTGAGGAGGAAGAGATAAAGGACCCAAGGGCCTTTTCTTCCAAGCCAGGGTGGCAAAAGATACTTATAGCCTTTGGAGGACCTCTTTTTAACTTTATCCTTGCCATCTTACTTTTTGCCTTTATTTTTGCCATTGGAAGGGAGGTTCCCAAATATTCTTATGAGAAGCCTGTAGTGGGTTATGTGGTAGAAAACAGCTTGGCGCAAAAGCTGGGCATAAGGGAAGGCGACCTTATTCTGGAGATAAACTCAAAAAGGGTGGAAAGCTGGAAGGATGTGGAAAAGGTTGTTCTTGATAACGTACTCGCCAAAGAGTGGAGGGTAGAGGTGCTAAGGGATGGGAAAAGGATAAGCCTTTATTTGAAGGAAAGATTAAACGGGGTCTCCAGCTTTGGTGCAGAGCCTTTAATCCCAGCCGTTGTAGGCTTTGTGGCAAAGGATAGTCCTGCCTTTCAGGTAGGTATACGTGAAGGAGACAAAATTCTCAAAGTAAACGGAAAGGATGTAAAGGGGTGGTATGAGCTTGTAAGTTATATAAGACAATCAAAGGGAAACCCCATCACCTTAACCATTGAAAGAAAGGGAGTTATTGAAGAAAAAACAGTGGTTCCGAGAATGGATGGGAGGAGTGGCACACCCATACTTGGCATCGCACCACACATAGAGAGGGTTAAGGTGAAAGAACCCATACATAAAGCTTTCGTTGAAGGTGTGGAAAAAACCTATACGCTTAGCCTTTTGTCCCTCAAAGCCCTATGGCAGCTTATAACCGGCGGGCTTTCTATAAAGACCCTTGGAGGGCCCATAGCCATAGCCCAGCTTGCAGGAGAATCTGCCCAGCAAGGCATCCTTCCTTTCATAGGTATGATGGCTTTTATCTCCGTTCAGCTGGCCATATTTAACCTTATCCCTCTACCTGTCCTTGACGGTGGCCTTATATTGCTATTCCTTATGGAGTCTATAAGAAGAAAGCCTCTGTCTCCAAAGTTCAAGGAAATATGGATAAAGGCGGGCTACGCCATCATAATAGCCCTTGCAAGCTTTGTTATGATAAACGACCTTTTAAGGCTTTTAAGTGGGGGCAAACTTTAAAAGGGCCTTCCCGGCACCTTTTCCCAATCTTTTAGGAAAAGTTCTATTCCCTTATCGGTAAGTGGATGCTGGAAGAGTTTTTTCATCACCTCAAAGGGCATAGTGCATATATCTGCGCCTATGAGGGCCGCCTCTACCACATGCATGGGATGCCTTACGCTGGCCACTATAACCTCCGTATCCTCTATCCCGTAATTGTTAAATATCTGCATTATATCCCTTATAAGCTTCATACCATCTCCGGAAATATCATCTATCCTACCTACAAATGGAGAGACAAAGCTTGCACCCGCCTTTGCTGCAATTAGGGCTTGGGCTGGTGAAAAGACAAGTGTTACGTTGGTTGGTATGCCTTCCGACTCAAGGATTTGAACGGCCTTCATACCTTCTGGCGTCATGGGTATCTTTACCACCACATTGTCCCCCAGTTCGGCGAGCATCTTTCCTTCTTTCACCATACCCTCTGCATCCCTTGAGACCGTCTCAAGGCTCACAGGCCCATCCACAAGGCTTAGTATTTCCTTAGCCACCTCAAGGAATGGCCTTCCTGTTTTTGCTATAAGGGTTGGGTTTGTGGTAACTCCGTCCAATATGCCCCATTCAAGGGCTTGCTTTATTTCATCCACGTTGCCAGTATCAAGGAAAAAGCGCATGGCTTATACCTCCTTCAGTATTCTTTCAGATTTAACCACACCTACAAAGACCTTTCTTATTATACCATCCCTCACTACCAAAGTAGTGGGCGTTGCCAAGATACCAAGCTCTTGGGCCATCTTGTAGCCCTCTGGCTTTGCCACATCCATTTCCAAGACTTTCACCTTCTCCTTTAACTTTTCTATTTCCGGCTTCATCATCTTACAGGCTCCGCACCTCTCCGAGTAAAAATAGACTATACCGTCTTTTATTGCCTCAAACTCCTTTCCTTGCATCTTCCTTGCTCTCCTTTTAATGTTAATTCCAAGCAAAAACATAAAGATAAAGAAAAAGGTAAGTAAGATAGCCAAAAGCTTCAAAAAGCCCTCCATATTATACCCCCTTAAGGCCTTCCATTCCAAGAAGCTTTTTTAGCCTTTTTATCTCCTCCTCTTTTAAGTCTCTCCACTGCCCCGGCCTTAGGTTTCCTAAGCTTATTGGTCCAATGGCAACCCTCTTTAGCCTAAGTACCTTATGCCCAAAATGGGCCATAAACCTCTTTACAATGTGCTTTCTTCCCTCATGGAAAACCACCTCAAGCAGGCTTTTGTCCTTTTCGTGCTTGACAAGCTTAACGCTATCTGGCTTGGCAAAGCCGTCTTCAAGCTTTGCTCCCTTTTTCATGGCCCTTATCTCTTCCTCGCTCACCTTTCCATCAACCCACACCAAGTAAGTCTTGGGAAGCTTATACCTTGGATGCATTATCCTGTTGGCAAGCTCTCCATCGTTGGTAAGAAGCAAAAGGCCCTCCGCATTGTAATCAAGCCTACCTGCAGGATATACCCTTTCTGGTATGTCCTTTATAAGCTCCTGTATGGTCTTTTTACCATCTTTGCTCTCACCCAGAGCAGTAAGATAACAGCAAGGCTTGTAAAGGATTATGTATCTATACCTTGGTGGCTTTACCTCCTTTCCATCCACCTCCACCACATCCCTTTCTGGGTCCACCCTCCAGCCAAACTCCTTCACCACAAGACCGTTTACCTTTACCCTTCCCTGCAATATAAGCTCGTCTGCCTTTCTTCTTGAGGCCACACCACACATAGAAAGGTACCTGTTTAGTCTTACCAATACCTTTCCTCCTTCCATGGGTCTCCTCTCATGTTGTAGCCTCTCTGTTCCCAAAAGCCGGGAACATCTACTTCTAACAGCTCTATTCCCCACACATACTTGGCACTCTTCCATGCGTATAGCCTTGGCACCACAAGCCTAAGAGGATAGCCATGCCTCAATGGTATGGGCTTTCCATACATCTTATATGCCAGTATGCTGTCCTCATAGTAGAGATATTCAAGTGGCAAATTGGTTGTGTAGCCTTCAAGGCAGTGGATGAGGGCATACTTGGCATTGGCCTTTGGCTTGGCAAGGTCCAAAATGTAAGAAGTTTGCACACCTTCCCAGAGTATTTCCTTTACACTCCAACGTGTAACGCAGTGAAAATCTGCCACAAGCTCCACAGAGGGCATGCTTAGAAGTTCCTCATAGCTTAGTTCAATAGGATTTTCCACAAGGCCAAAAACCTTAAATCTATAGCTGTTTATGTCCCATTGGGGTACCTCATCCACTATATCATAGACTATAGGCGCAGAGATCCACCTTTGACCCGGTGGCAGGCGGTCTTCTCTAAGGTTTATAGGGCTTACAATTCTCCTCATAGTTTTTGATTATAAGCCTTACCAACTAAAATCCATTCCAAGATACACCTCTTTTACATCTTTCCTTTTGCTTACCTCATGGGGGTCCCCCTCCGCCAAAATACTTCCGTCGCTGATTATATAGACCCTATCCACCATCCTTATGGTCTCCCTTACGTTGTGGTCTGTTATAAGCACCGCTATATTCTGGTGCTTTAACTTAAATATCATGGACCTAATGTCGGAGATCATAATAGGATCTATACCCGTAAAGGGTTCATCAAAGAAGATATACTTCGGCTTAGGAATTAATGCCCTTGCCACCTCAAGCCTTCTTTTTTGACCTCCCGAAAGTTTTCCAGCCTTTTGGTCTTTTAACTCCAAAAGTCCAAAATCTCCCAAAAGCTCCTCAGCCCTTGCCAATTGGCTCTCCCTGCCTTCTTCAAAAAACTCAAGGAATATGAGGAGGTTTTCCAGCACGGTTAGGTCTTCAAAAAGGGTATGTTCTTGTGGTAAAAAGGCTATACCCATTCTCGCCCTTTTATGGGCTGGCATATGGGTAATATCCTCACCGTCAAGCTCTATCCTTCCACCATCCACCGGCAAAAAGCCCACAAGGCAGTTAAAGAGTGTGGTTTTACCCGCACCGTTTGGACCCAAAAGGCCTACTATCTCCCCCTTTTTAAGCTCTAAGTCAATGCCCTTTAACACTTCCCTCTTTTTAAAAAACTTCCTTATACCTCTTGCAATCAGCACCATAAAGATTTTAAACTATTGGCATGATACCAATAAAGGATATAAATCCTCATAGAAGCTTCCCCATAGTTAATCTAAGCATAATAATAATCTGTTCTTTGGTATGGCTATATGAAGTTAGCCTATCGGATGAGGAGCTTCAAGCCTTTATCTATCAATATGGGCTTGTGCCTGCTTACCTTTTTGAAAGGCCCCAATCTTTATTAACTCATATGTTCCTTCATGGAAGCTGGCTACACATAATAGGCAACATGTGGTTTTTGTGGGTCTTTGGAGACAACGTAGAAGACAGGCTAGGCAGAGTAAAGTATCTTATCTTTTACATCCTTTCTGGGCTTGGAGCAGCCATCATTCAAACCCTTGTTAGCCTTCTTTTTGGCGGTGAGGAAATCCCTATGGTAGGTGCCAGCGGTGCCATAAGCGGTGTGCTTGGCGCGTATCTTTGGATGTTCCCCCATGCAAGAATACTGGCCCTTGTTCCTGTCTTTTTCTTCCTTACCTTTATGGAACTTCCTGCGGTCTTCTTCATAGGCATGTGGATACTCATACAAATCATAAATGGTCTTATCACACTACCCCTTGCGGGCATGGGTGGTGTGGCATGGTTTGCCCATATAGGTGGCTTTTTTGTAGGCTACTTTTTGGCAAAGAGGTTTTATAGGCGGAATCTTTACTTCTGGTAAAATTATTTCATGCATGCTATATACACAGAAAAGGCCCCAAGGCCAGTAGGTCCATACTCTCAGGCAGTTGTGGCTGGTAGTTTTCTCTTTCTCTCCGGTCAGATAGGCTTGGACCCACAGACGGGAAAGTTAAGAGAGGGATTTAAAGAACAAGCACAGCAGGTTTTTAAAAACATAGAAGCCATACTTGAGGCCGCAGGCGCAGGGAAAGAGAGTATAGTAAGGATGGTAGTTTATCTCAAGGATTTAAGCCTTTTTGGTGAGTTTAACCAGCTTTACGAAGAGTTTTTTAAGGATGTAAAGGTAAAGCCTGTAAGAACTACGGTAGAGGTGAGCCATCTTCCACTCGGCGCCCTTATTGAGGTAGAAGCTACTGCCTTTTTAGGAGAGGGGAATAACTTATAGACTATGATACCAGACCTTGAACCGCCTTATGATGAGTTGGCCGAACGGGCAGTACTTGGTGCAATTATTGCAGACCCAGACAATATGCCCACAGTCCTTGAGTATCTACGGGAGGAAGACTTTTACCTTGAAACCCACCGATTGCTTTTTTCTGTTCTATATAAGTTATGGGAAGATAAAGGCAAGGATTGGGATGATATAGTCTTAAAAGAATACATAGAAAAAAGAGGGTTAAAGGATAAGATTGACCTTTCTTTTATATATTCTCTCGTTGAAGAAGCGGCTACTGGAAGTCTTTTGGAAGAAGCAATAAGAAATGTAAAGGAAAAATCTGGTCTAAGACAGCTTATGGAGCTTTCTTTGAATGTATTAAAAGGCATTAAACAGGAACCGGATTTCACCAATTTACTTGAATACTTGAATACAAAGCTCATAGAGATATCCGAAAAGCAAACTATTAGTCAGTATTGGCATATAAGAGAAGTAGTAAGAGATGTAATTGATATTATAGAAAGATATAAAAAGCAAGAAAAGCTAATCACCGGAATACCAACAGGCTTTCTTGACCTTGACACTTTAACTACAGGCCTTCATCCATCGGACCTTGTAATAGTGGCTGCAAGGCCCGGAATGGGAAAGAGTAGCTTTATGCTTTCTATGGCTATCCATATGGCAATGGTAGAGAAGATACCTGTAGTTATCTATTCTTTGGAGATGAGCAAGGAACAGCTTGTAATGAGAGCCTTATCTTTGCTTTCCGGTGTGCCTCTTCAAAATATCAGGCGTGGCTTTTTGAGCGATGAAGATATGAACAGGCTTAAAACTTCTGCCCTTGAGCTAATAAAATGCGACATTTTTATAGATGATACGCCAAGCCTTTCCACTACAGACCTAAGGATAAAAACAAGAAAGCTAAAAAAAGAAAGAGGTGTGGAGGTAGTTTTTGTAGATTATCTTCAACTTCTTAGACCGACTACAAGAAGGTCTTCCCGTCAAGAAGAGGTGGCGGAGATCTCCAGAAACCTCAAAGCCCTTGCCAAAGAGCTTTCTATCCCGGTGGTTGCTCTCGCCCAGCTTTCCCGTCAAGTGGAACACAGGTCGGACAAAAGGCCCCAGCTGGCAGACCTTAGAGAAAGCGGACAGATTGAACAAGATGCAGACCTAATAATCTTTATACACAGGCCAGAGTATTACAAAAAGAACCCGTCGCCAGAAGAACAAGGCATAGCGGAAATCATAGTAGCAAAGCAAAGACAGGGACCTACGGGAATAGTAAAGGTAGCATTCCTAAAAGATACGGCAAGCTTTAAACCTCTTATGGCTACAAGCATGAGCCATGTAGAAAGCTACGAACCAGATATAGAAGAAGAGTTTTCGGAGGATGACCTTGACCTTGATTTTTAGAATAGGAGTATAATTTAGAAGTATGAAGAAGTTGTATATGCTTATACCACTTATACTATCCATGGCTGAACCTATAAAGGACAAAGGTCTAAGTGTGGAGGTAGAAGATAATAAAGGTGTAAAGCACCATCTAAAAGGTCTTATATGTGGGGGTAAGCCCTATCTAAAGGTAAAAGAAGGTAGCCTTGAATATTCTGTAGACCCATCTAATGTAAAGAGTATAGAGATTCTTTCTCAAGAAGGGGACCAATTAAAGATAAAAGTTCAACTTAAAAATGGCAGCTCAAAAGAATATAGTCTTTCTTCAAACACTTATTGTAAGGCTAAGTCCAATGTTGGTGAAGCTGGTTTTTATCTCCGCGATGTAAAGGCTATATTTATTAAAACGGAGGACAAGAAACCATGAGAAGCTTTAAGCTCCTGAGCCTTTTGATTGCTACATTTGTAGCTGGTTTTCTTCTTGGAAATGCTGGTGCATCTCAAGCCAATAGGCCTGAGGATGATTATAAGTATTTTAGGCTCTTTACCGACGTTTTTAAGACTGTTAAGGAGAACTATGTAAGTGATGTAAGCACAAAGGACCTTATATATGGGGCCTTAAATGGTATGATGAGGTCCCTTGATCCTTTTTCTGCCTTCTTTACGCCGGAACAATATAAAGAGTTTAGACAAGAAACTGAAGGAGAGTTTGGTGGCGTGGGAATAGAAATAGGTATGGAGAAAGGAAGACCTATAGTTATATCGCCCATAGAAGGCACACCGGCTTTTAGAGCTGGTATTAGAGCTGGAGACATAATAGTAGAAATAGATGGAGAAGATACTTCCAACATGACCCTTATGGATGTTGTAAGAAAGATAAGAGGGAAGCCTGGCACAAAGGTAACTCTTACAATTGTAAGAAAGGGCTTGGATAAACCACTCAAAGTTGAATTAGAACGCGCCATAATAAAGGTTGAAAGTGTTAAATGGACGAAAATTGGGGATGTTGGTTATATAAGGCTTTCTCAGTTTACAGATGGTGTGGGAAGAGAAATGGAGAAAGCTATTAAGAGCTTAACAGCTCAAGGTGTAAAGGGCATAATTTTGGACTTAAGAAATGACCCAGGAGGTCTCCTTACGGAAGCTATAAATGTTTCAGAACTGTTCATAAAGGAAGGCAAGTTGATAGTGTATACAAAAACCAAGAAGGGAGAGGTAAATAAATATTTCTCAAGAAGGAAGCCCCTTATGCCAGAAAATATGCCTTTAGTAGTTTTGGTAAACAAGGGTTCTGCCAGCGCATCCGAGATAGTAGCTGGCGCCCTCCAGGACCATAAGAGGGCCATACTTGTAGGAGAAAAGACCTTTGGTAAGGCTTCTGTTCAAAATATAATCCCTCTTGAAGATGGTTCTGCTATAAAGCTAACCATAGCCCATTATTACACGCCCCTCGGAAGACTTATAGACAAGAAAGGCATACAACCAGATGTGGAAGTAAAGATGAGTGAACAAGAGGAAGAAAAATTGCAAGAGTTCATAAGGCAGAAAAAGCTTCATGGTGCTACTGGTCTTGTTCTTGAACCATCCCTTGACCCTCAGCTTCGTAAGGCCATGGAGATAATAAAAACCGGTAGAGACTATGCACACACTGGCGGTTGAAACTTCTTGTGATGAAACGGCCCTTTGTATATACTCGGATGAAAAAGGAGTAATAGGAGATATTATCCTATCTCAAGCTAAGGTGCATTTTCCTTACGGTGGCGTGGTTCCAGAGCTTTCTGCAAGGGAGCATACAAGGAACCTCTTACCTCTATTTGACAAACTTTTAAAGGACACAGGCTTTGACGTAAAAAAGATAGATTTTATATCTTTTACTTTAACACCTGGTTTGATACTCTCCCTTGTGGTAGGTGTGAGCTTTGCCAAGGCCCTGGCCTACTACCTTAAAAAGCCCTTGGTGCCAGTGCATCATCTGGAAGGTCATATATATTCCGTTTTTCTTGAAAGGCCTGTAGAATATCCCTTCCTTGCCTTCATAGTCTCCGGAGGACATACGGACCTCTACCTTGTGGAGGACTTTGGGAAATACACCTTCCTCGGTGGAACTCTTGATGATGCGGTAGGAGAAAGCTATGATAAGACTGCCAAGCTTATGGGACTTGGCTATCCCGGAGGCCCAATAATAGACAAACTGGCCAAAGAAGGAAGGCCTGTGTATAGCCTTCCAAGGCCTATGATAGAGGATGATAGTTTGAATATGTCCTTTAGTGGTCTAAAAACTGCAGTAAGGAGGATAATAGAAGAGGGAAGCTACTCAAAGGAAGATCTTTCTGCCTCTTTTCAAAAGGCGGTGATGGATGTCTTAGAAAGGAAGGCCCTTCTTGCTATGGAAAAAACTGGTATAAAAAGGCTTGTAATAGTAGGTGGAGTTTCTGCAAACTCGGAGCTAAGGAAAAGATTTTCCGAGCTTTCACAAAGGCTTGGGTTTGAGCTTTACATTCCACATCCCAAGCTCTCTACCGATAACGCCCAGATGATAGCCTATGCGGGCATGGAGAGGTTCAAAAGAGGTATAACTGTTCCAGATGACATAAACCCTGAGCCTAACATGCCTTTGGAAGTCTTTGGAAAGCTGTGGAGCTAATAAAACCTTTCCACCTTATACCCTCTCATAAACTCCTCTCCGCTCATAAGCTTTCCCTTTGGAGATATAAGCTCTAAAATTTCTACCGCACCCTCTCCACAAGCCACTATAAGCCTTTTTCTATCCAAAACCTCTCCCGGACTTCCCTCACCTTGAACCACTTTAACTTTCAAAACCTTTACCCTTTCTCCCTTTTCTGTAAAGGTATGGCAATCTGGGTATAGGCCTCTTATCCTATCTTTTACACTTTCCGCTTGTGCCTTCCAGCATATCCTATACTCTTCCTTTTGAATGGGTGGTGCGTAAGTAGCCCTTTTGTGATCCTGTGGAATGGGTTCTATTTTCCCTTTAAACCAGTCTTTTAAAGTTCTTACCAAAAGGTCTGCACCCCTTCGGGAAAGCCTCTCAGAAAGGGTTTTTAAGTTATCCTCTTCCAGAATTTCTTCCTCCTCTTGAGAAAGGATGGCACCCGTATCCATACCCTCGTCCATAAGCATCACCGTATTTCCTGTTTTTTTCTCTCCTGCCATTAAAGCCCTATGTATTGGCGCAGAGCCTCTGTAAGCTGGCAAAAGGCTCGCATGAAGGTTTATACAGCCATACCTTGGGTAGTTTATAACCTCCGGTGGCAAAATCTTGCCGTAGGCCACCACCACTATACAATCGGGCTTTAAACTTTCCACAATTGGTATTATTTGAGCCTTTTTCTCCGGTTGAAATACCTCTATACCCAGCTCTTTTGCCACCATTTTAGTAGGGGGTGGTGTTAGCCTTTGACCTCTTCCAGAAGGCTTATCGGGCTGGCACACAAGGCCAACCACATTAAACTCTTTTGCAATCTTAGTAAGGGATGGAACTGCAAAGTCCGGCGTGCCAAAAAAGAGCAGTCTCATAGAGAGTTATAGAAATTATAGCCCAAAAGGTATAATTTTTAAAGCATGATAGAATCCGCTTTAAGGCTTTATAACTTCCTTGAGAAGAAGCTTGGAAATGAAAAGGCAAGAGAGTTTGCCAAAGTTCTGGAGGGGGTAATCCAGGATATAGGAGAGTTGAAAAAGCAAGAGATAAAAAGAGTGAAGGATGCGTTAAGGGCTGAGATAAGAAGGCTTGAGGCCTATATGAAGATAATGGTGGTCCTACTCCTCATAGCCATAGCACTATATAGCCCCATCTTTGCACAACTTGAAGGGAGGTCTTTAAAGCCATGAGAATGATAAAGGTTCTTTTGATTTTTCTAACCCTTGCCTTTGCCATGGCGCCCGAGATGAAGTTAAAACGGGTGCATGGGAATATATACATGGTTAGGGGTGTGGATGCCCTGCCTTCTGTGGAAAACAGAGGCTTTATGTCCAACGCCTTTGCCGTGCTTACAAAGGAAGGATGGGTTGTTATAGATGCCCTGTCTACTCCAGAGCTTTCTAAGGAGTTTGTAGATAACCTTATGAGGGTAAAAAAGGCACCTATAAAGTATGCCATTATTACACATTACCATCCGGACCACTGGTATGGTGCAAGGACCTACAAAGAGCTTGGTGCAAAGATAATAGCCCACAAAAGGCTTTTGGAATTCTATCAGTCTGGAGAGGCTAACACGGTTCTTAATGCAAACAAGGAAAGGTTTAAAGGGCTTTTTGAAAATGTTGTTTTGGTTCCACCAAATATGGTTGTGGAAGATAGGCTTACGCTAAAGGTTGGAGGAGAGACCTTTGAAATCCTTTCTATGGCTCCTGCTCACACGGACAACGACCTTGTGGTCTATATGCCATCTCAAAAAGTGCTTTTTACCGGAGACCTTGTTTACCAAAATAGAATACCCTTTATGGGAGACAGGAGCGCAAGCTCAAAAGGCCTTATAAAAGCCCTTGAAAGGATAAAGAGTATGGATGCAAAGCTTCTTTTGGGAGGACACAATGAACCCATGGATAAGTCTGCGGTAGATTTTACCCTTGGTTATGTAAAGTTTTTAAGGGAGAATATAAAGAAGCTAAAAGAGGAGGGCAAGAGCATAGACGAAATAAAAGAAATTCTCAAGAACAATCCTTATAGCAAGGCTGTTATGTATGAAGCATTTCATAACGCTAACCTCTTCAAAGTGGATGCCGAGCTTGATATGGAAGAGTAATACATCTAAAATACAAAGGTCATCTATTAACTAATACCTTACGGGCTTTGTTCCTTTTTGTGAAAAAATTTAAACATTTGCCTTCTTATAAAAAATTTACAGCTTAAAACACCTATAATAGCTCCCACAAGCACATCCATGGGAAAATGCACACCCAAATACATCCTCCCGTAAGCTATTAAAAAGGCATAAACAAAGAGAAGTATTTTTATAGGGGTTGAAGCTCCCTGAGAGAAAAAGCAGGCAAGGAGAAAGGCCATGGCAGTATCACCCGACGGAAAGGACTTATGATATAAAGGTTCACGTAGATATACATCCTTTAGCATGCTTGCAGGCCTTGGAGCCTTAAAGGCGAACTTGAGAATATGCACTAAGGCACTTTCCAAAACAAGGGCAAGTATAAAGGGCTTTAATTTCTCTCTTTTTAAAAAAGCCAAATAAATGACAATAGGAATAAGTATGTAGCCCTTTCCAAGTACATAAAAATATCTGAAAAACTCATCAAGCAAAGGATGTCTTGTGTGATTTATTAAATAAAAAAGCTCTATATTAAGGCTAAAGTCCTCTACGTTCATTAAGAGAATAGAAATTTAAACAAAGCCTTTTGGGCATGTAGTCTATTCTCGGCCTGTGTAAATATAAAGTCCGCATAAGCTTCAAAAACTTCCTCTGTTATCTCCTCTCCCTTTTTGGCCGGAAGGCAATGCATGACTTTTACCTCTGGCCTTGCATGAGAAAGTAGGCTGGAATTTACCTGATAAGGCATTAAAGCTTGGATCTTTTCCTCATTCCTATCTTGGTTCATGCTTACCCAGACATCTGTATACACTACATGGGCTTCTTTCACTGCCTCAATGGGGTTTGTTGTAAGGTATACGCTTCCGCCAGTTATCTTACAAAGGTCTTCCCCCGCCTGATAGTATAGACTGCTTGGCTCATAACCCTCGGGTGTGGCTACAAAAAGGTTTAGGCCAAAAAGGCCTGCACCCACAAGCCATGTGTTGCATACGTTGTTTCCATCTCCCACGTAGGCTATTTTTATGTTTTTTATATCTTCTCCAAAGGCCTCATAAAGGGTAAAAACATCGCTCAATATCTGGCAGGGATGGGACATATCGGTTAGGGCGTTTATAACAGGAATGTCTGCATACTTGGCAAATTCCTCCAGCTTTTTATGAGAATCTGTCCTTATGATTATGCCGTCCAAGTACCTTGAAAGGGTTCTGGCAGTGTCCTTCAGGTCCTCTCCTCTTGCCACCTGTAGGTTTCCTTCCTGTAAAAAGATGGCATGGCCTCCAAGCTGGTTTATGGCTACCTCAAAGGATACTCTTGTCCTTGTAGAAGGCTTGGTAAAGTATAGTGCTAAATTTTTGCCCTGTAGGTATTTCCCCTTATCTATACCCTCTTTTATAGCCTTCGCCCATCTTATTATTTCCCACCCTTCCTCTGGGCTTATGTCCCAAAGGTCCACAAAGTTCCTTTTCATCTTATTTATTTTAACATAGTGTAATACTTTTTGTAATTTCTAAATACCCTTTCCACATAGGCACCATAGCCCTTGGCCTTGTTCCCTTTGTTATAGCAATCTACGGCCACGGCTATGTTTGGGCTTTGGTCTAAGCATTTCCTTAACACCATGGCCCCAAAATGTATGTTGTAGCAAGGTTCAAAGATCCACTCCTTTGGTATTTTGTACCTTTCAAGCCAGTAGGAGTTTATCTGCATAATGCCGTAGTCCTTTGTGCCGTTTTTGTTTGTGTTTATGGCCCTTGGGTTAAAGCCACTTTCGCTTTTGGCGATGGCTATGAGAAGCACAGGGTCAACCTTGTACCTTTCTCCCGCATCAAAAAAGCAATGATAAAAAGAAAAGGCATGAGAGGTAAGCAAAAGCAGTAAGATTAAAAATATCATATAATAATCATATCTTTTCTTTGGAGGTTCAAGATGGAGAAAAATTGGAATGTGGGCACCGTATATCTTAACGATAGGACAAGGATACTTGTTATGGGTATCACTGGAAGGGAGGCTTCTCAAGTTGTGGCTGAGTCGGAAGCTCTATACCCGGGATTTATAGTGGCTGGTGTAACACCCGGTAAGGGCGGTTCTGAAGTGGCAGGAAAGCCAGTGTATAACACGGTAAGTGAGGCTCTTGAAAAGCACCCAGAGATAAACACGGGAATAGTGTATGTGCCTCCGGCCTCTGTGAAAGATGCGGTCATTGAGCTTGTGGATGCGGGTATAAAGCTCATATACATAATCACCGAGCATGTGCCTATAAGGGACACAGTTTATTTCTACCACTACGCAAAGGAAAGGGGCGTTATCATAGTAGGTCCCACATCCCTTGGTTGCATGATGCCTTGGGTGCCAGCAAGGATAGGAGCCATAGGCGGAAAGAACCCATCCATAGCTTACGAAAAAGGTGGTCTTGTAATCCTTTCCAAGTCTGGCGGTCTTACAACTACCACTGCGGAGATGTTCAAAAGAAGGGGTTGGGGCGTTTATATGGCCCTTGCCTTGGGCGGTGACGTGATCTCTTGCACCACCTTTGCGGATGCACTGGAAAACATAGCGGATGACCCAAAGGTAAAAGGTGTGATAATACAAGGTGAGGTAGGCGGGTCCTACGAGGAGAAGGCTGCGGAGACCATCTTGAGGCTTTGGAAGGAAGGAAGGTGGAACAAGCCAGTGGCTGCCTTTGTGGCCGGAAGGTTCCAAGAAAAGCTTGAGGGTGTGTCCTTTGGACATGCTGGCGCCATAGTGGAAAGAGGTAAAGGAAAGGCCACAGATAAGATAAAGGCCTTTAACGAAGTTGGAAAGATTACAGGCCTTGTAAAGGTGGCCGAGTTCTACCACGACCTTGTGCATTGCATTGAGGAGCTTGGAGTCCCAAGGGACTTTGAGGATACCACACCGGAAGGAAGGGTAAAGCCCCTATACTCCACCATTGACGAAGAGACCTGCCAGTTTAAAGGCTAATAAAAAATAAGGGTCCTTTTAGCTTAACCTTAGATTTTACATCCGATACATCTATCTTAAGCTCCTGATACCTGTAGCCACCGGCCAGAAAGACATATTTTACAGGTTTTACCTTTAGCCTACCGATTAGGTCATAATAGTGATTGGAATTATAAGCCACACCCCTTAGCTCACCCTCCATGCTGAGTAGATTTACAGGCCTTATCTGCAAGCCTGTGTATAGCATGGGTATAGGCACTGTTAAACTTTTTGATTCTGAGATGTTATTCTGTGATTGCTCTACCTTTGCATAAAGGTCCATGATCCTCACGTTTAGTCCAAGTTCTGCGGAAAGAACTCCATTTGTTAGCTTCTTTAGGCCGGGTATTCCATAATAAAGGGCTATATCATAGTGGTCAAGCCTTGTTTTAGAATAGAATGGGACGTTAGCTTGATAGGTTTGACCACCAAAGGTAAAGCTTGTATCCTTTTGACCTATCGCCTCAAACCTGCTTGGCGTTGCCATAAGGTAGATGTTGGGCAGAATAGAAGGCATATCAATCTTTAGCCTGCCCATGGGCCTTGTCTTTTTGCCATACCTTAAATTGCTGTCTACGTCAATCTGGTCTCCCTTGTAGCTTATGTAGCCGCTTGGGTCTTGGTTCCACACTCCAATGCTTCCCTCCACACTGATGGCAAAGCTAAAGGCAGGCAAAAGGATAGCTGAAGTTAAAATGAGTTTTTTCATGGAACGGACCTCCCTAAAATTTTTGCTATTAAATATTATACCAAAGTCTCTACATCAACAGCCAAAAAGCTAAACCAATTAAGAAGCTTATCCTTTATAATACCTAATACCTAAATAAATATAAATGTAAGAAAGTAAGATAAAACATCTATAAAACTATTCAATTTGGAGCGTTTTCCAGAATAAATATTTGTAAGGTTGAAATAGTATATTCTTTTTCGATTCCTTTTGTACATATTAGATTTATCAAAGGCGAATTTTGAGCTGGTTGATTTATATTTACTATAAATGAGATATATTGTCTATCAGCAATGCTAAGCAGGATATCAAGAAATTCATCCAATTCTACATCAGACATAATAAGATCAAACTCGGGTTTATTATTATTCCTATATTCCTTAGCTTTACTTTTACAAAATGCGAAAAGTGGTAAAAACTCTACATGAATAATCGGAGAAAAAATTATACGAAGATAAGGCTTGGTGAGAATATACTTACGAAGATTATCCTTTATAAGCTTAAAATCCATAATAGCCCTCCTTTTTTTTATGCTTTAATAATGTAGTTGTATTATAGTCTTTGTCAATACGCTGGGTGAGAAATTAATTAAGCAAAGGTTATGCCATTATACCTTTTGTTAAAAATAAATGAGACAAACAATGTAGAAGCACGGCATGCCATGCAACTACTAATAAAAAAATCCAAAAGGTAGGGGCGGGTCTTGGACCCGCCAGAGGTTTTATAATCTGGCAGGTTTAAAACCTGCCACTACAAAGGATGAATTTCTCACCCCACGTATATAGTTGTATTATAGTCCTTGTCAATGGTGTTAGGCCGTTAGCTGTCTATCCCAGGAATCCTAAGCACTATAATTGCCTAAATTTTACCCCTTATCCACCTAAAAGCCAACCCACTCAAAAAGACCACGGTTATCAAGCCTATGAAGGCCAATATGAGTATATACTTCACAGTTCTATCTCTGCATGCCTGCTGGCGTGGCACTGAATATTAACGGCCACAGGCAAGGAAGCTATGTGGCAGGGGTATAGCTCCACCTTTACATCCACAGCGGTCACCGTTCCTCCAAAGCCCATGGGACCCCAACCTATCTTGTTTATCTCCTCTATTAGCTCCTCCTCTATCCTCCTTGCCACTGGGTCTTGACTCCTTTCTCCCACAGGCCTCAAGAGGGCCCTCTTGGCAAGAAGGGCGCAGTATTCAAAGTTTCCACCTATGCCCACACCCACCGTGAAAGGTGGGCAGGCATTGGGACCTGCCAGTTTTACCGTCTCAAGTATAAATCTCTTTACACCTTCCCAGCCGTCTGCAGGCTTTAGCATGGCAAGGCGTGATGTGTTTTCTGACCCAGCACCCTTTGGTGCAAAGATAAGCCTTAGCTTGTCTCCCGGCACAACCCTGTAGTGTATAACGGCGGGTGTATTGTCCTTTGTGTTCTTCCTCTCAAAGACTGGGTCATAGACCATAGAAGCCCTAAGGTAGCCCTCCGTGTATGCCCTTCTAACACCTTCGTTTATGGCATCTTCTAAGGAACCACCTACCACATGCACATCTTGGCCTATATCCACAAAGACTACAGCCACGCCCGTATCCTGACAGTAGGCCATCTGCTCTTCCCTTGCTGCCCTTATGTTTAAAAGGATCTGTTGCAAGACTTCCTTTCCCAGTTCTGACTCCTCTCTTTTTAAGGCAATCTGATAGGCAAGTTCTACATCCTCCGGAATTTCATAGTTTGCCTTTATGGCTATCTTTTTTACTGCCTCTACTATCTGTTCATAGTGTATTTCTCGCATTTAAAAGCTCCTCCACAAGGGCTATGTTTTTTCTTACAGACTCTACAGACCTCTTCCACATCTGGCGCTCCTCTTCTATCATGGGTATTTTAATTATCTCTTCCACTCCGCAGTTGCCAAGCTTTACTGGCACGCCCACACAAAGGCCCTCCGCCTCGTAGTATTGTCCCACCTCTCCTTCTAAATAAACCGAGCATGGAAGTATTCTTTTGTTGTCTGTCACTATGGCCTCTACCATCTGCACTATGGAAGCGGCCGGAGCATGGTAGGCCGATGTGCCCATAAGGTCCACTATCTCTCCACCACCAAACTGGGTCCTCTTTATAAGCTCCTGTATTTTATCCTTTGGTAGCATATCCTTTAAAGGTATGCCTCCCACGTTAGAAATGGATATGAGCGGGACCATCTCATCACCATGCCCACCTATCACATAGGCGTGTATATCCATGGGTGATATCTTTATCTCCCTTGATATAAAGGTCTTAAAACGGGCTGAGTCCAAAACTCCAGCCATACCCATAACTCTGTTCTTTTCAAAGCCCAAAATTCTATAGACTGCATAGGTCATAAGGTCCACAGGGTTTGTTACCACTATCACTATAGCCTCTGGCGCATATTCCTTTATCTTGCTTGCTATAAGGGAAAGGATGGAAATGTTTTTGTCCAAAAGGTCCTCTCTGGACATGCCTGGCCTTCTTGGAAAACCTGCCGTTATAACCACTATATCGCTATCTTTTAGAGCCTCGTAGCCTTCTCCCTCCGGGCTAACCGTATAGCCTTCCACCTTTCCATCAATGTTTAGGGCTGAAAGCATCTGCTGAATGTCAAGGGCTTTGCCCTTTACCGGCTCAATGAGTTTTTCGCCATCCTTTTTTGGCAGGTCAAACATGCGCACATCCACAAGCCCCCTCAAGGCCAAAAGGCTTGCCGTATGCTCCCCCACATTACCCGCACCTATAACAGAGACCACCTTGCGCATCTTCATAGTTTATACCTCCACCTTTTGCTTCTTCTTTATCCAGTTCAAAAGCCCACCAGCCAAAAGGACAGATATCTGCTTGGGAGTAAGGTTATACTTGCAAACTACCTCTTCTCCTGTGGTTTTGTTTATCACCACTATTTCCTTTCCAGCCTTTAGCCTTTCTATAATATCCGGTATCTCTATCTCATCGCCCAAGGAGAACTTGTTGTAGTCTTCCTTATCCACAAATTCAAGTGGCACTATGCCAAAGTTTACAAGGTTGGCGTGGTGGATTCGGGCAAAGGACTTGGCTATTACCGCACGCACACCCAGGAACCTTGGAGCCAAGGCCGCATGCTCCCTTGAAGAACCTTGTCCATAGTTTTCACCACCTATGATGATGTTTGCCTTTGCCTTCTCATCCCTTATCTTTTTGGCCCTTGGGACAAACTCTGGGTCTACGTAGTGATAAACATACTCGCTTATGGCGTAGATGTTGGACCTAAGGGGTAGGATTTTGGCTCCCGCTGGCATAATGTGGTCTGTGGTGATGTTATCGCCCACTATTAGGCTAACTTCTCCAGAAATGCTTTCTGGCAATTCGTCAAACTCGGGAAGGGGCTTTATGTTAGGACCCCTGTATATTTCCACCTCTTTTGCCTCTTCTTCCGGTAGTGGTGGTATAAAGGCTTCATCGCCGTAAGGGAACCTTTCTGGCATTTCCACCTTTATCCACTTTATTCCTTCTCTCTCTGCCAGCTTTCTTGGGTCTATGATCTCTCCAGCTATGGCGCAAGCCACACATACCTCTGGAGAAGCCAAATAAACCTTGGCGTCTGGCGTTCCAGACCTTCCTTCAAAGTTCCTGTTAAAGCTACGTATGGACACTCCACCGCTTGGTGGTGCATAGCCCATACCTATGCAAGGCCCACAGGCGCTTTCAAGGATTCTGGCTCCAGCCTTCAAAAAGTCAAGCAAAACACCGTTTTGTGTTATAAGCTCCAAAGCTTGCTTTGAACCAGGGGCTACTGCAAAGACCACGTCCGGATGCACCTTTTTGCCTCTTAGCAATGTGCCAGCACGTATTAGGTCCACAAAGGAAGAGTTGGTGCAAGAGCCTATGACTACTTGGTCCACCTTTATACCTTCCACTTCTCTCACAGGCACCACGTTGTCTGGAGAGTGGGGGCAGGCTATCAAAGGCTCAAGCTCAGAGAGGTTTATTTCAATGACCTCATCGTATTCTGCATCCGGGTCTGGAAGTAGCTCTATCCAATCCTCTTCCCTTCCCTGTGCTTTTAGATAGGCCCTTGTTATCTCGTCGGAAGGGAAGATAGAAGTGGTGGCTCCAAGCTCTGCGCCCATGTTGGTTATGGTGGCCCTCTCTGGCACAGAAAGCTCCTTTATACCCTCTCCAAAGTATTCAAATATCTTCCCTACACCACCTTTTACCGTTAGCCTTCTTAAAAGCTCAAGGATTATGTCCTTTGCAGTCACCCATGGTGGAAGCTTACCTGTTAGCTTTACACCCACTATCTTTGGCATCTTAAGGTAGAAAGGCTCTCCGGCCATGGCGGCGGCCACATCAAGACCACCAGCTCCTATGGCTATCATACCCACACCACCAGATGTGGGAGTGTGAGAATCGGAACCCAAGAGGGTCTTTCCGGGCTTTGCAAACCTTTCTACATGAACTTGATGGCATATGCCGTTGCCGGGCTTGGAAAGCCAAATACCATACCTTTTGGCAATGCTCATAAGGTATTTATGGTCATCGGGATTTCTAAAGTCCGTTTGAAGCATGTTATGGTCTATATAACTAACGGAAAGCTCAGTCTTTACCCTATCTACGCCCATGGCCTCAAACTGCAAATAGGCCATGGTTCCAGTGGCATCTTGGGTAAGGGTTTGGTCTATCTTTATGGCTATCTCCTCTCCAGGCACAAGCCTTCCACTAACAAGGTGGTCTTTTAGTATTTTGTAAGCCACAGTACCTTTTGCCATGCGTGCCTCCTTTCAAAAAGTTATGATTTATATTATAGCTCTTTAATAATAAAAACCCATAGTGGTATGCTTAAAAAGCTAAGTAGCATTCCAATACCCGCACTTGCAAAGGCCAAATTATGATTTAGGCCATACTTTAACATCAGAAGGCTTGCCGTTATCATGGTGGGCATGGCAGACTCAAGCACAGAAACCTTGTAGGCCAAGGGGCTAAGGGGCAAGAGCTTAAACAAAGCTACGGCGAGAAGGGGAGAAAGGAACATCTTTATACCCAAGGCTACAATCAAAAGCCTAAGACCCTTGCCCGCGTGAGAAAGCTCAAAGGAAAGGCCCAAGGAAAAAAGAACCACGGGCAACAAGGAAGCTACGGAAAAATCTACAAACTTCCACACATATTCGGGAAGGCTAAAGCCTCTCAAGAGAAAGCCAAACACAAGGCCCAAAAAGGGTGGGAAGAAAAGCACAGACCTTAAGTTTAGCCCTCCCTTTATTATGAGAAAGCCCAGAGAAGAAACTGCAAGGAAGGAACCAATGCTATCGTATATGACCGCATACCTTAGGCCCTCACTACCAAAGTAAGAAAAGGTGTAAGGATAACCCAAAAAGGCAGTATTGCCAAAGGCAGAAACCACCATAAGGCTCCTCAAGTTTTGTTTATCAAGCTTTATAAGCCTACCTATCAGGTAGGCACAGGCTATGGAAGAGATTATTACCATCCAAGCACCAAGGCTAACAAAAGCCACTTCCTTTGAAAAGCCAAGGTTATAAGCGGTTTTAAAGCTAAGCTGGGGCAGAGCAAAGTATAGCACATAATTTACCAAAACCTTTGAATGTTCGGAAGAAAACAGACCAAACCTCTTAAATATGTATGCTATGCCTACAGTAAGGAAAATCTCAAGCATACAAAAAGCTTTCTATCTGCCTTCTTATTATGCCATAGGCGCCAAGGTGGGACCTTAAAAACTTCTCAAGCCTTCCTATGGGCAGAAGGTTCTGTGGAGACCTCCTATCTTGAAAGGAGGTGCTGGCAAAAAGGGGCAAAAGACCGGCGGATAGGTCCGCAAGCCTTTTTACTTCCTCAAAATCTTTCTTCGGAAAGACCTCCACCCTTGCAATGCCATGAAGGCCCTCATGGTTGGAAAGTTTTACATACCAAGTAAGCTTATCCACCTTTTCCTTCTCTTCTTGTTTTTGTTGGTAGTGGATTTTTATGATGGGGCTTCTTTGGCCAGGCTTAAGAGAATACAAAAGGTTTAGATACTTTTTATCAAAGTAAAGCCTTTTTATGCTTTTTACAAAGCCTATGGCTGGCGTATTTTTAAGTTTATAGCTTAGAGTTCCATCACAAATTATTAGATCCTTAGGGAACTTTTTATAAGCCTGTAAGGCAATGTGGGCCTCCAATTCATCTCTCATATATTTATTAACTTCCACAGAAATATCTCCGTCTACGGGGAAGGCTTTGAAGTTTAAAAGGCTTTGAAGAAGAAAACTACCCTTAAAAGCCATAATTCTTTTTACTTCACTAAAAATAAGTGATTCCTTTATAAGGTTTAGCCTTCCATATTCTATCCTTAGAGCGCCAGCACCCAAGGATACAAAAGCACCTTCCGAGCTTTCACCCGTTTCTTCATCTTTTATGTATGCAAGGCATTCTGTCCTTCTCACACCGTCCACAAAGACTAAGTTAAGGCCTTCTTCGGGCCTATAGCCTTCATACACCCTTGGCTCTTCGGCAAAGTCCAAAAACTGCTCCGACTCTTCCACCTCAGCCGGCTCTATCTCCACTGGCTGTTGGGGGCTTAGGGATATGCTGTACCTTCCCAAAAGCTTCATCCTTTATCTCCTTTACTTTTTCCACTATAAGGTATTTTAGCCTATCAAGGTTTTCACCAGTAATGGCAGATATGGCTATAAAGGTATACCCTCTTTTACCAAACTCCTTTTCCAAAACCTCAATATAGGACCTGTCAGAAAGGGCGTCAAGCTTGGTGCCAACAACTATCTGTGGCTTTTTCATAAGGTCTTGACTGTAGCTTTCCATCTCTTTGTTTACTATTTCAAAGGCCTTTATGGGGTCTTGGTCTCTTGTATCGGATATATCTATAAGATGTAAAAGGAGCTTTGTCCTTTCTATGTGTCTTAAAAATTCATGGCCAAGGCCCTTGCCTTGACTGGCACCCTCTATAAGTCCCGGTATGTCTGCGAGGACAATTTGAGTCTCTTCATCCACTTCCATCACACCCAGCACTGGAGAAAGGGTGGTAAAGGGATAGTCTGCGATCTTTGGCCTTGCTTTGGTTAGCTTGGATATAAGGGTGGATTTGCCAGCATTGGGAAGGCCTATAAGGCCCACATCCGCTATAAGCTTTAGCTCAAGGATAAGCCATCTTTCCTCTCCCTTTTCTCCCTTCTCCGCATACCTTGGGCTTTGGTTTGTAGGCGTGGCAAAACGGGCATTGCCTCTTCCACCTCTTCCACCCCTTGCCACCACACACCTTTGACCATCTTCCACAAGGTCGCACAGCACTTTTCCACTTTCTGCATCTATAACCACAGTGCCAACCGGCACGTATATTATTAGGTCCTCTCCATCCTTTCCATGCTGGTTTTTTCCCTTTCCATGCTCCCCCCTTTGGGCCTTGAAGTGGGCTTGAAATTTAAAATCGTAAAGAGTATGCTTACGAGTAGTTGCCACCAAAATAACATCTCCACCCTTTCCACCATCTCCACCAGCAGGACCACCAAAGGGCCTATACTTTTCCCTTAAAAAGGCCACGGCACCATTTCCGCCATCTCCCGCTTTAACATGTATCTTTACCCTATCAACAAACATAAGGAAAAGTATAATAGTTGTAAAGGCTCAGTGATAACTCAAACTCCAAGCTTACTCAGGGTGTTCCCAAAATAGCCTACTAACATATTCGTAGGCTACGCCACCGTCCCCTGCAACGGGAACTTGCGCCCTTCTCGGGTCTCCCCACAAGCCCCGAAAGAGTTTCTCCTTCAGGACAGAGAGGTCCCTTAAGACCTTCTCAGGAGAGAGTGCAGTCAGCACCACTACCTTGAGAACTCGCCAGAGATTAAGAGTATCCCCGCTTGTTCCATCCAGAGGCTGGAATACTCTCCTTGGCTCACTCCCAAGGCTTAAAGTCTTTATCAAAGCTTCTATCTCCTTTATGTGTTTAGCCTTCAAATAGGCATTCTTTACCTTTTCTTTCACATACTCTTTCAGTTCCATCAGTCCTTCTACACTTAGCCTTCTTATAAGCTCCATATAATTCTTTGGCACTTTTTCTTTTAGTCCTAAGCCTCTCCTTGCTATCACATAGGCACTTGCCATATCCTTGCTTACCATGTATTGCGGTGCATACTTTAACATGCCTATGATGGATGTGTAGGCTGGATTTACTTCTATCACCTCTATGCCGTCCCTTTTAGCCAATAGCTTTATCCTTTCTAACAATTTCCTATAAGCAAAGTTATGTCTTATCCTTCTTGAAAGCCTTCCCGAATAATCCCCCCTTTTCCCTTTGTCTTTTATCCTTAGCTTCTCTATCACTATTGCCTTTCCCTTCTCTTTGGCTAAGCTTATAACCTTATGTGCGTATATCCATGTGTAATAGTCTCTCTTATTGCCATTGCCACTTGATAGCTCTGGCATAGGCACCTCACCATAGCTTAAAAGGTTTCCACACTCATCCGTCTCTGCCCAAGCTATGTGGTTTGGATAGGCGTTTAAATCTATGCCTATTACTCCATAATCCTTTGTAATCTCTACTTCTGGATATTCTTCCTCTATAGTGAAGTAGGCATAGATGTTGCCATCTCTTAGCTTTAGCTCTACCGTATATGCTCTTCCAGAAAAGGCTATCTCTTTAATCTTTTCTATTCTCTCTTGCACTTATCAAGGCATATACATACTGCCTTTCTCCTGTGTTTATTCTAAGATATGTTCCATTCTCTCTTACCTCTATCCTTGTGTTTTGATTTCCTTTTGAGTGTTTTTGTCCTATGGAGTATAGATTTCCCTTCCTTCTCTCTTGGAACTGAGTTTTTAGTCTTTGGTAGTCTTTCCCATTTATATGTCTTTTTTGCAGTTTTCTAAAAATATCCCTTCCACCAAAGATGACCTTTTTTAAGCTTTGTCCTTTTTCTTTTCTTACTTTCATCAAAGCTTGAGCTTTAACAATGGCTGAATACGAATATCTAGAATTTAGTCCAAATACACCTTGGATTAACTTTCTTAAAGTGTTTATTTCCGTTCCCTCCAAAAGCCTTTTATAGGCATATCGCATAGCTGAGGACCATTTTCTCATGAGGTTTAAGACTTTCTCTTTGTCTTGATAGTTTGAGAATAAAAGTTTAGCACTTATGGTTATCATCTCTTCGTTATTTTAACATAACCGTAGGTAAGGTGGATTTTTGACACACCCTCAAGCTTACTTGCCTAAATAGCCCAAAGGGATTATAATAAAAATCTTGTGGAGGAGAGCGTAGCTCAGCTGGTAGAGCAGTGGACTGTGGATCCACGGGTCGCGGGTTCGACTCCCGTCGCTCTCCCCATGTTATAATCCTTTAAATGCTGTTAGAATGGTCCAGTTTTATTCAAAAGGTCAGGAATTTTTTCAAAGAAAAAGGCTATCTTGAAGTTTATACCCCCATACTCCTCCCCTTTCCAAACATAGACCTAAACGTAGAGCCTATAGAGGTAAATGTAAAAGAGTGTGGAAGAGAAAAGAAAATGTGGCTTCAGACTTCTCCAGAGCCTTCCATGAAAAAGATGCTTTCAAAGTACAAAAAAGACATCTTCCAGATTGCCAAAGTCTTTAGGAACGACGAGTGTGGAAGATTACATAAGGTAGAGTTTACCATGCTTGAGTGGTACAAGGTAGGTGTGGATTACAACTATCTAATAAAAGAAATAGGAGAACTTCTTTCCTTTTTGGGTATTTCACAGGACTACCTTACAACAAGGCTTGAACATGCCTTTGAAGAATATGCAGGAGTTATACTTTCCGAGGATGAAGAGATATTTAAGAACAATCTTATCGCCTACGGCTACGAGTTTGATGACAAGGAAGACTGGGAGAGTCTATTTTTTAGAATTTACATAGATGTAGAAAGATATCTTGGAAAAGAAAAGCCAGAGTTTATAACACACTTTCCAAAAAGGCTAAGCGCTTATGCCAAAGTAAGGGATGGCTACGCAGAGAGGTTTGAACTTTATATAAAAGGTGTGGAGATAGCCAACGGCTGGACAGAAGAGGAAAACAAGGAAGAGATAAGGCGTAGGATGGATGAATACAGAAGAGGAAGGGACCTACCTATGGATGAGGAGCTTCTTAAGGCTTATGAAGATTTTCCTCCCTGTGCTGGCTGTTCTATAGGCCTTGAAAGGCTATTTATGGTTTATATGGGCTTGGAAAGTTTAGAAGGTTTATACTTTTAATATGGCATACAGGTGCATGGTTGTGTTCCTTGAAGGCAACGATAAGGAAATAACGGAAAAGCTCAACGAGGTAATCTCCACCATTGAGGAGGAAGGTGGCCGAGTGCTTGATGTAGAAACAAGCTTTCTAAGAGAACATGGTATAGACGGCTTTGTGGCTGTTTATACCATAAAGTACGAGGCAAGTAGGGAAGTTCCTGAGGAATGATAATCAAAGTAAGGGCCAAGCCAAAATCAAAGGTGGAGTATGTGAAAGAAGTAGAAAAAGGTCTTTATGAAGTGGCGGTAAAGGAAGCACCGGAGGACGGGAAAGCAAACAACAGAATAGCAGAGCTATTAGCACAACATTTTGGGGTTTCTAAATCTAAGGTAAGGCTCCTAAGGGGTGCATCTGGAAAGTTAAAGCTGTTTGAGATTGAAGTGCTATAATTAAAGGAAAGGGGGTTATACGATGTTAGTACGAACTATCAATAGAAAGGAGAGGGTAATATGAAAGTGCCAACTCTTAAACTACCACAGTTTAAGCTTCCTCACCTTTCTCTGGGAAATGCAGCAAAGAAAAGTAGCATAGCCATACACTATACAAATAGTAAAATAAGGATATTGGGACTAAAAAGAGATAAAAGCTTGCTTTTTGAACCTTTAGAGGCTTCCTATAAGGATGATAAAGCGCAGGCCTTAAGAGATATGGTAGAAAGGTATAACATAAAGGGTCAAGAGGTTATAGCATGCTTATCTGTTAATGAAGGACTTATGAAGTTTTATACTTATCCATCTGCTCTTAGCAAAAAGGATCTCCAAAACTCCATAGAGTGGACAATAAAAAGGGAACTTCTTGCTTTAAAAGAGGAGGCATATTACGACTACTATGTGCTTGATTCATTCCCAGACCCTAAAAAAGTAGGCGTGATTGCGGTAATTGCTCGCAAAGAAACAGTAGAAAACGTAAAAAAATTGATTGAATCTGCAGGATTAAAATTAAAAGTTCTTGATTATGAAGTGGTAGCCATAATAAATTATGGCCTATATCATAAGCTTCCTTTGCCCTTTTCTATTTTACACGTAGATTATGACTATTCTATACTGGTTAACTATTCCACATCAAGCATAAGTTATTATGTAGACCAATGGAGCCTTGCAGAATACTTAGAGAATAAAAATGAAGAAACCTTTGAATCTTTTATTTCTGGAATAGTAAACTTTGTAGTTATTAATGACATAACAAGCCTCTATATAGCCGGACCTGTTTTGCTATACGAAGACATTACCACACGTATAATGGAAAATGTGCCTATTTTTGGCTTGCTTGATTTAGAAGGCATACCATCCAGCTTCTTCATACCATATAGCCTCTGTATAAGGGGGTTAGAGGAATGATTAAGATAAATCTACTAAAGGCTGAACAGAAGAAAAGAGGTATAAGCATAGACTTAACAGCTTTAAAAAACTTAAAAGTGCAGGACCTTTTAAAAGTAAATTCTTTGTATTACGCTGGAGCCTTTCTTTGGGTAGTGGTTATACTCGTTGCAGGATACTATTTCAAACTGAACCAAGATAAAGAAGATTTAAGGAAGAAGTTAGAAGAATTGAACATAGAAAAAAGCAGGCTTCAAGCTCAATCAAAAAGATTTTTGGAACAGAAAAAATCTTTGGAAACAGAGATTGCACGTTTAAAAGCTCAAATACAAGATATAGATAAAAGCAAAGACATTATTGTTGGGCTAAAATCTTACTATAATCCGTTTAACAACAGCCTTGATTTATATACTCTATCTTTACCAAAAACATCTTGGGTTAATACTTACAAGCAAAGTCTGGATATAAATACGCAAACAGTAAAGTCTGAACTGGATATAAATACCTTTGATTATCAAAGTATTAGCACCTATGGTAAAATTGTGGGAGATAGGTCCAAAAAGATTACCATAAGCCCTGTAGAAAGGAAGGCAACGCCAAGCGGTTTTGAGTATTACAATGCCAAGCTTTCTATGGAGAAGCCTATTCAGGAGGGGAAATAGGTCATGGAAAACATAAAAGCGCAGTTTAAGAACCTACCACCCTGGCAGAAGTATTTTTTGGTGCTTGGTTTACCTATCTTACTAATCTTTTATATATGGTTTATTCTCATATCGCCAGCTTTAGAAGAAACCAACAGATTAAGATTGGAAAAGGATAGAGTAGAAAAAGAAATAGAAACTATAAAGGGCAGTATGAAGCCCACTATTTTGAATAACTTAAAGAAAGAAAAGGAAAGATTGGAACTGGAATATGCACAAAAATACGCAGAACTTACCAGTATGGTAGGTGAAATACCTACAGAAAAGGATGCTGCAAAGATCATAAGAAATATAGGGAACATAGCCACTAAAAGCGGAGTAGTAATACTTAACCTTCAGGTGTCAAGCCCACAAAAGGTAAATTACGAGCTTATACAGGAAGGTGATAAGAAAATAGTAAAAGAAGTTCAACAGCAACAGCAAGGGCAACAACAAGCTCAACAACAAAAAACACAGCAACAACAAAAGCAAGCACAACAACAGCCAAAGGGTGTAAGCTTCTTAAGGAGCGAATTAAAGATCACTCTTTCTGGTCCCTATGGGTCGGTTAGAAAATTTTTAGAAAGGCTTGCAAAAGAAGGGGTAATATCCTATCCTTCTTCCATAACATTGACGCCGGAAGGTGCAAATAAAGTAAGGGCAGAAGTTGTGCTATTCTTAATTATGAAGGAGGAAGGGCAATGACAAGGTATATTGTAGCACTTATACTTGTTAGCCTATCTTATGCGCAGAATGCCTTTCAGAACCTTGAAGGTGTGGTGGGTTATATAGTGGTGGAAAAAAAGGGAAAGGTAGAAAACTATCTTGTGATAGAAGATAAGGGAGGTTCTGTAAAGACTATAAAAGTGGATAAAAAACCATCCGATTATCTAAAAAGGGTAGAGGAAGGAGGAAAAAAATGAAAAGGTTTATCTATGCCTTTTTACTGGTGCTACTTATTAGCTTCTCCCATGCTCAGGTTATAAGGGAGATGAAGTTTGAAAATGTAAAACTGGAAACGGTGCTAAAGGCTTTATCAGAAGTTTCTCAGATGAACCTTGTCTTTGACCCCGCCATTTCACAAGACCTTCAGAAAACGGTAAGCGTAGCCATATATAAGCCTGTGCCTGTTGGGGAAGCTTTTAACATTATTTTGAAGGAAAATAACCTTATAGCCGTACCGGTAGATAAGAAGGTTTATCGTATCACGAAAGCTGGAAGCATAAGTGTAAGCGTGGTTGGACTGGATGAAAGAGAAGTAAATGAGGTTATAAACTTTTTAAAGGCAAGGGTAAGCCCCTCTGCGGAGATAGTATGGGATAAAACTCTAAAAACCATATATGTGAGAGATGAGGAAGCAAATATAAAAAAGCTTGAGCCTGTTTTAAAGGATTATAGAAGATTGGCGCAAGCCTTAGTACCAAGGGAGGAAATACAAACCAAGGTTTTTTATTTAAAGTTTATAGACTTGGATGAGGCAGAGAAAAGGATAAAACCTCATACATCTCAAGACACACTCATAACAAAAGCCTACGACTTTAACGCCTTGGTTATAAGGGATACACCCAAGAGATTGGAGGAGTATGAAAAGATCCTAAAGCCCTTTTTAACTACCACACCTTCAGAAAGAAGGCCTGTCACAAAGATCTTTTACCTTAAGTATGTAAGCCCGGAAGAGTTTATCAAGATGATAGAGCCTTATAGGTCCGAGGCTGGGCAAGTTTTGAGTGGTGGAGCTTTGGTAGAAAAGGAAAGAGTGGATGAAGTAAGAACAGGAGTTGCTGGTAAGACTACCAGAGAAGAAGTAAGAGAAAAGCCTGCCGGCCCTGTGCCTGTAATAAGGGAATTTAACGCTGTAATGATAACAGATTATCCGGATGTAATACAAAGAATAAAAGAGATTTTTAAAGAATATATTAGTGATACGCCTGTGAGAATATCCATAGAAGCCCGTATTGTGGAGATATCTTCTGAGGCTTTGAGAGAACTGGGTATAAATTGGAATGCTCTTTTATCTCAAGCAAGAGTTCCACAGTTTTGGCAAGGTGGTGCAAGTGCTAATATGGGCCTGCCACCAAACACTGCAGGATCGCCCCTTTTAGTGCCTGGTCTTTCTCCAAACCCCGGTGGTCTTTTTGTGTTTACTTATCAAAAGGGTATGTTAAACGCCCTAAACCTTAGGATTTCTGCCCTTGAAAGGATAAACAAGGCAAGAAGCATAGCAAAGCCCATGGTGGTTGCTATAAACGGGCAAAAGGCTATTATAAAACAAGGTATACAAGTGCCATATTTGACAGCATCACCTGGACCTGGTGCTACAGCCGTTCAAAATGTACAGTTTAAAGATGTAGTTTTGGAGCTTGACGTTACTCCAATAGTGTCTCCAGACGGAAGGATTTTAATAGATTTAACATTGAGGAGAGATACGGTTGGTATTCAAACACCACAAGGACCTGCTATAAATACAAGGGAGGTAAAAACAAAAATAGTAGTAGAAAGCGGTCAAACTGCTGTGCTTGGTGGCATAATAGATAGTCAAGATAGTCAAACCAATGAAGGCCTGCCGGGCCTTGTAAGAGTACCAATTCTCAAATACCTCTTTGGCCAAGAAAAGATAAACATAGTTGATAGGGAACTTTTGATATTTATAACGCCCACTCTGCTAACCCAATGATGAGAGTTTTAATAAAAGGAATAAATGAAGGCAACGTGGATAAGGTTTTTGAATGTTTTACAAACCTTGCTTTAAGCCCTGCACCCCTTTATAAAAGTCTTTCAGAAGGCTTGGACCAGGTGATAATAGAATGCAAGGAAGACCAGTTTTTGAAGCTTAAGAATGACCTAAATGGCGTATGTGAAGTTATTCTTATGGAAAGCAAAGAAAGCCCTCCCCTTCCTGTCCTCTCTTTGGTCTCCCTCTTTTTGGATAACCTTTTGCTTTTCTATATACTAAAACTCTCCATATACTCTTCGGATTTTAGGATTATGCTTGGCTACCTATTTTCCTCTTCAAAGGCTCAAGCCTACTTTCAACTTATACTTTCTCTACTTTTGATAGTTGGCTACTACTATGCCTTTATAACAACAAAAGAAGCACCACCAATTGCCAAGTTCCTTGAAATAAGATACCCAAAAGACAAAAACTGGATAATCCTTGCCTATAGTCTTCCCCTTATAGGCCTTTATCTTATATCCAGCGGAATACCTTTTGGAAGGCTTTTGGGCTTGGCTATGCTTTCCTTTAGCGTGGGTATATTGGTTTATTCAAACGTGAAGTTTTCGTGAAGATGCTTGACATGTGTGTAAAAAGTGATAAAAATATACCTATCCTCCTCTAAAAGGGGAGGAAATACTCTAAAGGAGGGTTTAGCCATGAGAAACCTTTACCAAGCCACAAGCAAAGCCGTAAGGCTCAACAGCTCAAAGGGTTTTACCCTCATTGAGCTCCTTGTAGTCATAGCCATCATAGCCATATTGGCATCCTTGGCCATACCGCAGTATCTTGCCTACCAAAGGAGGGCAAAGGTAAGCTCTTACGCACAGCCGATAGCAAGGGGTTGTATGATGGATATAGTAGCATTTTGTATTGAGAATCCTGGTGCAAATATAAATACTGCAAATCTTAACAACTGCAGAAACCAAACAGTTAATACTGCAGGTGGACAGGTAACTCTGGACGCAAGTGCTTTTAATAATCAACAATGCCAACCGGATGGACAATCACCTAATGGAAACGTAATTGCTACACTTAGCGGAGTGCCTGACTACCAGGCTAGGTGTTCCTATGTAGGTGGTCAACAACAAGCTGGTGGTGAAAGCGTTAGGTGTACTGTAGAGGCAATACAATAATAACCATCCCAGCCCCCCTCTTGGGGGGGCTTTTGCTATGAGGAGGGGCTTTTCTCTTATAGAACTTTTGGTGGTGATTGCCATTTTGGCGGTGCTTGCCTCCATAGCAATTCCTTCCTATCTAAACTACAGAACAAAAGCTATGGTTACCTCTTATGCTCTTCCCTTGGCAAGGGCTTGTATGAACGATATAGCTTCCTATTGTAGTGCAGAAGCAAAGGATGAGACTTATAACAATCCAATAGGAGACTCAAGGTTTCCAAACTGTAGAGAAAACAATCAAGTGGCCGGTGGGAATGTAAAAATAAGTGTATTGACCACTCCTGTCTGCAGTAATTCTGGCCTTTTGTCCCAAGGTGTTATAGTAGCTTACATTGAGGGATCTGACAGCTACAGAGCCTATTGCACTGTAGATGTTAGACCTTTTAGGTGTTATATAGAGTAGGAAGAAGGGAAGGGGAAAGGCCCCAAGAAGTGTGCTATGAAGGCGCACGAGGGAAGGAGGCGTACCGGTTGATAATATAACATAAAATTCACGTCATTTCAACATGATATAAATCATATAATTTCTGTGGTAAAATTTTCTTCCTTAAAAAACTCAAGAGGTGCAGGTATGAAGTGGGACAATGTGTATCTTTGGGAAGGAAAGGCAAACATACCACAGGAAGGTCAGTTTATAAAACTTAAAGAGGATAAGAGCCTTGAGGTGCCGGACAATCCAATAATCCCTTACATTGAAGGGGATGGCATAGGTTCAGAGATTGCACCCGCCATGATACATGTGGTAAACACGGCTGTAGAAAGAGCCTATGGAGGAAAGAGGAAAATATATTGGGTTGAACTCCTTGCGGGCGATAAGGCTGAGGAGAAAACTGGCAAGCGTATGCCAGAGGAGACCCTTGAGGTGTTAAAGACTGCCATAGTCTCCATAAAAGGCCCCCTTGGCACGCCCGTAGGAAAGGGTGGAAAGTCTCTCAACGCTATCCTTCGCCAATCTATGGACTTTTATTCTGCCATAAGGCCAGTCTATTGGCTTGGACAGCCTGCACCCATACCAAACCCCGAAAGGGTCAATGTGGCCGTCTTTAGGGAAAACTCTGACGACGTTTATATGAGCATAGAATACATGCCAAAGGCGGAAAATACACAAAAGGTAAGAGAGTTCTTTATAAAAGAAATGGGCGTTTCTGAGTATGCTCTTCCCGAGGATTGCGGTATAACGGTAAAGCCTATGAGTGAATACAAGACAAAAAGGCATGTGAGGAAGGCCTTAAGGTGGGCTTTGGAAAACAACAAGAAGGTGGTGGCTGTGGTAGGGAAGGGAAACATAATGAAGGCTACAGAGGGAGCTTTTATAAACTGGGCCTTTGAGGTGGCGAAGGAGCCAGAGTTTGAAGGAAGGGTTATAACGGAAGGTGAGCCAAAGGAAGGACAGGTTTTGATGGTAAGGGTTATAACAGACCAGATGCTTATGCAGTTGGTCCTAAAACCAGAAGCCTATGATGTGATAATTACGCAAAACCTTAACGGTGATTATATATCCGACCTTGCTTCTGCTTTGGTGGGTGGACCGGGCTTTGTGCCAAGCGGAAACATAGGCGATGGCTATGCCCTCTTTGAAAGCACTCACGGAACGGCCTACGATATAGCTGGTAAGGGTATGGCTAACCCACTATCCTTGACCTTATCTGGCGCCATGATGCTTGAATACCTTGGATGGAAAGAGCCGGCTGAGCTTATCTATCAAGCGGTTAGAAGGGCCATAGGCGACAGGCTTGGAACTCCAGACATAGCCAACGGCTTTAGAAAAATGGGCCTTGAGGCAAAGGAGCTAAGCACCTTTGACTTTGCAAAGGCTATTGCGGAGAGGATAGGCTGAAAACAATAGCCTTAAACCTCTCCCCCCTTTCTTTGTAATCTCTGAACATATCAAAGGAGGCGCAGGCTGGAGAAAAGAGGATAATATCTCCCGGGCTTGAAAGTTCAAAGGCTTTATTTACGGCCTCCTCCAAGCTTTGGAGAAGATAGACCTCACAGCCCTTCCATGCCTTGGCTATTCTTTCCTTTGCCTCACCTATAAGCAAACATGCCTTTGTTTTTCTCTTTACAAGGTCCCTAATACTTTCAAAGTCTCCTCCCTTGTCCCTTCCGCCCGCAATAAGCACCACCTTTCCATCCTCAAAGCTCTCAAGGGCAGACCTCAAAGCGTTTACGGTGGTAGATTTAGAATCGTTATAGACCTCCCTACCCCCAAAGCTTCCAAGGTATTCCATCCTGTAGGGAAGGCCCTTAAAGCTATAGAGAACCTCTTGGATTATCTCCAAAGGCACGCCCATGAGCCTTGCCATGGCGCTGGCAAAGAGGGCATTCTGATAGTTGTGCTTTCCTTTTATCTTTAACCTTTCCACCTCAAAGAGAGGCTCACCAAGGAAGTAAGCCCTTCCATCTTTTATGTAGCCATCTGCACCTTCCTTAAAAAGGTAAAACTTCTTAGCCTTGTTCTCTGTAGCCCTTACCCTTTCATCAAGGCCGTTTAGTAAAAGAAAGTCCTCTTCCTCTTGTCTCATAAAGATATTTCTTTTGCTCCACAGATAGTCCTCAAGGCTTTCATGCCAGTCAAGGTGGTCCTCGGAGAAGTTCAAAAAGGCACCTATATGGGGCCTAAAGCTTTTAAGGGTCTTGCCTTGAAAGGAAGAGACCTCAAGCACCGCAATGCAAGAGGGGTTTTTTAGAACTATTTGAGACAAGGGAACTCCCGCATTGGCTCCCTCCTCCACATTGGCGTAATACTCCCTTAGCATAAGGTAGGTAAGCCTTGTGGTGGTAGATTTGCCATCAGTGCCCGTTATAGCCAAGGCTATGCCCTTGAAGAACCTCCAAGCAAGCTCCAGCTCTCCTATAAGCTCAAGCCCTCTCCTTTCTGCTTCCTTCCATAAGGGATGTCTTGGTGGAACGCCGGGAGATAAAACTACCGTATCCACAAGGTCTAAATACTCTCTGAAGTCATCGCCCCTTGCATCATCACCGCTATAGACCTCAAAGCCCTTTGCCTTCAAAAGCTCCACCGCAGACCTTCCGCTAACACCAAGGCCCCAAACAAGGAATCTTTTCATGGCTATAGCTCCTTATGTATTCCTTCCATATAAATCCTTTCAAGTATTCTCCTCGCTATAGGCGCTGCAGCAGAACCGCCGGAGCCACCGTGTTCCACAAGCACACCGATCACAAAAACAGGGTCCCTGTAGGGTGCAAAGCCTACAAACCAAGCATGGTCCCTAAGATGGTAGGGTAAGTTTTTCCGCCTTGTGCTATGCACGGATATTTGTGCCGTTCCTGTCTTTCCCGCTATATCCACTATGCTTGAGTAGGCAGAGGTGGCAGTACCGCTTCTTACCACATCCCTTAGGGCTTCCCTCACCAAAGCAAAGTATTCTGGCTTTGCCCTCACCACTTTATACACACTTTTCTTTGCCTTCCATATCACATTCCCGTTAGCATCCCTTTTTTCCCTTACCAAGATGGGCTTATATATAACACCATCGTTCACAATGGCCATCATCATTAAGGTTTGTTCAAAAAGGGTAGCCTTCAAAAAGCCCTGTCCTATGGACATATTGACCGTATCACCACCATACCAAGGCTCTTTAAGCTTACTCTTTTTCCACTGTGGAGTGGGTATAAAGCCCTTTGAAAGGGGCAGGTCAAAGGGTATTTCTTCTCCGTAAGAAAAGCTTCTTAAAACCCTTTCTATCTCCCTTGGACCAAGCTTGTAATATCCATAATAGTAAAAATAAACGTCGCAGGAGTCCTTTATGGCTTTGTGCAGATTTACCCATCCATGCCCAGACCTGTTCCAACAGAAGAAATCTCTGTTTCCAAGCTCAAAGCTTCCATGGCATACAATTCCCTCTTTGGGAGATACGCCCTTTTCAAGGAGTGCCACGCCAAGGGCAGGCTTTATAACAGAGGCTGGTGGATATTTGGCATACAAGGCTCTGTTAAAGAGGGGTTTTAAACTGTCCCCTGAATAAGCTTGCCATAGGTCGGAGATTTTATTTGGGTCAAAAGATGGATAGCTAAGCAAGGCCAAAACTTCGCCCGTTCTTGAATCAAGGACAAGGACTGCACCAGCCTTGTGGCCCGAATCTCTAAAAACCTCGTAAGCTATCCTCTGAATTCTAACATCTATGCTTAAAACTAAGGTATTTCCTTTTTCTGGCTCCACATAGCCAATGTTGCCTATTACCTTGCCAACGGCGTTTACCATAACTTCCTCTGCGCCCACTTTACCCAAAAGGTCTTGGTCAAAGGCCCTTTCTAAGCCATACATACCCACAAGGCTTTGAGTGCTTATCCTATCTCCATATTTTTGGAGATGTTTTTCTGTAGGATAGCCCACATAACCAACCACATGGGCGCATATCTCACCTTGAGGATAAAAACGTGATGGTATGGTGTTTATAAAAACTCCAGGTAGTTTATAGCTATAGTTATAAAACTTGTCTATCTCTTCCTGTGTTTTTAGCTCCATTAGAAGGATAGGCTCTATGCTTCTTCTCTTCCTTAAACTTTCATAGTCCAATTGGACGTTAAAGAGACTTTTTAGATTTTCTAATACCTCTTTTAAATTCCCCTCTTCTTGTAGTTTTTGGTGGTCAAGGAAAAGCATGTATTTTGGCACATCTTGAGCTATCTTTTCGCCTTTTCTGTCCAAAATATCCCCTCTTTGAGGATATATGATCCTTTTTCTAACATAGTTTTTTTGAGAAAGCTCCTTATAATATTTGCCCCTTATAATCTGAAGGTAAAAAAGCCGCACCATAACTATTAAATAGGCAATCAAGCCAACAAAAGCCAAAAACAAAAAACGCCTTCTACTCATGGACCTTGTTAAAATATCCCCTTGATATAAAAATAATAAAACTTAGCTCAATCACGTAGCTCAAAAGGAAAAGTAAAGGATTTATTTCCAGATAATATCTTAATCTGAAAAGTATGACCACCCATAGCTTTTCAACTAAAGAAAGAATTATGTATGCCAATAGTAGAGCTGCCCTACTTGGGAGATTAAATCGTGCTTTTAGAAAGCTTAGCCATATTGAAAAAAAGGTATAACCTGAGATATGCAAACCCAAGGAATCTTGGAACAGGTCCAAAAAAAGCCCAGATATTAAAGGCTTTTTAAGACTATGGTCTTCCTCCTTTAAAAGGTTTATAAAAAGATAAGCTAAAAGTAGGTTTGGCACTGTAAGGAGATTGTGAAAAAGGGCCAACAGCACCGAACTTTGGAAGAAGGCGATTATTAGGGCAAGAAGGTAAAATCTCATAACTTTTCCTTTATTAGGGTGCAGATGGAAATTCTTCTTACATCAACCGCTGGTTTGACCTCTACCTTTTTGAAAAAGCTTTTACCTTCTTCGGAAATGCTGACTACTGTACCTATGATAAAGGGGGGGAGGTTCTTTGATGGAGACCTCAAAAAAACTGTATCACCTACCTTTAATGGGTCCTCCAAATTCACATGAAGCAAAGAGCCATAAGGATAGCCACCCTTGTATATGTATGCCTTGTCTTTGGAGGTGGCGCTTATGGAAAAGTCTTTGGAGAAAACAGTCCTAACCCGAGAAGAGCCACCATACACCTCATCCACAATACCAACAAGCTTATCCTCATAAAATACCACCATGCCTTCCCACAGTCCCGCATCTTGCCCTTTGTTTATAAGTATAAAGGTATCATTACCCGAAGGGTCGTAGGCTATCACATTGGCATAAACCAAAGAAGTTTTTTTAATCTCAAAGGGTAAGTTTATAGCCTTGCTGAGGTCTTGAAGTTCCTTTTCACAGGCATAAAGCTGTACTTTGTAAAGATAGTATGCTTGTAGCTCTTTTTTGAGTTTTTGGTTTTCTATGTTGGCGTTTTTAAGAAGTATATAAGTGTCTATAAGATTTTTTGTATTTTCCGCTATGTTTCCCTTAAGTTCAAAGAGGGGTTGGACAACAGACCTTAAAAAGTTATAAAGTTGGTTTATAAAAGGTAAGGTTGAAAGATTAGTAAAATAAAGAAGCACACTAAGAAAAAGCACAAGGATTTGGACACCATACCTTTTCATACCATGGATACTTTCCTTATAAGCTCTATGTTGTCAAGCACCTTTCCTACACCTCTTGCCACCGCCGTTATAGGGTCTTCGCAGTATCTTGTTTTTATGTTTGTCTCTTGTTCTATCCTCACATTGAGGTTCCTAAGTAGGGAGCCACCGCCCGCTAAGGTAATACCTCTTTCAGCTATATCAGAAGCCAGCTCTGGTGGGGTTCTTTCTAAGGTAGTCTTTATGGCATTTACTATGGAAGATATAACATCTTCAAGGGCCTCTGTTACATCCTTGTTGCTTATATTTATAACCTTGGGCAATCCAGTTACATCCCTACCCTTTATCTCCATCACCCTTTCTTCATCTTCGTATATGGCACTTCCAAGCTCTATCTTCACCTTTTCTGCCGTCTGTTCACCTATCAAAAGGTGGTATTTCTTCTTAACATACTGTATTATGGATTCTGTCATTTCATCTCCAGCTATTCTTATGGAATTAGATACCACTATGCCTGCAAGGGATATAACGGCTATTTCTGTGGTGCCTCCACCAATATCCACTACCATATTGCCTATGGGTTCTTCTATGGGAAGGTCTGCGCCTATGGCTGCGGCCATAGGTTCTGCTATAAGATAAACCTCCCTTGCGCCAGCACTCTTAGCAGCATCTATCACAGCCCTTTTTTCCACCTGGGTGACGCCAGAAGGCACGCCTATAACCACACGAGGTTTTGCCTTGAAAATGCTACCTCCTATAGCCCTGTTTATAAAGTAAGAAAGCATAACTTTTGTTGCTTCAAAGTCTGTAATCACTCCATCTCTTAAAGGTCTTATGGTTTGTATGCTTTCAGGGGTTTTACCAAGCATGTTTTTTGCTTCTTTGCCAACTGCAAGCACTTTTCCACTCCGCACATCAATGGCTACTATGGAAGGCTCATAAAGGACTATGCCTTTGCCTTGCACATAAACAACCGTATTAGCAGTGCCAAGGTCAATACCTACATTGTTAGGAATAAAACCAAAAAGGTTTGCTAATTTGCTTAACATCCTTAATATTATAAACTATGGAGACTATTTTAAGTAAAAAGCAAGAGGAGAGACTTTTTAAGGCGGTAGGAGGTGAGGATGAATCTATAAGAAAGGCACTTGAGTTTATAGAAGAAAAGCATGCAGGACAGTATAGAAAATCTGGAGAACCTTATGTGATACATCCCATAGAGGTAGCCATAACGCTTGCAGAGCTTGGTATGGATAAAAGCACCATAATAGCTGGCCTGTTGCATGATGTTTTGGAAGACACACAAACTACCTATGAGGAAATAAAACAAAAGTTTGGAAAAGAGGTAGCAGACCTGGTAGAAGGTGTTACAAAGCTTAGTAAAATACACTTCAAAGACATTCAAACACAAAAGGCGGAAAACTACAGAAAGTTAATACTTGCCTTTTCAAAGGACCTAAGGGTTATCTTTATAAAACTTGCTGACAGGCTTCACAATATGAAAACCCTTCAATGTTTTAGTAGGGAAAAACAGGTAAGGATAGCAAGGGGAACACTTGAAATATATGTGCCTATAGCCAACAGGCTTGGCCTTTGGAAAGTAAAAACGGAGCTTGAGGACCTTTGTTTTATGTATTTATATCCAAAGGAGTATGAAGAGGTAAAAAACTTTGTAGGAAAAAGCAGGAAGGACCTGGAGGACTACCTAAAAAGGTTATTTATACCAAAGCTGAAAGAAGAACTGAAAAAAGCTGGTATTGAGGCCCACATAACCTATAGGCCAAAGCACCTTTATGGAATATGGCAAAAGACCTTACGCAAAGGTATAAGGCTTGAAGATGTGCATGATATTCTCGGGGTAAGGGTTATAGTGAATACAGTTCAAGAGTGCTACCTTGTGCTTGGTTTGGTGCATAGCATCTTTAAGCCTGTGCCAGGAAAGTTTGACGATTATATATCCTTACCTAAACCAAACCTTTACCAGTCTCTTCATACGGCGGTGATAGGTCCAAAGGGTAGGATGGTGGAGGTGCAGATAAGGACTTGGGAGATGCATGAAAGGGCTGAGAAGGGTATTGCTGCCCATTGGGCATACAAAGAAGGAAAGAGTGTAAAGGATAACAGTATTTATTCTTGGCTAAAAAGCTTGGTGGAAAGCGTGCAGGGAAGCAAAAATCCAGAAGAGCTTTTGGAAAACTTAAAGCTGGAGCTTTTTTCTGAGGAGGTCTTTGTCTTTACTCCAAAGGGGGACTTAGTGGTGCTTCCCAAAGGTGCAACGCCCGTGGACTTTGCCTACCATATACATACGGATATAGGCAATCATTGTGCGGGTGCAAAGGTAAACGGTAGGATAGTTCCATTGAACTACAGGCTTCAAAACGGCGATATGGTAGAGATAATAACAAACCCAAATAAAAAGCCCAATGCAGAGTGGCTCAACTTTGTAGTAACTTCCAAGGCAAAAAGCAGGATAAAGGCAGTGCTGAAAGAACTTGAAAGAGAAAGGTATATACAGCTTGGTAGAGAAAGGCTTGAGCTATACCTTCAAAAACTGGGAATAGAAAGGGAAAGCTTTATAAAGAAGCTACTTGAAGAAAGCAAGGCAAAGGATGAGGAAGAGCTTTTACTTCTTTTGGGTAGTGGCAGGCTATCAAAGGAACGCATATACGCACTATTTAGAAAAAGAGAGAAGGAAAAGCCACAAGAAAAGGTAGAGGATGTTATATACATTGATGGCTTGGGTAATGTGCTTCATGGGCTTGCAGAATGCTGTAATCCTTTGCCGGGAGAGGAGGTGTATGGTGTGATCTCCAAAGGAAAGGGCCTTATCATACACTCAAAGGAATGTCCAAACATAGCCTATTTACAAAAGGTGTCTCCAGAAAAGATTGTTAAGGTGAAGTGGAACAAGGCCCAAGGGCTTCATCCTACAAGGCTAAGGCTCATAACAAAAGACAGAGTAGGCATATTGGCCGAAGTGACTTCCACCATATCAAAGATGGGTGCCAACATAACGGAGGCAAGGACAAAAAGCTTACCTTCTGGGGAGGCTTTGATGGATTTTACCATACAGGTGGAAAACTACGAGGAGTTTTTAAGAGTGATAAAGGCCTTGCAATCCATAGAAGGTGTGGAAGACTGCAGAAGACTCTTTTCTTAAATTAAAAGCGTCTTTTTTTGACAGCATGCATTAGAGGGCCACTACATTGTTTGTCTCATTTATTTTTAGCACAAAGGGATAATGGCATTTCCCTTTTCTAATTAAGTCTAAAATAAATTAAACAAACTACACGTAGAGTGAAAAATTCGTTTTTTGTATAGGCAGGTTTTAAACCTGCCAAATTATAAAACATCGGGCGGGTCCAAGACCTGCCCCTACATTTTGGACTTTTTGGCACGCATTAGCGTGCCCCTACATTATGTTCAAAACTGTCTCATTTATTTTTAGCAAGAAAATATGATAGTATAACCGTTGCTTAATTAATTTCTCACCCTGCGTAAGTCTAAAATAAATTAAACAAATTATGAAGGGCCAGAGCCAACCCCAATTTTGAATGTGATAGTGTTAGTCTATTACACCAGGAACTAAAGGATAGATTTATCACCAAGGCTTTTCTCTTAAATTAAAATTACTTTTATGAGCACAAAAAGGAAGGAATTAAAAGAGCAAAAAAGGCTTGAAATTATAAGGGCAGCTTGTAAACTCTTTGCAGAAAAAGGCTACTACAACACAACCATACCCCACATAGCCCAGGCTGTTGGCATGAGCGTTGGGAATATATACAACTACTTTGAGTCTAAGGAGGCGTTGGCAAAGGAAATAATGATAACAGTCTCCAACTGGGTGGGGGAAAGGCTTAGAAAGATAGAAGAGATGGATGTGGATTATAGGGAAAAGATAAGGCTTTTTGTAAAAAGCTTTTTTGAAATAGCCGTTGAGGAGCCAGAGCTGATAAACTACTTTCTAAAGGTCTTTTTGGTAAACAGGGAGGTCTTTAGCGAAGGTTGTGAGGGCTTTGCCTGCTTGGCAAGCGTTATAACGGAGGTTATGGTCTTTTTGAGCAATGGCATAGAAAAGGGAGAGCTTAGAAATCAAAGTTTTTATCCCGCCCTTACCACCATAATGGGTCCCCTTGGTGGTATGGTCTTTTTACACAGCGAGGGCCTTCTTGATAAATCCCTTATGGACTATGTGGATGAGGTTTCAGAAAACCTTTGGAGGGCTTTGAAAGCTTAATCTTCTATGTATGGCAAGGTAAGGTGGTGTTCTAAAGGGTAGGTGCCTTCGCACAAAGTAGTATCGTGCTATGTGGTAGCTTGGGTCAAAACCATAAAAGTTTAGCCTCATCCTTTCAAGCTCTTCCTCTCTGTAGGCCTTAAGGGGCTTTATGGACCAGTCTCTTAGCCTTTCTTCCCTTTTGCTTTTTATGAAGCTTTCAAAATCTTTTGAATTCACAAAGGATAGAACAAGCTCCCTTAGCTTGTTTAAAAACTCCTCCGGGCTTTTGCCAAAAACACCATCCAAAAGGCCAAGTTCAAAGGCCCTTTTTGAACTTATGGGCATCCTGTTTTCCATTATCTCCCTTCCCCTTTCCCATCCTACCCTTTTGGGCAAGGTATAGGTCCAAAATTCAGAACCATAGAGGTTTCCAATGTTTTTGTAATGAGGGTTAAGGACCACACCCTCCCTTGCAAAAACCATGTCGCAAGTAAGTGCTAAGAAGACGCCGCCAGCGCCCGCATTCCCCCTTATGCCAGCCACCGTGAGTTTGTCAAGGGTGGTAAGGATTTCTTCGCAAAGGTCATCTATGGCGTTTATATTCCTCCAAGACTCATCGGCAGGGCTGTCCGAGGCCTCTATGGTGTTTAGGTTCATGCCATTGGAGAAAAAGTCTTCACCACCCAGCAAAACTATAACCTTCACAGGCCTTAGCTTGGCGTACCTCATGACCTGCAAAAGCCTCTCGCAATCCTCTGTGGACATGGCACCGTTGTAAAACTCAAACTCTATAAAGGCCACGCCCTTTTCTTCTCTGTAGACTATCTCCCTGTATGTGGGAAAATCCACAAACTCCCAAGGCTTTATAGCCTCTTCCCTTAGTCTTTCTACTATCCTTTGAGGAAGGACCTTTATGGCAGGAAGCTTTATAGAATGTTTTTCTCTCCTTCTCATATGGCCTATCCAAAGGGCACCATCTTTTGTTCCTATGCATACGGCATTGTCCCTCCTTGCTATAAGCCTGCCGGGTTCTCCCTTAAGAAAGCCTTCAGGGTAAGCGTTAAAAAGGTAATACTCCTCTCCTTCTACGTTGGCCAAGGCGCCGGGCTGGCTATCGCTTGCGTATATCTTCCTTAAGACTTCCTCCGTAGAATCCCTATGCCAGTCTATCTTCCTCAAGCTTATATCTACCTTTGGGTTAAACACACCATCCTCTTGTGGCCTTCCCCTTTTTTCTCCCCTTTCTATCTTCTCCAAAGCCTCCCAAAGGGCCTCCACGGCTCCTTCCGTTGCCTCCCTTCTGTATAGGCTTGCCTTCCTTGCCCTCCTCATGGGAAAGGTTCTGTGGGCCCATACATCACCAGCATCGTAGTCTTCCGCTGCAGAAAGGATGCAAACTCCCCACTCCTTTTCACCTTTGAGTATGGCCCAATCCAAGGCGTTTGGCCCCCTGTCCCCCGGTGGCCCGGGATGCACAACAAGGGTCAAATACCTCTCCCAAACCTCTCTTGGTATCTTCCTCTTTAAAAAGGGTGCTATGATAAGGTCTGGCTTGTATAGCTCTACTGCCTCTATGGTTAGTTCTGGATGAACGTCAAGCTCCACCGATACCTCATGGCCCTTTTCGGACAGTTCACAGTAGAACCTCTGAGACAAAGAGTTGAAGCGATGGCAAAGCAAAAGGATTCTCATCTTAGCCCCCTGTATTTAAAGTAGGCGTTGCAAGCACCCTCAGAAGAGACCATGCAGGACCCAAGAGGGTTGGAGGGTGTGCAAACACTTCCAAAGAGTTTGCAGTCTGTAGGCCTTGCAATCCCTCTTATAACCTTACTGCATATACAAGCTGGATGCTCTTTTGCCTCTGGAAGCCTTACCTCAAACCTCTTTTCCGCGTCAAAGTCCTCATAAAAAGAGTTTATTTTGAGGGCGCTGTAAGGAACTTTGCCAAGGCCTCTCCACTCAAACTCCTTCCTTAGTTCAAAGACACCGGCCACAAGCCTCTGTGCCTTTATGTTCCCTTCTCTGCTTACAGCTCTTTTATATTGGTTTTCCACAAAGGCCTTCCTTTCCTTTATCTGCCTTGCTATCATATAAACGGACTGCATCACATCAAATGGCTCAAAGCCTGATATGACCACTGGCTTTAAAAACTCCTCCGCAAAGTATTCATAAGGCCTTGTGCCTATTATTACGCTCACATGGCCTGGCCCTATGAAGGCGTCTATATGCACCTTTCCATAGTCCCTTAGCTCTGGTGCGTTAAGAATGTGTTGTATGGCCGCTGGCGTTATAACATGGTTGCATACTACAGAGAGGTTCCTTAGGCCAAGCTCCTTTGCCCTCTTTATAAGCACCGCCGTCTGTGGAGTGGTGGTCTCAAAGCCTATGGCAAAAAAGACCACCTCTTTATGTGGGTTTTCTTGAGCAAGGCTAATAGTATCAAGGCAGGAATAGACCATCCTAACATCCCAACCTTCAGCCCTTATATCCATAAGGCTCTTCCTTTGAGAACCAGGAACTCTAAGCACATCCCCATAGGTGCAAAGTATTACATTCTCCTTCCTTGCCAGTTCAATGGCCAAGTCTACCCTGCTTATGGGAAGGACGCACACGGGACAGCCAGGGCCGTGAACAAAGATGACATAGTCTTCCAAAAGCTGGTCTATTCCGTATTTTACTATGGTATGCGTGTGGCCCCCGCAGAACTCCATTACCCTTATAGGCCTTCCTATCTCTTCCACCGTTTTCTTTATGGCCTTCTGTAGTCTTTTTATGCCCTCCGCTTCTCTAAAGGCTGTGTTAAGGCTCATTTTCTTCCTCCAATAGCTCTTCAAAAAGCCTTAGGCTTTCAAGGGCATAGTCTGGGTCCAGCTTTTGTATGGCAAAGCCCACATGCACAAGCACCCAATCGCCCACCTTTATATCCTCTTGCAAAAGGTCAAGGGAGACAAGCCTTCTTGCCCCAAAAACCTCCACCACCGCCGTGTTGTTCTCTTTTATTTCAACCACCCTTGAAGGCACCGAAAGGCACATGCCATCCTCCTGAATGCTTTTTCATTCATACTAAAGATATGCCATAGTCCCAATTATGCAATATAATAAAAAGCCATGGAATCAAAGATAAAAGCCCTGCTCATAGACATAGAAGGCACCACCTCTTCCCTCTCTTATGTAAAAGATGTTATGTTCCCATATTCTAAGCAAAGGCTAAGAGACTTTCTTTCAAAGCATTGGCAGGAGGAAAGGGTAAGCTCTATAATTAGAAAGCTGGAAGAAAGGCTGGGGAAAAGGATTGACCTTGAAGAAGCGGTAAAGGTCTTTGAGGATTGGATAGACAGGGACCTAAAGGAGCCTTTGCTTAAAGAGCTTCAAGGGCACATATGGGAGGAGGGCTTTCTATCTGGAGAGTTAAGGGGGCATATATACGAAGATGCATACAAAAGGTTAAAAGAGTGGAAAAAGAATGGCTATAAACTCTACATATTCTCCTCTGGCTCTGTAAAAGCTCAAAAACTCTTTTTTGGACACACGGATTATGGAGACCTCACAGGCCTTTTTGATGGCTTTTTTGACACCACCATAGGGAGCAAAAAGGGAAAAGAGTCTTATGAAAGGATAGCAAAGGAGGTGGGCTTAGAGCCAAAGGAATTTCTCTTTTTGTCCGACGTGGAAGAGGAATTAAACGCGGCAAGGGATGCGGGTATGAACACCATAAAGCTTGACAGGTATGACAGCAAAGAGCACTCCTCCCATAGGATAGTTAAGAGCTTTCTTGAGATTGACCTCCCTTAAGGACTACCCTTAGAGCATACAATACAAAGATGACACCGCCCGCAACGGCCAAAAGGGTGCCTACGCCCATCAGAGACAGGTAAAAGATCACCATGGGGTCTTGGGTAAAGCCAGTGCCGTAGGTTTTGCGCGGAGCGCCCTTTAGGCCTGCAAAAAATAGCCCAAGGACAAAGAGGACCATGCCAACGCCGTAGAGATAAACCTGTGGCAAGGCTATTTTGCTTAGCTTTTTAACATATCCATAGGACAAAAAGAGGCTGTAGGCTACGGCCATAAAGGCAAGGGTTTGACTTGTAATGACTCCATGGTAGTGGGCTGGTATGCTGAGGTTTGACCTCATGCCTATGTATTCTCCCTGCGGGTTAAGGGCGTAAGAGACCAAGGAGGGGAGGACTCCGGCATAGGCTATAAAGACGCCAAGAAGATAGAGGATTACGGATATGAGGAGTGCTGTGGAGGGAAGGTTTTTGAGGTCAAGCTTTGAGTTTTTGAGAATGTTGAAAAGATGGAAGAATATGGGGAGGCCAAGGCCTATGGCATAGCCCATATCTGTAAACCTTCTTGCACCTTCTGATACAGGGTTGCCAAAGATGATGGGCAAAAGCACATACATAAAGCTAAAGGAAAGAAAAAGAAAACTAAGGTATTTTAGTCTTCCAATCTGCACATTTATTCCCTGTTTTTCAAGGAGAAAATACCACGCATAGAGTAGCATGGTGCCGTTTATAAACTGGTGAATATGCCCTGGCGCCCAATAGAGCCTTTCATAGAAGAGGTAAAGCTCTTCCCTTGAGCCAGCCTTTGGTATGGAGGTGAGGAGGGCAAAGAACATGAGAACAGAAAGGATAACAGCCACAGAAGCGAGGTGTTCCTTTGGCTCCTCCAAAAAAAGGCCTCTTTCTGCACTTTTTAGAAGGCTAAAGGCACCAAGCCAAAAGCCGGAAAAGAAAAGAAGGGCGCCAAGCCAAAATATAGGGTGGTCAATTGTAGGTAGATAATTGTTGGAAACGCCTTGTCCCACACCAAGCAAGGAAACTAAGGCTATAAGCACAATGCCACCAAGGGAAAGATAAAAGGGAACTTTTAGCTCTTTTTTAAAGCTTATCTGCCAAAGCAGTAGGGTAAAGGTGAGGAAAAAGCCCACTATGGCAAGGTCCACATGGCCTATTATGGAGTGGTAAAAGTAGCCTGGGGGAACAAGCTTGTATATGGCAGGTGTTCGGGCTATGGCTGCCACAAGAGCAAGAAAGCCTCCAAGTCCGAGGGAAACCGTAGAGAGCAAAAGCCACCTTTTTTCCATTTTACCTCCTCATATCAAAGACCATCACAGAAAAAAGCAAGGCTATGTATAGCACGGAGTAGAAAAAGAGGAACATACCGTTGGGCTTTTTGGAAAAGACAAACTTGAAGGTGAGTATAAGATAGAGGGAACTAAGTATTAATGCAGAAACAAAGTATATATGGCCTGCAATGCCGTATATGGATGGGAGAAGGCTAAGGGGCAAAAGGCTTGCTGTGTAAATGAGCGTTTTTATTTTTGTGTGCTTTATGCCCTTTGCTACAGGAAGGGTTGGTATGCCGGCACGTTTGTAATCCTCAGCATACTTTATGGCAAGCACCCAAAAGTGTGGAGGCTGCCACATGAACATTATGAGGAAGAGTATTAGAGCCTCAAAGCCCACTTCTCCTCTAACGGCAGCGTAGCCTATTACTGGTGGCAAGGAGCCAGATATGCCACCTATCTCCGTAGCAAGGGGGCTTTTTCTCTTTAGAGCAAGGGTATATACTACCACATAAAAGAAGGAGGCCAAAAAAACAAAAAAGGTAGTAAGCAGATTAACCTTTAGAGAAAGGATTACAATAGAAAGCAGGACCAAAACTAAGCCAAATATAAAGGCGTTTCTTGGGTTTATGCTACCACTTGGTAAGGGCCTGCTTTTGGTTCTGTTCATAAGAGCGTCTATGTCTTTGTCAAAAAAGTGGTTTAGAACTGCAGAACCCGCAGAAGCTAAACCGGTGCCAAGGAGTGTCCAAAAGACAAGCCATGGGTCTGGAAAACCTCTCTGTGCAAAGTACATACCCGTAAGTGTGGTTATCAAAACAAGAAGTACTATACCTGGCTTTGTAAGAACTAAATAGTCCCTCAATATATTGCTGTATGCCAAAGCTTTATTTACCATGCAGGTTTCAACCTTGCCTCATGAGATTTTATTTGCAAGTTGTAAGTGAGCCATGCAAAGAGGAAAAATCCCATGGCAGTATCAAGGAAGACTAAAGGTAAAAAGAATCCTGTTAGCACCATGGATATGGCGAAGACAAATTGGATGTTTATAAAGATGAAGGCGGTCAAAGTAGTCCTGTTAAAGTTGGACACCATGGCCAAGAGGAAGGAAAGCCATGTTACGTAGGCTATATTCCTATGAGCAAACTGGAGTGCTACCTGCCAATTGTTAAAGTCTGGTATGAGCTTGCCATTGCAAAGGGGCCACTCATGGCCGCAGGCCTCACCAGAGCCAGTATACCTCACCAGCACACCTGTTATCATAGTAGTTAGGGCAAAAAGATAAGCCCACCAAGGCACACCGCCTTCGCCTTCCCCTTTCCACAAAAACCTATAAGTTAGGACCAAGGCACCCAATATGATCATGGATTCATATATATGGAAGGACTCCAAGAGCATGTGAGATAGATATTTCAAGTGCGGTGTTTCCATTTTTATCATCTTCATACCCGTAAGGGCTGCTGAGAAGGTGAATATGAGAGCTATAAGAGAGGTTATCTTGGCAGACCTTGGGGAAGTTTTGTGTTTGAACCATACAAGGAAGAAGGTAAGGAAGACAAATATGCCCGCAAGACCGCTTACCGTTCTGTGGCCCATCTCCAGCTTGGCTGCTGTTTCCTTTGGAGGTTGGAAGTTTCCATAGCAGAGAGGCCAGTCTGGACAGGCAAGGCCTGAATCTGTTGACCTTACAACTCCTCCCCATATCATAACTATATAAGTAAATAGTATGGCAAGCACTATGGATAGCCTAAGCATAATGGAATAAATTATACTTCAGAAGTTTCTATGATAAGACTTTTTATGTATTTAATGAGACCATCCCTTAAGTCCTCCCTTTGTAGAGCAAAGTCAAGTATGGTTTGTATATAACCCATTGGGGTTCCCGTATCATAGACCTTTGAATCTATCTTTATGGCGTACACAGCTTCTTCTTCAAGGAGTAATTTTATGGCATCTGTAAGCTGTATTTCACCACCCTTTCCTGGTGGTGTTATCTTTAACTTTTCAAATATTCTTGGCGTAAAAAGGTACCTACCCACTATGGCAAGCCTTGAAGGTGCTTCCTCCACCTTTGGCTTTTCCACGAGGTCGTCAATTATGTAAATATCCTTTTCAATATATCTTCCATTGATTATGCCATATTTGGAAACATCCTTTTCTTCCACTTCAAAAACCGCTATAACACTCTTTCCAAACCTTTTATATACTTCCATCATTCTACTAAGCACGTTCTCCTCATCTTTGAGAATAACATCTCCCAAGCACACAATAAAGGGTTCATAACCAACTACTGGTTCTGCCACAAGCACTGCATGACCCAAACCGAGCTGTTCCTTTTGTCTTATATAAATAGGGTTTATAAGCCTGCTTATTTCCATTATATTCTTTAAAAGTTCTGTCTTTCCACAGCTTTCTAAATGTTTTTCAAGGTCTGTATTTATGTCAAAGTGGTGTTCAATTGGTCTTTTGTGCCTACCAGTGACAAAAATGATGTTTTCAATGCCAGCATCAAGGCATTCTTCCACTATAAATTGGATAACTGGCTTGTCTATTATTGGGAACATTTCCTTTGGCATGGCCTTTGTGGCAGGCAAAAACCTTGTACCCCACCCTGCCACTGGTAAAACTGCTTTTCTTACTTCCATGGCTCCACCTCCTAATTTTTAGATAAAAGATACTTTATTATTTCTTCACAGGCAAGAGGATTGGCAAATAAGGATATGTTTTTTGAATAGTAAGAGTGATTTTCCATGAGTTTTTGTAAAGAGGTAAGAACCTTATCCATATGGGCTTCTTCCTGCCTTATGGTAATACCACCTCCCAATTCTTCTATCTCTTTTGCGTTATAAAACTGGTGGTTGTGTATGGCATGTGGAAAGGGTATAAAGAGGGAAGGGATTCCATAGAGGGAAAGCTCTGTGATTGAACTGGCTCCGCTTCTACTCAAAGCTATGGTGCTTGCCCTGTATATAAGGTGCATATCATGGCTAAAGCTAAAAAGAAGCACCTTTAGACCTCTTTCTTTGTAAAAATCTTTTAAGGCTTGATAGTCCTTCTCTCCCGATATGTGTATACCCTGCCATCCAGTCTTTGCAAATATATCCTTTGCCAGCTCATTTAAAAAGCTTGCACCCTGACTTCCACCCATCACCAAAAGGGTAGGCTCATCTTCAAGGCCAAGTCTTCTTAAAGCCTCCTCTCTGCTTAAAGCTATACCTTTTATAAGGCTTTTTCTTACCGGAAGCCCAGTTTTTATGGTTTTGTGAGGAGGGAAGAAGTTTTTTGAGTATTCAAAGGTTATAAATACCTTCTTTGCAAACCTTGAAAGTAGCCTGTTGCTTTGACTGGGTATGGAATTCTGCTCATGCACATACAGAGAAGCACCCCTCATAAGAGAAGCAAGGCCCAAAGGCAAACTTGCATAGCCCCCAAAGGCTATTCCTATATCTTTACTGTTTATTAACTTTGCAACCCTATAAGCCCCCTTAAAACTCTTTAAAATAGCCAAAAGCTTATCCTTTACACTTCTTCCCATAAAGGGATGGGCTGGGACAAAAAGGCTTTCTGTAGGTATTTTATCCTTTAGTTTGTACTCTATACCCCTTTCCGAACCAACAAAAACAGAGTTTAAGCTCTTTTCAAGCAAGCACTCTATCAAAGCAAGAGCTGGGAAGAAATGCCCACCAGTCCCACCACCGGAGACAAAAAGCCTCATTATAAGCCATTATAAGCCTATATTAATATTTCCATGAAGGTTTCTTTTTTCACCCTTGGGTGTAGGAGCAACTATTTTGATACGGAGCTTATGGCAAACGCCTTTAGGCTAAAAGGCTATGAGATAGTGGATTATAAGGATATTGCGGATGTATACATAGTAAATACATGCACCGTTACTGCAGAGGCTGACAGGTCTTCCCGTCAAGCCATCCATAGGTTAAAGAGAAAAAACCCAAAGGCCCTTGTGGTGGCTACCGGTTGCTATGCACAGGTTAATCCGCAAGCCCTTGCCAGTATGGAAGATGTGGATTTGGTAGTTGGAAACTCTCACAAGCACAGAATTTTGGAAATTGTGGAAGAGTTTTTGCAGGGTAAGGGTGAGAGGGTCTTTTTGGAAAACCTTTTCCGACAGTCAAGAGTTGAAAGCTTTGACCTTATCACCTACTTTGAGAAGGCAAGGCCCTTTGTAAAGGTGCAAGAGGGTTGTAATAGGTTTTGCACCTTTTGTGTTATACCCTACGCAAGGGGCAAGGTAAGGAGCGTGCCTGTAGAAAAGGTCCTTGAGGAGATAAAGCTTTTGGCCCAAAGGGGTTTTCAAGAGGTGGTGCTTACCGGCACACAGCTTACCCAGTATGGCTGGGACATAGGCACAAGCCTTTATGAACTTCTTAGAGAAATAATAAAGATAGAGGGCATACAGTTGGTAAGGCTTTCTTCTCTGTATCCTGCAGAGATAGAGCAAAAGCTTTTTGACCTTATAACATGGGAGGAAAAGGTGGCACCCCATTTTCATCTTTCCCTTCAAAGCGGTTCGGACCGTATATTGGAGCTTATGAGAAGAGAATATAGAGCAAAAGACTACATAAACCTTGTGGAAGATATAGTGCATAGGAGGCCCCTTTCTGCCATAGGCACGGACATAATAGTTGGTTTTCCATCGGAAGATGAGGAAGACTTTATGCAAACTTATAAGCTACTGGAGGAGCTTCCTATAGCCTACATGCATATATTCCCCTATTCGGATAGGCCTTTTACAAAGGCAAGTAAGATGGAAAAGAAAGTGCCATCAAAGATAAAGGAGGAAAGGGTGGATATGCTAAAGGATTTGGATAAGAGAAAAAGAGAGGAGTTTTATAAGAAGAACCTTGGAAAAGAGCTTAGGGCTACGGTAATTGAAAAGGGTAGGCTTTTGACAGAAAACTATATACACTTAGAAAGATATGTGGAGGGAAGCATAGGCACAGTTGTTAAAATAAAATTGGATGAATAAGAAGATATACCTTTTGCGTCATGCCCAAAGTGAGTATAACGAGAAGGGCATATTTCAAGGAAGGCTTGATAGCGACCTCACTCCTCTTGGCTTTGTTCAAGCAAGGCTTTCCGCACAAGAGTTTTTGGACAAAGAGATAGAGGTGATATACTCCTCTCCACAGAGGAGGGCTTATAAGACAGCCCTTACCATTGCGGACCTTTTGGGCCTTGAGGTGATCGTAGATGAACGCATAAGAGAGATGTCCTTTGGAAGCTATGAAGGAAAGAGGTTTTTGGACCTTGTGGAAGAAGAAGGACATCTCTTTAGGGCTTGGCTTTCAAACCCTGTTAAAAACCCCCTGCCAACGCAGGAAAATATGGAAGATTTTAGAAAAAGGGTAGAAAGCTTTTTGGAGGATATAGTAAAAGGGCCATACAAAAATATTTTGGTGGTTGCACATGGTGGAACGCTTCATGCCATGGTATGCCTTGCCATGGGCTTGGGTCTTGAAAACCTCTGGAACATCCACATGGACAACACAGGCTTTACACTTTTAAGCTATAACTCTGGAAGGTTTGAGCTTAAATACCTCAATAGGCTGTGCCATAGAGAAGTTCTTTGAAAGTCCTTGCCTTAGCCTATGGAAGTTATATACTAAATTCTTATGATAATTAGCGCAGAAATATTGGAGGACCTTGAAAAGCTGGACCCCAGCACAAGGGGCATCTTTATAAAGCTTTTTAGAGAGATTGAAAAGGCTATTGGGGAGGTGGTAACAAGAAAAGACTTTATTGAGCTAAGGGAAGAGATAAAGGCACTTACAAAGGCTGTGCAAGAGCTTATAGAAGCCCAAAAACGAACGGATGAAAGAATAAAAGAGCTTGCAGAGGCGCAAAAGCAGACAGAGGAAAGGGTAAGAGAGCTTGCTGAAGCTCAAAAAAGAACGGATGAGAAAATAAAAGAGCTTACAGAAGCTCAAAGACAGACGGAGGAAAGAATAAGAGAACTTACAGAGGCTCAAAGACGGACAGACGAGAAAATAAAAGAGCTTGTAGAGGCGCAAAAGCAGACAGAGGAAAAGGTGAGAGAGCTAACAGAAAAGATAAAAGAGCTTGCAGAAGCACAAAGGCACACAGATGAAAAAATAAAAGAACTGGCAGAAGCACAAAAACTTACAGAAGAAAACCTTAGCAGGCTTGTAGAAGAGCATAAGAAGACAAGGGAACAGCTTGGTGGACTTCCTCCTGTAAGAGAATACGCCAAACAAAAAGGCGTGGCCGTATACTTTAGCTATCAATTTGATATATAAAATCACATCCAAAAAACTCTAATACCCTTCCCTCTTCACAGAAATCAATCTTTATGGTACAATGGCAGATTTCTAAGCCCTCGGCCCATTCTATTACCAAAAGGCCCTTTCCTAAAAATTCTGAAAGGTCTATGTCTTTTGCCCTGTATAGGTCCACATGTATCAAAGGTCCCTTTTTTGTGGGGTATTCATTCACAAGAGTAAAAGTAGGGCTTCTTACTTGATAACCTTCAAGAATTCCCATACCCTTTGCAATGCCCTTTACAAGGGTGGTTTTCCCGGCGCCAAGGTCTCCCACAAGGCATATTACCTCCCCACCCTTTATAAGCCTGCCTATGGCCTCTCCAAGCTTTAAGGTTTCTTCCTCCGATCTGGAAATTATACGCATTGGTGCTATATTATAAACACTATGGAATTTTTCTTTTTCCCGGATGTGTATGCGGATAGATATTTGGTAGATTCATATGTTTTGTCCTTCAAACTTAGGGATAGGGCGTGCGTCAAAACAAAGGAGTGGGAAGGAAGGGAGTATATAACAGAGGTGCTTGACTGGGAAGAGTTTAAGAAGAATGCTTATGATATAGTGCTTTATGAATATGGGGATGAGGTGGCAAGGTTCTCCGATATAGAGCTGGCCCTTTCGGAAGCCTATAGGCTGGCATGCCTTGAGGCCTCAAGGCGCATCCCTAAGGTTATTGAACCAGCCCTTGGCATAGGTAGCCCACCCTTGGATGTGTTAAAGAGGGTATTCCCCTTCAACTTTACCCATGAGGCCTTCCCAGAGGACCTAAACAAGTTCCTTGATGACCTTGTTAAAAGCATAGATATAGAAACCATGGAATGGGAGAAGATAGACGATGACGAAATCTCTTTCTGACCTACTGGAAGAATTAACACCAAAAAGGATAGTAGAAGAGCTTGATAAGTATATTGTGGGGCAGGAGCAAGCCAAAAAGGCTGTAGCCATAGCCCTTAGGAACCGTTGGAGAAGGCAGAGATTGCCCGAGCATATAAGGGATGAAGTAGCTCCCAAAAACCTTCTTATGATAGGACCCACTGGGGTTGGAAAGACGGAGATAGCAAGGAGGATCGCCCAGCTTATTAAGGCGCCCTTTGTAAAGGTGGAGGCTACCAAATATACGGAGATAGGTTATGTGGGAAGGGATGTGGAGTCCATGGTAAGGGAGTTGGTGGAAGTTTCCTACCAGATGGTAAAACAGGAGAAGATGCAGGAGGTTAGAGAAAGGGCAAAGAGGTTGGCAGAAGAGAGGCTATTGGATTACCTTGTCCCACAACAGCTTAGCTTTGGTATGAGGGGTATGCAAGATGCGGGCAAAAGGGAGGAGATGAGAGAAAAGCTAAGAAGGGGAGAGCTGGACGATAAGATAGTAGAGGTGGATGTTCAAGAAAAGGCTATACCACTGATAGGCATTGCTGGCCCTCCGGGCCTTGAGGAGCTTGAAGAACAGCTAAGGAATATGCTTGGAGGGCTTGGTGGAGGCAGGAGAAGGAGAAAGCTTAGGGTAAAAGAAGCCATGCAGGTTTTGGAGGCAGAGGAGGCAGAGAAGTTAATAGACCAGGAGGAAGTGGCCCGTGAGGCCATATATAGGGCCGAGAACTTTGGGATCATCTTTATAGATGAGATAGATAAAATAGCTGTAAAAACTCCAGGTGCTGGCCCTGGTGTATCAAGAGAGGGTGTGCAAAGGGACCTTTTGCCAATAGTGGAGGGAACTGTGGTAAAAACAAAGTATGGTCCTGTAAGGACTGACCATATACTCTTTATTGCGGCTGGCGCCTTTCATATATCCAAGCCCTCCGACCTCATGCCCGAGCTTCAGGGCAGGTTTCCTATAAGGGTGGAACTAAGCCCCCTAACAAGGGAAGACTTTGTAAGGATATTAAAGGAACCAAAAAACGCCCTAACGGTCCAATACATAGAACTTTTAAAAACGGAAGGTGTGGACATTGAATTTACAGATGATGCCCTTGAAGAGATTGCCCGCGTTGCGGAAGAGGCCAATAACCGGACAGAAAATATAGGTGCCAGAAGACTACATACGGTTATGGAAAAACTCCTTGAGGATATATCCTTTAATGCACCGGAGCTTTTTGGTCAAAGGATCATAATAGATGCAAGGTTTGTAAGGGCTAAGCTTGAAGGCATTATAAAGGACGAGGAACTTTCCAAGTATATACTATGAGGGAGATATTAGAAAGGATTGAGGAGCTTTTATCACTTCAAGAGAAGCTTGTAAACCTTCTTCTTTTGTCTGGCTCACAAAAGGTTAAGGTAAGCGTAAACACAGCCTTTGATGTGCTTTATCACAACATAGAACTGCTTGACCTTATAGAGGAGTTAATAGGGTCCCAAGAAGAATTTTTGGAGGAGTACAGCAGAGAATATACCTTCAACCTCGTACTTGAAGCCCTATCCTGGATGGGCCTTATACTCCCAGCCATAGAAGAGGCATGTCCCATATTCTTGCGTGGGATAGCAGAAGAAGAAAGGGACCCCCTTTATAGGATAAAGCTTATATTAAAAATGGTTGAAGAATCATATAACAAGGGTGAACACCGTAATCTTATAAAGGTAGCAAAGGAACTTCATAGCCTTTCCAGCCTCTTAAAGTATCAGATCATCCTCGCCCGAAGGGCCTACATGAACTTAGCTTGATTTTTTGATTGCTCCTACAAAGACAAGCACCTTTGCCACAGCCCTGTATAGGTCTGGTGGTATCTCCTCATAAACCTCCAGGTTTAACATGGCAGAAAGAAGAGCCTTATCTTCAAGCACAGGAACACCATGCTTCTTCGCAGTCTCTATTATCCTTTCCGCAACTTCACCCACGCCCTTGGCCACCACCACGGGTGCCTTGTCCTTCTCCTGGTCATACCTTAAGGCTATGGCCTTTTTCTTTTCCTCCATGGTTACACAATCAAAAGAAAACCTTCCTGTGAAAAGCTATCCTTTACCCTTTCTAAAACTTGCCCCTCTTCCACCACTTCCACAAGATAGCTTTTTAGCTCTATACCATCTTCTAAAAGCATCTCTTGAAGTCTATTCTTCCCTTCCCTTAACTTCTCTGCCAAAAAAGCCATATTGGTAAGAAATCTAATATCCAAGCTTTGGTGTTTTTTTGGTCTTTTCAAAAGTCCTGCCAAAAAGCCCACATTGTAGTTCAATTTAAAAAACACAGTATAATCCTTATCCGCTTTAAACATAATACCACCTTTGCCACCCTCATAGTAGATAGGTAGGTAAAAAGCTTTGCCATCCTTTAACATTGTCCATTGAAGACTATTTAGGAACTCAAGCCTATAAAGAAGGTTTTCCAATTGAGGCAACTTTGTATTATAGAATTCTATCCACCTTTGACCTTCCTTTAAATAGTTTTCCAAGGCGCTATAAGCCCTTTTAATATCCTTATCAGACCCTCCTTCCATTGCCTTTAAAAACTCCTTTACCACAGGTTCTTCCAAATTTTGCAAGCTTTCAAGAGCTTCAATCACACTTTTATATTCTGTAAGTTTGCCAGACTTGATAAGCCTGTAAAGCTCTTTTAGAATAATTGCCTTATCTCCTCTATCAAGGGCTAAAATAAAGGAGTTATAATTTCTTAAGTCTTTTATAAACTCCAAATATTCCTCATGACTCATATTTTCAAAGCTCAAAACCTTAAAGGCTTCAATAATTTTTTCGTAATTTTGTATCTTTTCTTTAAAAATATGCAAAAGATTTTTAATACTTTCCAAACTTACTTCAAAATCTATACCCAACATATCCGATAAATCTTTTGCCAGCAATAATACCTGCCCTGTAATCTGTGCCTTCCTATCCTTCATTAGGTCTTCCACCTTTATTTTTCCCAAAAATAGGTCAAAAAGCTTCCTCTCATAAAAGATGCCGGAGTTTTCTACGCTTTCTTTGAAATTCTCCATATTTATAGATACCAAGAGGTTGTCTTCCTTTTCAAAAATAAGCTTTAAAAGTTCTTCCCCTTGTCCCTTTCTGTAAAGGCCCACTACTCTAAATACGAAAGGGTTTGTGCTTTCTACCATAAGGTCCACCGTATCACCTACCATAAGTGGTATGGAAGATTTGTTTTCTGCCCTTATTTCAACACCGTTGGGTAGGGTAAGTCCAATTATGGAGCCTTCCCAATGACTAACTTTTGCCCTTATAGTGCTACCCAAGGAAAGGTCCAAAAGCACATCGGGAACCACAGATAGAACCCTTATCCTTAGGGCCTCGCCAGCCTTTTGTGCCTTAATGGTTTGAAACTGCTCTGTAGCATGCTGAAAAAGCACACCCTCTATCCTTCTTATCTCCATAAATTTAAATATCGCCTATATAGCCAAAAACTAAACTATATATTCATACAAAAAGAGCTTTTGGTCCAGCTTACGCGAGGTCCATAGTGGATTTTTGATATCCCTTCTGAAAAACTTGACAAAAAATTTTGGGATTGTATATTAATACCAGAATTCATGGAGGTATGGTATGAAGCTTGAAGAGGTAAAGCCTGGACAGGAAGTTATGATTTTATCCTTTTCTGGAAAAGAGGATATTTTAGAGAAAATTCAAGCCATGGGCCTAAGAAAGGGTAGGAGAGTGGCCCTTCTTCAAAAATTGGGAAGGAATCTTCTTTTGAAGGTAGATAACTCAAGAATAGTCATAAGCAAGGAGTTGGCCAAAAATATTGAGGTTCAATGAAAAGTATAAGAGTGGCCCTTGTGGGCAATCCAAATGTAGGGAAGACAAGCATTTTAAACCATCTTGCTGGTACAAGCCTAAAAGTAGGTAATTGGCCCGGAGTTACGGTAGAGAAAAGAGAAGGAAAAGTTATCTTTTGGGATTATGAAATAAACCTTGTGGACCTTCCCGGTATATACACCCTTGAACCCATTTCCGATGATGAGTGGGTAGCCTATAACTACCTACGGAATGAAAAACCAGACTTGATACTCAATATCATAGAAACGCCCAATATGGAAAGGGACCTCTTGCTTACAGTGGAGCTATTGGAACACGAACTACCCATGGTGCTTGTTTTGAACATGAGCGATGAGGCTCAAAAGTTGGGAATTGATGTCAAAGATAAATGGCTCTCTGAAATACTCGGTGTTAGAGTGCTAAGGACCAACGGTAGAACCGGTGAAGGCGTAAAGGCAATATTGCCCAACATAGTGGAGGTGGTCAACTCAAAAGAAAAGCCTAAGCCACTTAAGTATAGTAAAGAATTGGAAGACTTTTTGGAAAAGGTCAGAGAAAGAGAAGATGAAACAAAGGCAGATCTTATAAGAAAGCTTCTTGAGGATGAAAGGTTTAAAGAATATAGAGAAAGCATAAAGAAAATCTTTGGCAAAGATGTGTATGAAGTTATAAAGGATGAAAGGTATGCAATGGCCCACGGCTTATACAAAGAGGTAGTCCATAGAAGGCTATTTACCTCAAGGGATATAACAGATTCCATTGACAAGGTGCTTCTTCATCCCTTTTTGGGTGTGCCTCTTTTCCTTCTTATAATGTTCTTGGTTTTCAAAATATCCTTTGACTTCTCAAGTCCTTTTATGGATTGGATAGAAGGCTTTATAAACGGATTCATTGCACCGTTTGTCTCTCAGGTGCTTACCTACTTAGGAGCCGGAGAGCTTATAAAAAGGGTTGTATCAGAAGCCCTAATTGGTGGCGTGGGCTTTGTGCTTACCTTTGTTCCCCTTATTGCAGTTATATACTTTATGCTATCCCTTCTTGAGTTCTCTGGATATTTGCCCCGCATAGCCTTTTTGATGGATAGGTTTATGCATAGGCTTGGACTTCATGGTAAAAGCCTTGTGCCACTGCTTTTGGGCTTTGGATGTAATGTACCTGCCATAGTAGCCACCAGAACTCTTGAAACCAAAAGGGACAAGCTTCTGGTAATAGCCATGATACCCTTTATGAGCTGTCCCGCCAGGCTGGTGGTTTTTTCCTTCTTTGCAGTGCTATTTTTCAAAAACCCTGCCCTTATTATCTTCTCTCTATACCTTCTTGGCATTTTGGTTGCCTTGATAACGGCCCTTTTCTTAAGGAAGACAGTTTTTAAAGGAGGCCTATACCACTTTGTCATGGAGCTTCCACCATACAGACTGCCAACTCTAAGACTTCTATTTAGGGTGGTATGGGTTTATGTTAAAGATTTCCTCTATAGGGCTGGAACACTTATATTCGCAGCTTCTGTGGTTATTTGGCTGTTGCTTAATTTACCTCCAGGAGTCAAAAACCCTTCGGAAAGTATAGCAGGATACATTGGGAAGACCATATCACCCATCTTTGCCCCCCTTGGCCTTGACGATTGGAGGATGTCCACATCCCTTATACCCGCCTTCCTCGCCAGAGAAATAGTTTTAAGCTCCATGGCTACTATATACACGGCCGAAGCTCCACAAGAAACAAAGGAGGAGTTTGAATTATCCAAAGCCCTAAGGGAACAAGTATATGCCTTAGGGAATGCTTTCAAAGAAGCCCTTTTAAACATATTTAAACCTGTGCCTACAGCCTTTGAAGTAAAGGAGGAAGATTCACAAAGTCTAAGAAGTATAGTAGCAAAAAGCCTATCTCCAGCCTCCGCCCTCGCTTTTATGGTCTTTCTGCTCCTTTATACCTCATGTCTTGGTACAGTGGCAACCATGTGGAGAGAGGTAGGAAAAGGCTTTGCCTTACTATTCTTAGCTTATAGCTTTCTGATAGGTTGGTTTTTGGGCTTTTTGGCCTATAGGCTTGGTAGCCTGCTATGGAGTACTTAATTCTTCTTTTGCTTGTATTAATCCCTTCCTACCTTTGGTGGAAAAGGTGGAGAAGGAAAAAGTCCTGTTGTGAATAAAGCACGAATACTGTAAGACTGGCCGTTGCGATTGTATGACAGAAAGCACAAAACAAAAGGTGGAGTTCATACAAGTTAAACTGGTAGATAACAAGCCGGCTATTGAAATAAGGAGTAAGGTTTCAAAGGAGTAGGGAACTCTTTCAAGGTCTAAGAAGATAATAAAGTAATTTTTTTGCTAAAAATAAATGAGACAAGCAATGTAGAGGCACGGTATAAGGCAGGGGGTGTAGGTTTAAAACCTGCCACTACAAAGGGCGAATTTCTCACCCAGCGTGTTTGTGTGGTCTATAATTTTATAACTATGATAGAATGGCTCATTAAAAAGCTTCTTGGGACCAAGAGCGATAGAGAGGTAAAAAGACTTCGCAAAGTTGTTCAAAGGATAACACAAAGAGAGGCAGAGCTTGATAAGCTTTCAAACCTTGAACTAAGGCAGATGGCCTTTGACCTTCATCAAAAGATATTACAAAATGAAGAGTTAAAGCAGAAGATAATTGAAGGGAAAATAACAGAAGAGGTGGAGCTTGTTTTTGCCCTTGTGAGGGAGGCCGGCAAAAGGACTCTTGGGCTTAGGTTCTTTGACGTCCAGCTTATAGGTGGCCTTGTTTTGCACGAGGGAAAGATTGCGGAGATGAAAACGGGAGAAGGTAAAACCTTGGTGGCTACTTCTGCCACTGCGGTAAACGCCATGACCGATGAAGGTGTGCATGTGGTAACGGTAAACGATTATTTGGCAAGGAGGGATGCCCAATGGATGGGCGCCCTTTATCTCTTCCTTGGCTTGGAGGTAGGTGTTATAAACTCTGACTATTCATCCTACAAGGTGGAGTGGGCGGACCCCAATCTTGCGGAAAAGGCCATAGAAGAGGACCTAAGAGTATGGCCTAAGGGATATTTTGAAGAAACCCTACCTTCGGACCTTATAAACGTACAAGCCAAAAAGGCCTTTTATACAAAGCTAACACCTTGCACAAGAAGAGAAGCTTATGAATGCCATATAACCTACGGGACAAACAACGAGTTTGGCTTTGATTATCTAAGGGATAATATGGCCTTTTCCCTTGAGGAGATAGTGCAGGTAAAGGGCCATAATTTTGCCATAGTGGACGAGGTAGACTCCATACTCATTGATGAGGCAAGAACCCCCCTAATAATCTCTGGTCCTGCTGAGATGGATACATCGGTCTATTACAAAGCGGATGAGGTGGTAAGAAAGTTAAAAATAGAGGAAGACTTTACCGTTGATGAGAAGAACAGAACGGTACAGCTTACAGAGAAAGGCATAAGAAAAGTAGAAGAACTCCTGGGTATAGAAAACCTTTACGATATAAGGCATATTGACCTTTTGCATGCCATAAACCAAGCCCTTAGGGCCCACACCCTATTTAAAAGGGATGTGCATTACATAGTAAGGGATGGTGAAGTGCTGATAGTGGATGAATTTACCGGTAGAGTCCTGCCCGGTAGAAGATGGAGCGATGGGCTTCATCAAGCCATAGAGGTAAAGGAAGGAGTGCCGATCCAAAGGGAAAACCAAACCTTGGCCAGTATAACCTTCCAAAACTACTTTAAGCTATACAAAAAACTCTCTGGCATGACGGGGACGGCGGAGACGGAGGCCCTTGAATTTAAGGAAATATATGGTCTTGAGGTGGTTGTGGTGCCAACCCACAGGCCCATGAGGAGGAAGGACCACCCAGACCTGGTTTATAAGACAAAGGAAGAAAAATGGCAAGCAGTGCTGGAACTTATAAAGCAAGAGCATGCAAAGGGAAGACCCATACTGGTGGGAACGGTATCCATAGAGGATTCTGAACATCTGTCAAAGCTTTTACAAAAGGAGAAAATACCACACAACGTATTGAACGCCAAACATCATGAAAGGGAGGCGGAAATCATAGCCCAAGCGGGAAGGCTTGGGGCGGTCACCATATCCACCAACATGGCAGGAAGGGGAACAGACATACTCTTGGGAGGAAACCCAGAATATCTTGCCAAGGAGATACTTAGGTCAAAGGGGAAACCAATAGAAGAAGCCACAGAGGAAGAATGGAAAGAAGCATTGGAAAAGGCATATAAGATAACGGAGGAAGAAAAGAAGAAGGTGGTAGAATTGGGCGGTCTTTTGGTAATAGGCACAGAAAGGCATGAATCAAGAAGGATAGACAACCAATTGAGGGGTAGGGCAGGCAGGCAAGGAGACCCGGGAGAGTCCCGTTTTGTATTATCTTTGGAAGATGACCTTATGAGGATCTTTGGTGGGGACAGGGTCAAAAAGCTTATGGATATGTTAAAGATACCACCGGGAGAGCCTATAGAAAGTAGGATGGTTACAAAGGCCATAGAAAACGCCCAGAAGAGAGTAGAGGCCCAAAACTTCCAGATAAGAAAGAGGCTTCTTGAATACGATATGGTTATGAATACTCAAAGGCTCACCGTGTATTCCATGAGAAGGGATATTCTTGAATCCAAAGGCCTTGAAGAATACCTAAGGGAATTTGTGTATGACCTAATGGCCCAAAAGGTAGAAGAACTTATAAAGGAAGAAGAGCCAGAGCTGTGGGACCTTGAACCACTCAAAGATTATCTTAGGGAATTAACAGGCAGAGATGTGGAAATACCCCAGGCAAGGGATAAAGAAGATTTGATAAACCTTTTATCGGAGAAGGTCCTTGGTATCATAGAAGAGAAAAAAGAGCAGTTAGGAAAGGAAGTGTTTATAGAGCTTCTAAAGGTGCTTATGCTTTCCAACCTTGACCACCTATGGAGAGAACACCTACACACAATGGACAGGCTAAGAGAAAGCATCTACCTGCGCGGTTATGCTTCAAAGGACCCCCTTGTAGAGTATAAAAAGGAAGCCTTTTACATATTTGAAGATATGCTAAACAGGTTTAGAGAAAGGACTGTGTTTGACCTAATACACATGCAGATAAGGTCCGAGGAAGAAGTTCAAGAAGAGATAAAAAAGGAAGAGCAAGAGAAGGAAAAGCTTTTGAGTATGGCGGTGTTTAGTGGTGTGGAAGGAAAGGCGGACCAAAAAGGTCCAAAGAGGAAGACTCTAAAGGAAAGGCTGCAATCAAAGAAGAAGAAGTGATTATAGCCTTATAAAAGCTAAGGATTTTGTCAAAGGGTATATTACCCTCCCTTACAAGCCTAAGGCCCTTTGGATACAAGGCCCTTACTATGGTGGAAGGTTTGGCCTTTAAGGTGCCACCATCCACATAAAGGTCTATCTTATCTCCGAAATACTCCATAGCTTCCTTTATATTAGAAGCTGGCTTTTCTCCCTCCGGATTGGCGCTGGGCGCCACAAGGGGTACATTTACCAAACTTAAAAGCTCAAACACATGGCTATCATAAGGAGGTAGCCTGAGGGCAAGGCTTTTCCTACCTCTTGTTAAAAAGAGTGGAATAGCGTTCTTTTTGTAAAAAATGAAGGTAGCATTAAACCTCTCCATAAGCAGAAGGTGTGCCTTACTTGCCAGAAGGCCAAACTCTTCTACCCATTCCAAGCTTGGTATAAGTATTAAAAAGGGTCTGTTGGATGGCCTCCTTATGGAAAAAAGCCTCTCTACCGCATCCTTATCTGTGGCAATAGCAAGAAGGCCATATATTGTATCGGTGGGAAAGCAGACAATACCACCTTCCAAGAGGAGGTCTGCCGCCTCTTCCAAAGCTCTTTTTGTTAGTTTTTTTACTTTCATACCTCTATTACTTCCATAACCCTATCCACGTCTGGCGGCAGGGTGATAGGCTCTTGGCACACCTTTATGGCCGTGTCGGGGTCCTTTAAACCGTTTCCTGTAAGGGTGCATACCACCAACTCTCCACCCTTAAAGTAGCCTTCACGCGTAAGCTTTATAAGTCCCGCCACAGAAGCAGCAGAAGCTGGCTCACAGAATATACCCTCCGTTGAGGCTATAAGCTTATAGGCATATAAAATTTCCTCATCACTAACCGCATCTATAAGGCCTTTAGACTCATGCATAGCCTGTAATGCAGATTGCCAGCTGTATGGATTCCCTATTCTTATGGCTGTAGCTATGGTTTGAGGATTTTTTATAGGATAACCTTTTACAATGGGAGCTGAACCCTCTGCTTGCCATCCCATCATCCTTGGAAGACTATTTACCTTACCTGCTTGGTAATACTCCTTATAACCTTTCCAGTAGGCCGTTATATTGCCCGCATTTCCTACTGGTATGAAATGATAATCGGGCGCCCTTCCAAGGGCATCGCACACTTCAAAAGCTCCCGTCTTTTGTCCTTCAATCCTATAAGGGTTTACAGAGTTTACAATCTCCACGGGCAAAACTTCCCCTATCTTTCTAACTATGTATAAAGCATCATCAAAGTTTCCTTGAATGGCTATAACCTTGGCTCCATAGATCACCGCTTGGGAAAGCTTACCAAGGGCAACAGCTCCTTTTGGAAGCAGAACATAAGCCTTTAGCCCTGCCTTTGCAGCATAGGCGGCAGCAGAAGCAGAGGTGTTTCCAGTGGAAGCGCATATAACAGCCCTTTTACCGGCTTCTACGGCCTTTGAAATGGCCACAGTCATCCCCCTATCCTTGAAAGAACCCGTAGGGTTAAGGCCCTCGTATTTTAAGAATATTTCTCCTTTAAAACCTATAGCCTTTGCAAGGTTTTCTGCGTGTATGAGGGGCGTATTACCCTCGCAGAGAGTTATTATAGGTGTCCTTTCGGTTATTGGCAGAAAATCCTTATACTTATGGATTATACCTCGCCAGTAGCTCATAATAAACCACAGAATATTATAACCTATACGCAGGGTAAGAAATTCCCTTCAATAAAGAAGAGAATATACAGGGTATTGAGAGAATACCAGCTTTTTAAGTTCAAGCTTACGATTTTGGCAAAGCTTTTGTATGGTAAGAAGATAGAACTTGTAATAGATGGAACCATAGTGGACATAACCAATGTAAACAGGGCAAGGACATAGAAGATAAGGAGGGTAAGAGGGAAGGTATGGTGGGCAAAGAGGAGGAAGATAGTTCGGAGAGATAATGGGCAAGTGGTGGAGTTTGAGGAAATAAGATATGGTATGTTGATGATAGTGTTATGTGATAGGTGGGGGAGAGTTTATGATGTATGGATAACTTTTGGAAGCATGCATGAGGTTAGGGCATTTAGGGAGAGGAAGAGAAGGAGTTTATGGTTTAGGGGGCTTGTGGAGAATTATGTGGTGTATGGTGATAGGAGCTATAAATGTGTGATTGTGTGTGGTAGTAAGGATATGAGGGCAAAAAAGCAGATGGTGGAGGGTGTTATAAGTCAGATAAAGCTTTTTAATGCTGGTAGTGGTTGGAGGACTTTAACTTGTGTGCTTGTGTATGTATATGCTTATACTATTGGGTATAGCTATTACAGGAGGGGTGAACTTGAAGCTTAATTTCTCACTCGGCGTATAATTGTAGATATAGCATAACTTTACAGGGAGGTGCGAACCATGAGAACAAAACTTTTGGCGGGTGTGGGAGCTTTGGCTTTAATGGCACTTAGCTCTCAGGTGAATGCCGCTCCCCCAAACGGAGTGGTGACAATCAATGCCACAGTTTTGGCTTCTTGTTCTTTTTCCGTACCAGCATCAACCATTACAGCAACTCTTGATCCAGCTCAAGGTGATGTAACAGCGCAAGGCTCTCCTCAATTGCAGATACTCTGCACAGGCGACACCAACTATACAATAAGCGCAGACAACGGTTTGCACTATGATGGCCAAAATAGGAGAGTCTTCAATGCAACCGCTAACGCTTATATCCCTTACCAATTTGATTGGAATCCCAAGAGCGGTTCAGCTCAGGCTCTAACTCCAATAACGGTAGACACGCAAGCCACTTTTAGGGTGGTAGACTTTCAAGGTAAGCCTGCTGGTGTGTATACCGATACTGTAACCTTAACTGTTACTCCATGAACAAAAATCATGGGCGTATTGGGGGCAGCTTTATGCTCCCCATTCTTTTCTTTCTAAGTTTTTTCAGCCTCGTTTTTCCCTCCGAATGGAAAGTATCACCTATCAAGATAGAGCTAAACCCTATGGACAGGACGTCTTCAATCACTGTCTACAACGTGGGTGATGTCCCTATCAACTTTCAAGTAAAAGCCATGGAATGGACACAGGACAACGAAGGAAAGGATGTTTATAAAGATACCCAGGATATTATATTTTTCCCAAAAGTCTTTACTTTGGAACCGGGTAAGGAAAGAGTTATAAGGATAGGGATAAAGGCCTTGAATCCAATTCAGGAGAGAACCTATAGGCTCTTCATAGAACAAATCCCACCATCTGTTATCAAAGAGGAAGCAGTTTTACGCATAGCTTTAAGAATAGGTGTACCGATCTTTGTAAAGCCTCTGAAGGAGGATGTAAGGTGGGTGATTACAAAAAAGCCATTGAAAACGGTGCTTTTGTATTAGAATTTCAAAATACGGGCAACGTTCATATCAGAATAAACAGCATAAGGCTTAGGGGCATAGACACCCAAGGAAGGGAGGTTTTTTCTAAGAACATAGAGGGATGGTATGTATTAGCTGGAGCTAAGAGGATCTTTAGTGAGAAAATAGAAGACTGCGAAAAGGTCAGCAGATTAAGATTTGAAATCTTAGGGATAGGGGTCAAATGGGAAGATGGACTTGAAGTTATTAAGAAGGACTGTTCTTGTTAGTTTTTTTTATTTAGCTCTGCCCTTGCAAAAGAGGAGGTCGTTTTTTCATTGATAATAAATGCTGAGAAAAAAGGGGATGTGATCGGTATCCTTGAAGATAAAAAGATATACCTACCAGTAGAAAGCCTTGTGGAGATGGGAATAAAAAAAGTGGGAGGGTCCAGAATAAGCATAGAAGGAAAAGAGTATGTGGACCTGAGCAGTTGGGAGGAGATAAAGTTTGAGTTTAATGAGGATAAACTTGAGCTAAGTTTGATAGTCCCGCCCGACATCTTGCCAGAAAAGAGGATAAACTTTTATCCAAAAAGAAGGCAAGATGTGATAGTACCGGAGCAGAACAGTGCCTTCTTAAATTACAGTTTTGACTATTCAAACACCGAAGGAAGGAAGAACCTATTTGTGAACCATGAGCTGGGGGCAAGGTTGGGTAGGTTTACTTTCCTCACAAGAGGTTTTTACTCTTCTGAATCAAACAAATATACGAGGCTTAGCACTGGGTTATATATGGATGATAGACAGAATCTGAACAGACTAATATTGGGAGACTTTATTACTCCAGCATCACCTACCACTTTTGGAAACAACATGTTAGGTATAAGCTACTTTAGAAACTTCAGGATAGACCCTTATTTTATTTACAGGCCTACCTTTGACATAAAAACTCTGATACCGTATCGCTCCGAGCTGGAGGTATATCTGGATGGTACTCTGATTAGAAAGGAAACAGTGCCACCAGGTCAGCTCAACCTGGAAGACATATACTACTACGGAGGCAGGAGGGATATAAGAATAGTTATAAGAGACCCCTTCGGAAGGGTTCAAGAGGTATCCTATCCCCTTTACTTCACGGACCTAATGTTAAAAGAAGGGATAAGAGAATTTAACTACTCTGTTGGGTTTTTGAGAGAAGGCTTTACAAACAACAGATATACCCATCTTGCTCTCTTTGCCTTTGAAAGGTATGGCTATAGCGATTACTTAAACTTGGGAGGGCAAACCATTGCAATACCAGGAAAAAAATTTTATAACTTGAACGGTGAAATAAGAATATTGCTAAAGCACTATACGCCGAGTGAGAAATTCCCTTTAAGCTAAACCTTCCATATCAATAAAAAGACAG
>FWWM01000856.1_pt1 | contig 98598 bp, 90 predicted proteins | sample 2228351 | NCBI WGS metagenome assembly FWWM01 (sample SAMEA103939774, study PRJEB20133) | metagenome | reverse complement strand
GGTGATCGTAACGCCAACTTCAGTTGGTGATCGTAACGCCAACTTCAGTTGGTGATCGTAACGCCAACTTCAGTTGGTGATCGTAACGCCAACTTCAGTTGGTGATCGTAACGCCAACTTTAGTTGGTGAACGCAATGTTCACAGGCGGACGATGTGGGGATTGCCCCTGGCCAGGCGGCCAGTGGCATTGCGGGTGTCGAAGATAAAGCGGGCTTCTCGCACAATCGCTTCATAATCGTACACACTGTGGTTGGTGATGATCAGCACGGCATCGGCCTGACGTACCGCTTCCATCAGATCGGGCACCGAATCCATCTCCCAGCCATCGTGTTCGTGACGGAGGTGAGAGATATAGGGATCGTGATACGAAACCAGCGCTCCTTTCTTCTGCAGCAGGCCAATCACGTCAAAGGCCGGCGATTCGCGTGGGTCGTCCACATCTGGTTTGTAGGCCGCTCCCAACACCAGCACCCGGCTGCCTTTCAGAGTCAGACCGCGGTCATTCAGGGCTTCAAGCAGCCGGGTAACCACGTAACGCGGCATGTTGGTATTGATCTCATCGGCCAGTTCGATAAAGCGTGTCTTGTAGTTGACGGTCTTCATCTTCCAGGAGAGATACAGGGGGTCGATCGGGATGCAGTGGCCGCCCAGACCAGGCCCTGGGGTGAATTTCATGAATCCGAAGGGTTTGGTGGCAGCCGCGTCGATCACCTCCCACACGTCAATCCCCAGACGTTCACAGATGATGGCCAGTTCATTCACCAGGCCGATGTTGATCATGCGGAAGGTGTTTTCCAGCAACTTGGCCATTTCGGCCACTTCGGCTGAGGAGACGCGATGCACGGTCTGGATGGCGTTCCCATACCAGGCACTGGCCACCTCGCCACAGGCCTCGGTGATGCCTCCCAGCACCTTGGGGGTGTTGACCGTCGTCCAATCGCGACGCCCCGGGTCAACCCGCTCGGGTGAGAAGGCCAGGAACCAGTTTTCGCCAACAACCAGACCCGGCATGGCCGCGTTCAATCTGGGCAACAGAATCTCGCGCGTGGTGCCCGGATAAGTGGTGGACTCCAAAACGATCACCATGCCGGGATGTATGTGGCGCGCCAATTCCTCGGTAGCCGCCAGAATGAACGATAGATCAGGATCGCCGGTTTTGCGCAGAGGGGTGGGGACGCAGATGCTCACCCCATCCATCTCTCGCAAGACAGAAAAATCGCTGGTGGCCTGCAGGCGGCCGGAATGAACCAGGGTGCGCACGGTGTCACTGGCCACATCAGGGATGTACGACTCACCCCGTTGGATCGCCTCCACCTTGCGGTGGTCTGTGTCAATACCCGTCACAGAGAAGCCGGCCTCGGCGAAGACCACCGCCAGGGGCAGGCCCACATATCCCAATCCCAGGATAGCCACACGGGCTGAGCGGGTCTGGAATTTCTCAATCAGCGTTTCTTTGATGCTCATGGGCAGGTCTTCCTCAAAGAATACTTAGAACAGGCTCAACTGCCTGGGTTCTTGCTTTGGAGGTTCCGGTGGGGTTGCGGATCGGGCCAGTTCCCGACGTGCCTGCTCAAGCAGTTGGGGCAGGCGAGCAAAATCGGCCAGGATCAGTGGCTTGAGGTTCAGGTTGTGAAGCGCCGCCGCCGGATGGAACATGGCGATCACAAAGCGGTTGCCCACGCGATGCATCTGCCCGTGAATGGCGCTGATTTTGGCGCCGGGCAGGAATTTCGCCATAGAAAAGCGGCCCAGCGTGACGATGATTTTGGGGTTGATGGCCGCGATCTGCCGTTCCAGATAGCCGTCACAGGCTTCCAGCTCCTCCGGGAGGGGATCACGATTGTTGGGGGGCCGACATTTCACCACATTGCCGATCCACACTTCCGAACGTTTCAAGCCTGCCTGCGCCAGCAACTGATCCAGGAACTGGCCGGCCGCTCCAACGAAGGGACGTCCCTGTTCGTTTTCATGGAATCCCGGCCCTTCGCCAATGAACATGATCTCACTGTTGGCCGGCCCCTCACCGGGCACGGCCTTCTTGCGGCTCTTATGGAGTGGACAACGGGTGCACACCGAGACTTCGGCGGCAATTTGTTGCAGAGTCTCTTCTGGGTTCATGGTTCCTCCGGCGCGTCCAACGCCTCCAGCGTTTCCAGGTTCATCAAAATGGCATCTTCACCGTTATCACGATAATACTTTGGCCGATAGCCGACCTCAACGAATCCCAGGCTGCGATACAGATTCTGAGCGACCAGGTGCCGGGCGCGCACTTCGAGCAAGGCCCGCCTGGCGCCCTCCTGCCGGGCAGATTGCAGGGCCTTGATCAACATCCGTCGGGCAAACCCCCGTCGTCGAAAATGGGGATGGGTGGCGATGGTGGCGATATGGGCCTCGTCGGCGATTATCCAGATCACCATCATGGCCACCACCTGGCCATCCAGGGTGGTCACCCAGCCACGAGCGGCCGGGTTTTCCTGAATTTCGTAACGAAACGCCCGTTCTGACCAGGGCATCGAAAACGACAGATGTTCGATCTCCACCACCGCCGGCAGGTCGTCCAGAGTCATGCGGCGGATTTCTATCACGATGGGCCTCCCTCCATGTGCAAATACATTGGCGCCAGGGAAGGAACGTCTGCGGTTTGACCGGCCTGATACTTTTTCCAGGCCAGTTCAGCCAGAACAGCCGGGCGTCGTACCGATTGAGCCACAGAAGCCAGGCGAATCCACTTACGCCGACGGGCCAGACGTTGCCGTTCGGCGGCGGTGAGTTCCCCGACGATCAGCGTGGGCTGGCGAATGGATTCGGCCAACCCCTCCACTGTCGTCACCTGAGCCGGACCCTCGGCCTGCCAGCCCTCCCGATCAGCATGATACCACCCCACGGCGATTCGCCCGCGCCCGGCCTGGATCACTGCCGCCAGGCGAAGATCCTGCACCGGAACCGAAGCGGCCACCACGTCCAGAGTCGGTATGCCGATCACGGGCAAAGAGCGCGCCAGCGCCAGACCCTTCACAAAGGCCAATCCCACGCGCAGACTGGTGAACGATCCAGGCCCAATGGCTATGGCCAGAGCAGAAAGATGTTGCACCGTGATCCCCACTCGCTCCAGAAGAACGCTCAGGGCTGGTGCCAGTTCGATCGTATGATGCGCCTGAGAAGTCCACACCCACTCGGCTTTGACCTGGCTTTCCTCGTAGAGCGCCAGGCCGAGTTGGGCGGTGGAGGTATCTACAGCCAGCAACATCAGGAGATGCCTCCCAATAACGAGTGGCGTAAGGTCTGAAGCAGGGCATCGTAACGGGCACCGCCGGCCACAAAGAGTAGACGACGGTGTTCTTCACCAGCATGTTCCAGGGTCACCCATAACCGTTCCGATGGCAGGAGGGGCGCCACGCGCTCAGCCCACTCAATGATCACAGGGCCGGCTTCGAGCATGGTGGTGAGATCGAGTTCCTCGGCCTCGGCCAGGCTGTTCAAACGATACGCGTCCATGTGAAAAAAGGGTTTCTGATCCGCACGGCGATAGACATTCACCAGCACAAAAGTAGGACTGGACACGGCATCCACTGCGCCCCATCCCTGGGCCAGCCCGCGAACCAGAGTGGTCTTGCCCGTTCCCAGATCGCCCTGCAGCCCGATCACATCGCCGGCTTGCAAGAGACTGCCCAGGCGCAGACCGATGCGCCGGGTCTGCTCCGGGCTACGACTGAAGAATTCCAGGCTATGCGCGTCTAGAATGGGCATGAGGAGGATTATACTCTGCAGAACAGACTTTTCGCCCGTTCTGGCCTGGCGACACACACTCACACCTGCGGTTCCGGACCCAGCCCCACCTGAGCGCCGATGAAGCGCGCAATGAGACGAGAAGCCTGCGGGCGGGCGGCGCGCCGACAATTTGCCGCAAACTGTTCTCGCACCGTCGGGTTCTCGATCCAGCGTCGCAGGGTGTTGACCACTCGTTCCGGACGTGGAGCCCAAACCCCCACGCGCTCTTTTTGTACGAAGGTCACATTTCCGTCCTCCTGGCCAGGCAAACGGGCATATAGGATAATGGGCAAGCCGGCGATCAGGGCTTCGGCAATGGTGCCAGGGCCGGCTTTGGTCACCAGCACATCGGCTGCGCGCATGAAATCGGGCATTTCACGAGTGAAGCCGTAGACGCGAGTGGGAATGCGCCAGGGATAGGCTTCCAGTTCGGCCTGGAGGCGGGCGTTGCGTCCGGCGACGACGATCAGAGCCACGTCCAGCCCTGAAGCGTCAAGAGCGTAAGCGGTTTCAGCCAGAGGTCCCATCCCTTCCCCCCCTCCAACCAGGAGAACGGTAAAGGCGTCGGGCCACCAGCCTAATTTCTGGCGCAGGGCTTTTTTATCTCCCACAGGGGCGCAGTAGCGCTCCGAAACCGGCTGTCCTACCACTCTGACTTTTTCGGGTGGGATGGCGTAATGGATGGCCCGCTGGCGGGCGTACTCGGTCGGCACGAGGATCAGATCAGCCCGATAGTCAAACCACAGGGCATGAGCGGTCACCGCATCGGTGACGACGGTGATAAAGGGTTGCTTCCGTCGGCGTCCTAAGGCCCACAAACTGACGAAATTGGCCACAATGTGGGTACCCACGATGACATCGCAGGGATGATTCTCGATCAAACGCCTGGCAGCGCGAGCCGCATAGGGACGGAGCGCGCTGGCCAGCACCCGCGCCCGGCGCCGTCCATCGCTGATATAGAAGCCGGCCTCCCACAGGGAAGGGATCTTCACCAGATAGGGATACAGTTCGGGCATCTTATTGAACGGCGTAGGGGCATATTCTCGGAACACGTCTACCATTTCCGTGGTGATGGCCTCACCAAACTCCAAATGAAGGGCTTCGATGATGGCTTCCGTGGCCGAGCGATGCCCCCCACCCGTATCCGAAAACAAGAACAGGACATGCGGTTTTTTCATGATGTCGGCGATACTCCAGATTCTGATTCAGGGCGCGTGGCCGGTATAATGGCTCTGGCGCGCCGTTTGAGTTCACGGCGGGTCAGCAAAATACGCCGACCACAGCCCAGACACTCCAGGCCAATATCGGCCCCCAGGCGGGTGACTTTCCAGAGAAAGGACCCACACGGATGTGGTTTCCGTAAACGAACGGTATCGTTTAGTTGCAGGTCCGGAAGCATGATGAAAATTATACCCGTCTCTGAATATGTGATAAACTAGCGATGGTGGGAAATATCCCTATTTTTTGTCCGGAGAACGACCATGAAGCGAGAGACCTATCCACTTGAAATCGCCGGTGTAAAACGCGAACTGCCTCTTTTTGAAGTTCGGCCGGGGTTGCGCATTGCCATCTTGAACATCCTGGGAGATACCGAACTGGTTCAAGCCTGCGCCCGGGAATTGGGCAAGCAGTTGCAAGGTCTGGAGTTCGACGTGCTAGTCACCGCCGAGGCCAAATCTATCCCTCTGGCTCACGCCCTGGCACTGGAGTTGAAGAAACCGTATGTCGTCTTGCGCAAGGTGTATAAGCCGTATATGGGCGCCGCGTTGACCGTGGAAACCCTCTCCATCACTACCGGTCATCCTCAGATTCTGGTCCTGGATGAAAAGGATCAGGACCTGTTGCGCGACAAAAAGGTCGTGCTGGTTGATGATGTGATCAGCACCGGGTCCACGCTGCAGGGGATGCGTATGTTGATGGAAAAAGTCGGTGCGCAGGTGGTAGGCGAAGCCGCCATTCTCACCGAAGGCGATCGAGCGCGCTGGATGCACATTTATTCCCTCGGTCACCTGCCGTTGTTCACCGACGAACGATGACCTTGTCTAAAGGAGCAAAACAGGCTATCAGCGTTGGATAGCCTGTTTTTTTTGAATGCTAAGGGGAGGGGGCAGCCAGGCCAGTCAAATGGATCGGGATGTTTCTTGAAGAACCTATGGTCGCTCGGAGGGGCGCTCGAAAAGCCGCCCCAGGAACATCTGGCGCAGGTGTTGGCCCAATCCACTGGCCTGGGGAGAAGAGGGCAGAGAGTCATCGGTTGGCTGAGGCGCCGGCAGACGTTGCTCAGCGAGCCAGCGATGAGCCTGTTCGTAGGCCCAATGGATTCGTTGACTCAACCCCTGCCGATCCTGCTCCTCGATCCGCTGACGCAGATCGGTCAGAGAGGCCAGATACCGATCGAGCACGCGCACCACGTTTTCGTGGTTCAGGAGGGCCGCTTCGCACAGGGCATCGGCATCGTCCCGGTCGAAGGCTGCCATGGCAATGACACCATAGGAGCGTCCAGCCAGATGACGGGCATCTTGCCAGCCGGGCTGATTGACAGTAGCATTCATCAACGAGACGGCCAGCAAATGCGGCAGGGTGGACATCGCCGCCAGAATCCCATCCGCCTCCAGGGCTTCTGAAAACAGCGGCCGGGCCCCCAGCATATGGGCAAAGTTCACACCCAGATCGGCAACTTCTGAGGGCGCACCAGGGGGGAGGCACAGCAGGAAGGTGGCTTCGTGAAAGAGATCCGCCCGTGCGGCCTGCAACCCACCGCCGATGTGTTGCCAGCAGGCAGGTCGAAGGGTTGCCGCCAGACCCAGATAGTAGCGTCCTGCGGGCAGCAATTCCATCGCCCAGGACTCAACCTGTCGTTTGGCTGGGGAAGTGTCAATCACCACTGCGCCCTCTTTGAGATCAGCGCAGATGTGAGTGAGCGTATCCCGCACCTGGTTGAGAGGCACCGCCAGAACGACTACATCCGCCTGTTCCACTGCGGCCGGCAGGTTGTAGGAGATCCGATCCACCGCGCCCATTTTCTGAGCTAGCCGAGCCACTTCAGGTTCCCGATCGTGTCCCAGGCGAACCACCTGAGGCGTGTGATCTGCCAGAGCCAGCCCGATGGAGCCCCCCATCTGCCCTAAACCAATGATCGTGATATGAACGCTCATATGCATCCTTTCCAGATCGAAACCAGCATTCTGTGCGAACGAGTATACTTGAAAATTGCCTGTCATGCGAACTTCGGCGCAATCGTCGGAAGGGTCCACGATCCGGCTCCAGGTGAACCGATGGAACGTTCCCCCGATCTCAACCTGAGACCAGGCCTGGCGGAATCGGTAGTTCAAGCAACGCCCTGAGGGGGAGGATGACAGAGCGAAAGAACCCAAAAAGCGATTGACAGGATGGGATGTACCATATATAGGACAGAATGCGCAAGTATACTTGTGATATTTTTCACAAATTGTTACCTTTGTCCCTGCCGTTTTGTGACACTCTTCACTATCCTGTCAGGCTCCGGCCGGCTATGATGGCATTGGAAATATACGGATATTCGCATATAAGGAACGGACTATGAACAGGACCTTAGAGGCTGAAATCAATCAATTGCATGCCGAGATTTGCGCTGGCCTGGCGGACCCCACCCGTATCATGATCCTGTATGCCCTTGCCCAGAGCCCGCGCAACGTCACGGAACTGTGTAACGAACTGGGCATGCCTCAGCCGCTGATCTCCCGCCATTTGAAGGTCCTGCGCGAGCGTGGCATGGTGACCGGCGAACGGCGCGGCACTGTGATCGTCTACTCCCTCGCCGATCGGCGGCTGATCGATGCCCTGGACCTGCTGAGGGCCGCGATGCGCGACATCCTGGCCCGACGCGCTGAACTGGTGGAAGCCTTCACATGAGCCGCATTCCTCTCCCCATTTTCCTTCAAGGAGTGCACCGATGACAGAGAAAAAGGATAAACTGACCCTGGTGGTGTTGAGCGGCGATCTGGATAAGGTCATGGCGGCCTTTATCATCGCCACCGGCGCGGCCGCGGCCGGTATGGAAGTAGTGATGTTCTTCACCTTCTGGGGCTTGAAAGCCATTCAGAAAGACGGCATTCTCACCGGCAAGGGCCTGTTCGGCCGGATGCTGGGCCTGATGAATCGCGGTGGATTGAATGCAATTGGCCCCTCGCGACTGAACATGGGCGGCCTGGGCCGCTGGATGTTCAAACGGATGATGAAGCAAAAAGGCGTTACTCCCTTGCCCGAATTGCGCCAACTGGCGATTGACCTGGGCGTGAAACTGATGCCCTGCCAGATGTCTATGGACGTGATGGAAATTGACCGCAGTGACCTGATCCCAGAATGCACTGAACCTGTCGGTGTGGCCACTATGCTCGAACATGCTCGTGAATCCAGCATTCAGTACTTTATTTAAATCCGGAAAGGAGCTCATCATGGACGTGAAACTTTCTCTAGACTTCAAAGGTCTGCTTTGCCCCTTGCCCGTCGTTAAACTGGCTCAGGCCATCAAACAGGTCGAGATCGGCGATCTGGTCGAAGCCGTAGCCACCGATCCGGGTGTGATGGCCGACATCCCAGCCTGGACGCGATCCACAGGCAATGAACTGGTCACTCTGGAAAAGCGTGACGATAAGACCTTCCGCTTCGTGGTCAAGCGCTTGAAATGACCGGCTCCACAGGCAGGCAACCGAGACTTCTCGTTCAAGCCTGCCTGTGGAGAACGACTCCCCCCTGCTCATGGAGGAATGCTATGCTCATCTTCCAACTGATCGCTCTGATCGGCTTTACGCTCGGCGTGTATGGCCTGTACCTGCGCTATGCCGAGACTCGGAGACGACCTTTACCGGTTAATCAATCACCAGCCAAAGGAAATCCCACCCATGGCATCGTGTATGCGTTTACCACCGGCATGATGCCCTGGGCCAAAGAGTCGACGCGCCTGCACTGGATCGCCTACCTGCGCGGCATCGGCTTTCATATCGGTATCTTCACGGCTCTGGGGGCGTTCCTGATCTCGCCCTTCTGGAACGCTTTGCCGGCTGTCCTTTCCCTGTTGATAAGCGTTGTCATCCTGGCAGGGGCCATCCTGGGCATGGCGGGGGGCATATTACGTCTGGTGGAACACAATCTGCGTGGCCTGAGCCTGCCAGACGATCACTTTGCCGTATGGCTGGTTTCAGCCTGGCTGGCTCTCTCGGCGATCGCTCTGTGGGATTCAACTTGGCTGCCGGTATATTACCTGCTTTCGGGAATTACGCTGGCGTATGTGCCCATGGGCAAGATTCGCCATTGCCTGTACTTCTTCTTCTCGCGCCTCTTCTTCGGCAAATTCTTCGGTCGGCGCGCAGTCTTTCCCCACCCAAAACTCCCCCATTCGTGAGGTGAACCATGACGGCAAACGTTGACCTGGCCCTGAAGACCCTGGAAGCCCAACTCAACCAGCCGCTCGAAACTGCGCTCGAAGCCTGTGCCCGTTGCGGATTGTGCGCCGAAGCCTGTCACTATTATCGTGCTCAACCTGCCCTGGAACACATCCCTGCTTTTCGCGCCGAGCAATTGCGCCGCGTCTATCGCTATGAGCATGATTTCCTCAGTCGCCTCTTTCCCTTCTGGACCGGCGCCCGCAAACTGGACGAGAAAACGTTGATCCATTTGACCGAGATGGCCTTCAGCCAGTGCACCCTGTGCCGGCGCTGTACCGTGAACTGCCCGCTGGGCGTGGATACTCCGCTGCTGATGCGTGCCGTGCGGGCCATGGCGACAGCGGCCGGCACGGCTCCAGAAATCCTGGTCATGTTGGCCGATGCGGCCATCGAGAAGGGTGCCGATCCCTCTTTCTTCAAAGAACTCTTCCTGGAGCAGATACGAGAGATCGAAGAGCAACTGCGCGATATCACCGGCGATCCCCAAGCCTCCATCCCGGTGGAAAAACAGGGCGCAAAGATCCTCTACGTGCCCTTGGCAGGTGCTCACACCATCCTGCCCCCGGCGATCATCTTCAACGCAGCCAGAGAAGACTGGACTCTTTCCATCTTTGAAGCCGCAAACTACGGGGTATTCCTCGGCGATGTGAACCGGGCCAAACAGGTGGCCAAACGCGTGGTGGACGAGGCCAATCGCCTGGGTGTGCAGGAGATCGTCATAGCCGAATGCGGTCATGCTTATGCGTCCTATCGCTGGGATGTGCCTGACTGGTTCCCCGGCCAGTTTAACTTCAGGGTGCGCTCCATGATTGAAGTCCTGGCCGATTACCTCCGCGAGGGACGCATCCACGTGGACCCGAACGCGATCACCGAGCCGGTGACTTACCATGACTCCTGTAACCTGGCGCGTAACGGTGGCCTGCTGGAAGAACCCCGCTATGTGCTCAAACACATCGTGAAGGATTTTCGTGAGATGATCCCCAATCGGGCTGAGGCCCTGTGCTGTGGAGGCGGTGGGGGCCTGGTGGCACTGGCCGAATACACCGAACGCCGGCTGGCGGCAGGCCGCCCTAAAGCCGAACAGATCCGCCAGAGCGGAGCGCGAATCGTGGTGGCCGCTTGCGAGAATTGTCGGCTGCAGATCGGCGATCTAAACCAGCATTACGGCCTGAATGTGCATATCACCGCCCTGACGGACCTGGTGGTGCGGGCCATGCGCTTGCCCAGGCCATTGCCCGGCAGCGAAACGGAGCACCTGTTTACCGGACAAACAGAAACCCTTGAAATCCCGCGACAATAACTGCTCGTCCCTCCCTGCCGGCCCGGGAACCTGCCTGGGCCGGTTCTGCTTTGTGGGAGAGGCACGTTGGCGTCAGTGGGTATCGGCCTGGCTTCAACCAGGCTGGCTGGGTTGGGCGAAACCTGGCCGGCATGGCTTCAAGACCAGCCGCCAGGGCAGGCTGAGCGCCTTAGCGCGACGAGATTTCCCTGCCTGACAAAAAGACCATCACCAGCCAGAAAGCCGCCAGGATAGTCAAAGCATTCAATCCCAGAAAAAAGCCGATGATTCGTATTTCCCCGCTGTTGAAGATCGGAGAAGGAGGCGGGTGCATCACATAGGTTGCCTGCGAAAACGCCAGGCGCAATCCGATGAAGAAGATCGCATTGGCCAGCGAAGTCAGCCAGGGCAACTGGATCAGCCACAGACCGACCTGCAACAACGTGCCAGCGATGGCAAAAGTCAACGCCAGGCGGAAACGGGGTTCAGCCAGGAATAGACCGTTCCAGTTCAACTGCATCGCCACCAGCGACAGGGGGAGATACGTGACCCAGAAAACCATCCCCACCCGGCCCAGAGCCGCGCTCCAGCGATGAGCCCCAGAGTGTCGCCTGATCAGACCGATCACGCCGGCCAGTGCGCTGGCGCCCAGAGCCATCTGTGCCGTCAACACCCAGGCGCCATGCAGGTACACCGGGCGCACGTTCGGACCAAGCGTCTTCTCCTCGGGCCCAAACCAGGCGAACACAGCAATCGCCATCAGCGTTATCCAAAACCACAGCCAGGGACGTTGCACTCTGTTCATGCCCTGAATTCTACCTGGAAATCTTTTCTGAGACGATCCATCTTCTTGACCAAATCTTTACACAACCCGAATAGGATCAGTAAAAAGCAACGAAAGGAGAGCACCCTATGAACAACGTATGGAAATGGATTTTCGGCCTCCTGATTGCCCTGGTCGTAGTGACCTTCTTCGCCTCACTGGGATTTGGCTGGCGGATGTACTCACTGGGCTATCCCTCCCTATGGGCAGGACGGGGCTGGCATCTCATGCCGGGCTGGCACACCTGGCCTTATGCCGGTCTGGGCTGGCGCGGCTTTCTGCCGCTGGGAGGATTCTTTCTAGGCGGACTGGTAAAACTGCTCCTGCTGGCGGCCCTGCTCTATGGCGCCTACTGGCTGGGTCAGCGGAACGCTCGCCTCTCATCAGACCCCGGGCCGGCCGCGCCCATCCCGAATGCTCCCTCCGCCCCGGCTGCCCCTCCGGCCCCATCCCAGGAATCTCCCTCGTCGAGTGAGGGATAGGGCAGAAACATCTCCCCTTTCCCTGACCTGTCTCACCCTTCGGCCCTTCCCTCCTGCAGGGAAGGGCTGGCTTATAGGGTAAGACGGATGAAAACCTGAAGGAGGCAAATCATGACCACTCTGAAAACAAAATGGTATCTCGATCTGGCTCTCCTGGTGGGATTTCTGGTGGGTATGGACCCACACACCACCGGTGTAGCGTTGCATGAATGGTTGACGTTGATGGCTTTTATCACCATCCTGATCCACCTGCTGCTCAGCTGGGATTGGATCACCCAGGTCACCCGGCGTTTTCTGACTTTGCCAGGCATGCGCACCCGAATCAACTATATCGTGAACTGGCTGATGTTCATTAACGGGATTCTGTTGATGATGTCTGGCCTGCTGATCTCTCGGAGCGTCCTGCCCACCCTGGGATTGGAGGTGCGCAGCGGGTTTATCTGGCGCGGATTACATGATATGTCGGCCAACCTGGCGCTGCTCCTGTTGGGCGTGCATACCGCTCTGCATTGGGATTGGGTCGTCAACGCGTTCAGGAAATTCGTCGTCCAACCGGTCACGTATGGGCTGACCCGGAGATCCTCTCAGAAAGGAGGCGTATGAAACTCATCGGTAGAATCTTCCTGATCCTGGCGGTAGCCACGTTGATCGCCGGCGCGCTTTATCTAGTGGTGAACGCCAGCGATTCAGGAGAGGCAACCTTCCCAGAGGAGAGAGAATTCCGGGAAAGACGTTTTCGAGAGTTTGGGCCGGAAGGGTTTCGGCCTGACTTGGATCGCCAGAGACGGCCGCCGGAGGGAATCGGCCTGGGCTGGCTCTTCGGCCTGATCAAAAATCTGGGAACGATCGCCTTGATCGTTGGCCTCCTTGTTGGTTTCAGGAGAATCAAACCACGCCATCCTAAGCCGGCCCCTTTTTCAGAGAAATCCGATCAGGGTTCTCCTCCCTCTTCATCCGGTTGAGCGGAACGCCCGGCAGAAGAAGTCTTCATTAAGGTATCACCAGCCGGCTGATGTCCGTCGGCTGGTGATCTTCCAGGCAGGTTGGTGGAAGCAGAGCGTCACACCCGGCCGGTAATCGTGGCCAGTTTCAATTCGGCGATGGCTTTGGTGATCTGAATCTCCCGTGGACAGGCCAGGGTGCAGTTAAACGCAGTGTGGCAGCGCGCCAGGCCCGAGGTCTCGCCGATGATCTTCAACCGTTCCGAGGCGGCCTGGTCGCGGCTATCGAAGATGAAACGGTGGGCCGCTACCAGGGCTGCGGGTCCCAACGAGTCCTCACTGGCCCAGAAGGAAGGACAGGAGGTGGTACAGCAGGCACACAGAATGCATTTGGTGGTATCGTCGAAGCGGGCGCGTTCTTCCGGGCTTTGAAGGCGTTCCCGTCCGTCTTCCGGTAGAGGCGAATCGTTGATAAACCAGGGCAACACCTTCTTGTAGTTCTCGAAGAACGGCTCCATATCCACGATCAGGTCTTTGATCACCCTCAGGCCCAGGATCGGTTCCACGGTGATGGTGGAGCCCACGTCACGTACCAGAACCTTACAGGCCAGCATGTTTCGTCCGTTGATGCGCATGGCATCTGAGCCACACACCCCATGAGCGCAAGAGCGTCGAAACGCCAGGGTACCATCGTAGTAGCCTTTGACATACTCCAGTAAATCCAACACCCGATCGGTTTCCTGGGCATTTTCGATCACATAGGTTTCGTAGTGGAAAGTCTGATCCACTTCAGGATGGTAGCGGAAGATTTTCAGAGTGACCTGCATGACCTCACCTCGTTGCGACAACTAATACACCCGTTCTTTGGGCGGATATTTGGTGATCACCACGGGCTTATAGCCGATCTCCAAGCGGCCGTCTCGTCGCCAGATCAGGGTGTGTTTGAGCCAGTTCTGATCATCCCGTTTGGGGAAGTCCTCTCGTGCATGACCACCGCGCGATTCCTGACGATTCAGCGCCGAAACCGCCACTGCTTCAGCCACATCGAGCAGGTTGCCCAATTCCCAGGCATTCAGGAGTTCGGTGTTGAAGATGCGCCCGCTATCGCGAACCCGAATGTGCTGGTAACGTTCCTTGAGTTCGCAAATCTTCTCGATCGCCTGGCGCATGCCTTTCTCATTGCGATAAATGCCTACTTCCTCAAACATGACCTTGCGCAACTCACGCCCAATGTCAAAGGCATTCTCTGTGCCGGAGCCATTGCGCAGGGCTTCTAACTGTCGGCGGGCTTCTTCTTCAGGGTGGGCCGGCAGGGACTCAAAATCGGTATGCTGAGCGAACTCGGCGGCTTTCAGACCGGCATGTTTGCCGAACACCACCAGATCCAGCAGGGAGTTGGTGCCTAGACGGTTGGCCCCATGCACCGAGACACAGGCGCACTCACCAGCGGCATAGAGACCGGGGAGGACGGTGTTCTTATCGTCAATCACCACCTCACCATATTTGTTTGTGGGAATACCGCCCATGGTGTAGTGAGCCGTGGGCTGAATGGGCATCATTTGGGTGAGCGGGTCTACGCCCAGATAGACCCGGCAGAAGTCAATAATATCGGGCAGTTTTTTCAGGATTTGCTCGCCGGTAACCACATAGGGGGAGCCATCCGGATTGGTGCGACCATCCAGCGCGGCGTACTTGTTGACCGATTCAGGGCGCACATCCAGCCAGACGTAGTTCTGGCCATTGACGCCACGACCTTCTCGGATCTCGGTATAGATGGCCCGGCTGATCACATCCCGCGAGGCCAGGTCTTTCACCGTAGGGGCATATCTTGGCATAAAGCGCTCGCCCAGGCCGTTGATCAACACACCACCTTCGCCACGCACCCCTTCGGTGATCAGGATGCCCAGTTTGTAAATCCCAGTGGGGTGGAACTGGAAGAACTCCATATCCTCCAGGGGCAGGCCACGGCGCAACACAATGGCTGCACCATCGCCTGTGTAAGAGTAGGCATTGGAAGTGACCTCGTAGATGCGGCCATGGCCGCCGGTGGCAAAGATCACGGCTTTGGCGTGAAAGGTGTGCAACTCGCCGGTGGCCAGTTCAATCGCCACCACTCCCGCCGCCCGTCCATTGACCAGGATCAGATCGAGCACCTGAAATTCATCGAAGAACTTTACATGATTTTTCAAGCACTGCTGATACAGGGTCTGCAAGATCATGTGGCCGGTGCGATCGGCTGCATGGCAGGCCCGGCGCACGGGTTTACCGGTCACATTGTTGGTATGTCCCCCGAATGGGCGTTGGGAGATGCGACCGTCTGGGGTGCGATCAAAGGGCAACCCCATATGCTCCAGTTCAATGATGGCCTGGGGGGCTTCATAACACATAAATTCAATTGCGTCCTGATCCCCCAGATAATCCGATCCTTTGACTGTGTCGTAGGTATGCCATTCGGGATGATCCTCTTCCAGGTTGCCCAGAGCCGCTCCGATGCCTCCCTGGGCGGCACCGGTATGGGAGCGGGTGGGATAGAGTTTACTGATCACAGCCGTTTTGACCGAGCGTGACGCGTAGAGCGCCGCCATTAAACCGGCGCCTCCAGCACCGACAACCACCACATCAAACTGATGAAGATTTGCCATGAAAACCAGCCTCCTACCAGGTCCAGAGTACGTATAGTCCCGCAAGGCTCATCAGGATCAGGAACACAATGCTCAGGGCGCGCACCGTCTGGCGTCCTCGAGCCGTCACAATGTAGTCATCGGCGATGACCACCAGGCCATGGATGCCATGAGCCGCGGCGATCAGCAACATGGCTGAAGCGGTGAAACGCCAGAAGGGCACCATCCAGGGCTCCAGATCGGGCACGTTGGTGCTTTGCACATGTCCGGCGGTGGGCATAAAGGCCCAGCGCAAGACATCCGCCATGTTCATCTGGGTGCGAGCGCCCATCACGAAGGCACCGATCAAAGCGATCAACATCAGCGCATACATGGCCAGGGCCGAAAGACGCGTAAATAACCACATCAGCATCTCAAAGTTCAGGCCGCGTTCCCGCAGAGAAAGGGTGCGTGGTTTGGTGGTCATGATCAACCTCCCAGGGCAGTGGAGAGAATCGTATATACCGCCAGCCCATAGATGGGCAGGAATATCGCCCACTCGATCCATATAGCCTGGCGGGCATGCACCCACAGCGAAGGCCAGAGATCGAGCAGGGTGATGCGCAAGCCGTTAATGGCGTGGAACAGGACGAAGAAATACACCACGATCTGAAAAGCCCAATGCATATACACTGTGTTCAGGAATTCCCCCACCGGCCCCCCCAGCGCCGTAGAAAGGATGTGAACGGTTAGTAGAATGGCCATTCCCAATCCGCCCAGGCGATGGAGGATAAAAGCCCACATGGGCCCCTGACCTTTATAGCGCAGGGCCGTTGCCAGACTGACATTCCGTTTCAGCGCCATTCAGATACCTCCTGATGATGCGGGTGAGATAAGGGTACACCGGTCTGTTCGTGGGGTGGAGCGGCCGGGGAGGAGAGCCCGTTGAATCCCATGTTCTGACTTCCCGGCCGGTCGTTGCCTGTTTGAGATGTTCTCCAGGGGTGGCAGAATTCTCTCACTCGACCTTTCAGATTGAAAAGTGACAATGCTCACGGTTTATTCGTTTCAGACTTCCTATAATCCAGAAAGAGTTGACCTTTATAATCCGCATATGCCCTGGTTTCAAACACAACCCGTCATTTCGCTCCGACTTTTCTTCTGCTCTCATCGCCCTATTGGGTCTGCGTGGACCTGGGCGTGCGTCTGATGCGGAGGAGCGTTCTGGCCGCAGAGGCTGCGGTGAATTTTAACTGACATTCCTGGCTGGAGCGGAGATACTCTATAAAGGCTAAGATTGAACCCCCTCATTGGTCTGGAGCAGAGAAGCCCGTATTCCGTTTCTGCCGGTGTATTTCTACGCTATTGGAGGTTGTATGTCTGAACCCATCAGTCGTCGGGACTTCATGAAGGCCACCGTCTATTTTGTAGGTGGCCTGGTCGGTGCAGCGGTTGGTTTACCCTCCATTGTATATCTGCTGGATCCGGCTCTGAGTGCTCAGGCGACTGAAGCCTGGGTGCCCATCGGCAAACTGGCAGATATGCCTGAGATCGGCAAACCCTATCCGTTCTCGTTCACTCGGGTTCGCGTCAACGGCTGGGAACGCACTGCCAGCACCCACAGCGGATTTGTCATCCGTCGCTCAGAGGACCCGAACGATTTGTTGATCTTGAATAGCCGCTGCACTCATTTGGCCTGCACGGTTCGCTGGAAGGAAGACGATCGCACCTTTATATGCCCCTGTCACGACGCCACCTTCGATGAACAGGGGCAGGTCGTGGATGGGCCTCCCCCCCGGCCGCTCGATCGCTTTGAGCAATTCCGCATTGCCGAAGACGGCACGCTCGAAATCTTCTACAAGGAAGGCTAGCCATGTGGAAACGCTTCCTCACCTGGTTGGATGAACGCCTGGGGCTGAATGATCTGTATAAGACCTTGCTTGACCGACCCGAGCCGCGTGGCAACTGGTGGAATACGTTGGGATCGGCCAGCCTGATCCTGTTCCTGCTGCAGGGCGTTACCGGTATCTTTCTGACCGTGTATTACACCCCTTCTCCCGATCATGCTTACGACAGCATCACTTACATCATGAACGATGTAGCCTTCGGGTGGCTGGTGCGGGGGATTCATCACTGGGGAGCCACGCTGATGGTTTTGGTGGTCTTTATTCACATGCTGCGGGTGTTCGTCAGTGCCTCGTTCAAGTATCCCCGTGAATTGACCTGGATGGTCGGGGTAGGGCTGCTTCTGGTCACGCTGGGCATGGGGTTCACCGGCTACCTGCTCCCCTGGAATCAGCGATCCTACTGGGCGACCGTGGTGGGCACCCAGATCGCCGGTAGTGCTCCCGTGGTGGGGGAATGGATTTTGCGCAGTCTGCGCGGCGGCACGGATTTGAGCGCGCTCACCCTGCAACGTTTCTTTGCGGCTCATATCTGGATCCTGCCCGGAACGCTCGCCGCCTTGATCGGAATACACCTCTACCTGATCATCCGTCATGGGGAATCGCACTGGCCCAAACAGGACGATTAGGAGCCAACTATGATTCGCAACGACGTGAAACAGAAACTCCAGGAACGGTATCAGCAGGAACTGCATAAAGGCGAGTTCTTCTGGCCAGATAGCGTCTTTCGTGATGCTATTGTGGCATTGGGGGTGGTGATCCTGGTCTTCCTGCTCGCCACTTTTGTCGGTGTCCCGAATGAACCGAAGGTAGACCCCGCCGACACGACTTATCTGCCGCGGCCGGAGTGGTACTTCTTGTTCTTGTTCAAGTTCCTGGCCCTCTACGGTCAAATCCCGGTGCTGGGCAAGGTGGAATGGCTGGCTACGGTGGTGGTCCCTGGACTGGCTATCGGGCTGCTGCTGTTCCTGCCGTTCATCGAACGCAGTCAGGATCGGTATTACGCCAAACGGGCCATTCCCCTGGCGATCATGACCCTGATCGTGGTGGATATGGTGATTCTCACCCTGATGGCGGAGGTTCCTACCGTCGCTCCCCAGGAAGCCCATCTGGGATGGAAACTGGCGGTAGCGATGCAACCGATTGCCGGATTGCTCATTCCCGGGGTGGGTATCCTGCTCCTGTTGGGTTTGCCCCGGATCGCCCCCCAGGCCACCTGGCGGTTACCAGCCTGGATCGCCGGGGTCGGTGCAGGGACGATGATCGTGCTGGCATTGGCTATCCTGGTGCTGCACGGCCTGTTTGCCACGGCAGAGGCCAGAGCTGAGACCACACTGCCGGTCACTCTGGCCGAGCAAATCCTGGCCGGGCAAGACCTGTATTCTGTCCACTGCGTGGAATGCCATGGGGAAGATGGCCGGGTCACGGTGATCGAAGGCGTTGAGGGACTGGATGGCACGTCGATCTCCCCCATCCATAGCCGCGATGTCCTATACACGCTCAATGATGCTTCCCTGGCCGAGATCATCGCATATGGCCGCCCTGATCTGGGCATGCCGCCGTTCGGCAAGCAATATAACCCCGAAGGCTTGAGCAAAAGCGAGATTGACTATATTGTGCTCTTCATGCGCTATATGTGGGATGATCGCTTCGAGCCACCGGCGGAAGTGCTGCGGCCGCTCTTCCCACCGCTGGCGGCGGGAGAAGTGCCTTCGTATGAAGTGCACATTGCACCGATTGTGAAGCGCTATTGCGTTTCCTGTCACCGGCCGGGAAAGAGCAACAACAACTATCTGATGACAACCTATGAGGAGATTCTCTCCAGTGGCGATCATGCCGACCACAATGTGATCGCCGGGGACCCGAATTCGTATCTGCTGCTCGTGGTTCAGGGCCAGGCGATTCAGGATGCAGAGGGCAGGGAGGAGATCGGGGTTATGCCGCCACGAGGCAACCTGCCGGCAAATGCGATTGATGCCCTGATCCGCTGGGTGATGAATGGTATGCCGCGTACTGCCAGTGATGCGGCGCGCCTGACTCCTGTCGTCACCCCAACGCCGTAGGCAACACAAACACGTCTCTCCATCGGGCGACCTGGATTGGCCGCCCGATGGATTTTGCTTTAACCCAACAGGACGTTCAGATAGGCCTCCATCATACGATCCAGGCTGAGCAGGGCCTCGGCACGTGCCCGTGCTCCCCGGCGAAATTGCGGCAGGTTGTTGAGTACGGTCTCGGCGGCCTGGGCCAGGGCCGGGATGTCGGGCCATTCCAGCCGCCAGGGATTGCCTCCATATGCGACCAGGGCGCCTCCTTCCTGGCCGATCAATTCGCGCAGCGCACCGGTATCGAATCCCACCACCGGCAGACCACAGGCCAGGGCTTCGATCACAGCATTGGGACAGGCCGAGTTTACATCGGCGGAATACAGCAGGTGCGACGATCGCGCCAGAGAAGGGATGTGCTCCCGCGGCACAATGCCGGCAAACACCACTTCAAGGGGGCGATCTTCGATCTTCACCCGTTCCTTCTGCAGATGTATTCGATGTCCCAGCCGTTGCAAAAACTCTGCCAGTGCGCGCCGGGTGCTTTGATCTGTGGCGCCAGCGACCAGCAATTCGACGCGGCGCTGACTCGCCAGTTGTAGACCCAGGGCCGCCGCATGCAACAGACCTCCGCTCCAGACCCCTTCCAGACTCCCCTCCAGCAGCAAGATACGCACCCGGTCGTCAGGACGATCAGGGGGTCCTTCAGGGGAGAAGGTGTGCAAATCCACGCCGTTGAGGATGACGGTAGCGGGTGCACGCGCCACGCCATACCATTCCTCCCACCAATGGCGAACGAACTGACTCTGATAGAGGATGCGATCGGCCAGATGTGCCCGAATCAGCCTGAGCAGCAGGTTACCATATTCAGCCCGCAGGTGATATCGCAGACCGCTCCAGCGAGCACGTTGAATCCAATTGATTCCATCCAGGCGTTGCACCAGGCGCACTCCGCGCCTGCGCAGGCGCTGAAGTTCGGTCAGGCGAGAAGTGCCTGCCAGGATCAACGCCGCGTCGCACGAATCGGCAGGGTCATAGGTGACGGCAATGCCGCGGGCGCGCAGGCCGGCCTCAAATTTCAGCCGAAAGCCGGCTACACCGCCCACTCGCTCTACTCGCGGCAGGATACAGATGGTAGACATGGGCCCAAAAATGCCTCAACACAGGATGAATGGACGCCTGGCAGGGGAAAGACCACCCCACGGCCACCCCTGAAAAACTCCTTCTCCAGGTGAAACTGCGGGTGAACACAGGGGCGAACCCTCCTGCGATCCGAAGACCGGCGCTCAAGGCTCGGCTGGCAATGGGCGGGTCAGATCGTAGATCACAAACCCTGGTCCCTGGGCATAGATGGCGTAACGGCTCAGATGAGCCTGCAGGGTCGGTTGGCGCGCCAGGTCATCCAGGTCGGTCACCAGGAACAGGTCTTTACCCTCCGCCAGACGTTCAAACAGGCGATCAAAGGTTTTACCGCCACTACGCAGGGTGCTATAGGCCTGATCGGTGCTATCCGGCCAGTTGGTGACGTTGACCCAACCCCAGTAGATCAGCCGCAAGCCGTAGTCCTGGGTGAGGGCGACCACGCGATGGCCGCGAACCAGGTCTCCGATCTGTTGCCAGAAGGTGGCCTGGGGACGGTAGTCGGTGGACTTCAGGGTGGAGCGAATCGTCCATAGTCCGGCCAGCAAGCCCAGGGTCAAGAGCGAGGCGATCAGGAAGCGGTTCCGTCGGGACGAGGAGGCGGGTTCGGCCAGCCGGGACAGGATCGTCCCCCCCAGCGGGGTTAACGTCAGGGCCACGATCGGGATCAGGGGCAGGCTATAGTAATCGTGGGAAGCGATGGGATAGTTAAAATACAGGGCCAGGGCCAGGTAGCCCCCCCACAGACCAATGAGAAAGGTGCGTATCGGCCGTTGGACCAGCCACAGGCTGGTCAGGGCAATCGGGACGGTCACCAGCCCCACCACGTTGTGCACCATTTGCGCCCATGACAGGTACAGGGATGGAGAAAGAAACAGACTCAACAGGAAACGCCCTTCAAATCGTTGGCCAAGCGTCCCCTGGATCAGACCATAGATCAGCCAAGCCGCGCCCGGCAAAGCGCCCACCAGGGCCATCATCCACACCTGCGGATGACGAATCAGGCGGCGCAGGGAGGTGTATCCCAGGGCAGATCCCAGGGCAGCACCGATCACGAAGAAGGCAGCCGGCAGTTTGACAAAGATCGCCAGACCGCCCAGCACGGCCGCCAGCCAGGCGAAACGCCAAGAAGAGCGGGGATCCGCAGAGAAGGCCACCTGTGCCCAGCGATGTATGGCCCACCAGAAGCCGATCAGCAGCATCAACATCAACGCATCTGGCTGGAAGGAGCGGCTGGCAAGCACGCCGTAGGGCAGGAGCAGGTAGAAGGCCAGGGCTACCAGGGGCGCGTCCTGCTGGCCGGCGGAATTTGACCCCAGCCAGGCTTTTCCAGATACATCCCCGGCCAGGAGGTAGAGAAAGACCCCGCCGATCATCCAGAAGACAATCGAGTACAGGCGGGGAACCCAGAACTGCTCGCCGGTGAAACGCCAGGCCAGAACGGTCAGATGTTCCAGGATTTCCGGTTCAAGGGTGGGACGCAGACGGGCCTGGTGTATAGCAAAGCGCCGCATCTCCTCCGGCACGTCGGATCGGGTCGCATAATACAGGCCACGGGCTTTGATGGCCGAGAAGAGTTGGCGGGTAGGATGAAACTCCAGGGGAAGGTCGGTCAGATCGTACAGGCGAACCAGCAGGGCAGAGAGGAAGACGATCCACACAGCCAGGCGATGAAAGCGTCCGAAGCAAGACATAGGGATATTATAGCCGCAAAACGGAAGCCCTCCCGACCAACCGACCAACCGACCAACCGACCAACAGACTAACAGACTAACAGACTAACAGACCACAACGGTATAATCTATCCCATGATCCCCATCTTCCTGCGTCTTTCCGGGTTTCTCTCCTATCGTCAACCGGTGGAACTGGATTTTCGACCCTTTGATCTGGCCTGTATTTCGGGCCAAAACGGCGCCGGCAAATCCTCTTTGCTCGATGCCTTGACCTGGGTGCTGTTTGGCGAGGCACGCAGCAAAGATAAAGATGCCATCATCAATCTGCAATCCAAAGCGGCAGAAGTGGTCCTGGTCTTCGAGTATGAGAACAACCTCTATCGGGTGCAACGCACGGCGCCGCGCGGCAAGACCACGCTACTGGAGTTCCAGGTCTGGGAAGGGGATTGGGAAACCGCGGCCCGGTCAATGACATTTTCAGGAGTGAATTCGCCAGGCAACCCTGGCCGCTGGCGGCCACTCACCGAGAAAACGCTGCGCGAGACCCAGACCCGCATTGAGCAGACCCTGCACCTGGACTATGATACGTTCATCAATGCCTCCTTTTTCCTGCAAGGCAAGGCCGATCAGTTCGCCCAGAAAAAGCCCTCGGAACGCAAGGCATTACTCTCCAGTATTCTCGGCCTGGAGGTATGGGAGACCTATCGGGAGCGCGCGGCTGAACGCCGCCGGGAAGTAGAAAAAGAAATCGCGGCGCTGGAACGGATGATCGCTGATATTGATGCAGAACTGGCCGAGGAGCAGACCCGTCGGCGCCGTCTGCAGACCCTGGAAACCGAACTGGAACAAATTCAAGCCGCACGAAAAGCCCAGGAAGAGGCTCTAGAGCGTCTGCGCCAGATCGTCGCCTCGCTGGATCAACGCCTGGCCGAAGAACGGGCGCGCCTGGAAGAAGAACGACGTAGCCTGAAAGAGCAGGAAGCCCTGGTCAACGCACAAATCGCTTCTCTCCAGGCCTGGGTTGATCAACGCAATCAGGCGCAGGCAGACCTGGCGCAGATTGAGGCCAGTTTAGGCCAGCGTGAAGCACTGGAAGAAAAACGCAACGCGGCGCGTGAGGAAGCCTCAGCCCTGGAAGCAGAAAACAAATTGCTCCGGCGAGAAATGGATGATCTGAAAGCCCGACTGGATCAACTGGCTCAGGCAGAAGGCGCCCGCTGTCCCTTGTGCGATCAGCCGCTCAGCGAACAACATCGCCGCCAGACCATCGCCCAACTGACAGAACAGGGAAAGATGCGAGGCGATCGTTATCGGGCCAACCTGTCGCGCATCGAACACCTCAGACGCCTGGTGAGTGAATGCGAGGCCAGTTTGAGTCGCCTGGCGGCAGACGAAACCCGACGGTTGACTCTGACCTCTCGACTCGCGCAACTGAACGAACGGATCGAAGCCGCCCGATCTGCCCAGGCCCGCTGGCAAGCCACAGGTGCTCCTCGCCTGCAGGAGGTCGAGTCTCTCCTGGCGCAGGAACGCTTGAGTGTCGCCATATCCCTCCCCAGCGTCAATCTGGACGAGGCCGAACAGGCTCTGCTACGCCTGAAAGAAGAAGAAAACCAGAAAGCCCAGGAAGTGGGTGGCGCCCGGCAACTGGTTGAAGTCCTGGAAACCCTGCGCGCCCGCAAGAAAACCCTGCAGGCTGAACGCCAGGCCAAAGCCTTGCTGGTAACGCGCTACAAAACCCTGGAGCGCGCTTTTGGTAAAGACGGTGTTCCCACCCTGCTCATCGAACAGACCTTACCCCAGATCGAAACGCGCGCCAACGAATTGCTGGATCGCCTGACCGATGGACAGATAAGCCTTCGCTTCATCACCCAGAGCGAGTATAAAGATGCCCGCCGCACTGACCTGAAAGAAACCCTGGAAATTCTGGTCAGTGACGGCGCTGGCGCCCGCCCCTATGAACTCTTCTCAGGGGGCGAGGCCTTTCGAGTCAACTTTGCCATTCGGCTGGCGCTGGCCGAATTCCTGGCTCAACGTCGTGGCGCACGCCTGCAAACCCTGGTGATTGACGAGGGCTTTGGCTCTCAGGATGCTCAAGGCCGCCAACGCCTGGTGGAGGCCATCAACACCATACGCAGTGACTTCGCCAAAATCCTGGTCATCACTCACCTGGACGAACTGAAAGACGCCTTCCCGACCCGCATCGAAGTAGAAAAAACCGATCACGGGTCTCAGATTCGAGTGATGTGATCTTCAACAGCCCTTTCTTCACCCTGATATAATTGACTTTACTGCAAAAAGGTTGTTCTACCACCGAGATCGCAGAGTACGTAGAAATAATTCGGTACTCCGTGCCCTCGGTGTACTCTGTGGTTCATTTTACAGTGGACTCAATTTCCCATGAAACCGTCTTCTACGTCTTATGATGTGGTCGTGATCGGTGCTGGTCACAACGGCCTGACTGCTGCCGCCTACCTGGCCCGGGCGGGCAAACGCGTTCTGGTGCTGGAACGCCGCACCATCGTTGGGGGAAGCGTCGTCACTGAGGAATGGAAGGAGGGATGGCGCGCCGACTCAGTCTGGTCTGGCGGTCGGTTGCGGCCAGGGATCGAACAGGATCTGCACCTGAAGCAATATGGCTGGCAACCCGACTCGGCTCCGCCACCTTTCTACCTGTTCCACGATGGCCCCACACCCCTGATCTTTGATCCCGATCCACTCAAAGCGGCGGAGACGATCCGTCCCTTCTCCCCGCGCGACGCGGCTCGCTGGCCTGAATTTGTCCGCTTCTTGAATCGGGCGGCCTATCTGCTTGAGGTGACTTACGAAACGCGTATGCCGCGCCTGCCGCGTGGCTTCACCCTGTCCGAAGGCTACGGCCTGCTGGAATGGGCACTGGAACTGCGCCTGGCTGGCCGCCGGGATGTGTGGCGTTTCATCCGCGCCCTGCCGATGACTGCTCTGGAACTGGCTGAAGAATACTTTGAATCCCCTGTGGTGCAAACAGCGGTAGCCGCCCTGGCGATCCAGAGCCACAGCCTGGGTCCCCTGGCGGCTGGCACCGGTTACACCCTGATCCACAACTGGATGAATCGTGGCGGCATGGCTCATCCCAATCCTGGTAAAGCCGGGCAACTGACCCAGGCGTTGGCCGCCGCTGTGCAGGCATATGGCGGTCAGATCCGCACTCAGGCCGAAGTCGCCCATATCCTGGTGGATACCTGCGCCTGTCGTGGAGTGGCCCTGACTGACGGCAGCGAAATCCCCGCCCGCCTCGTGCTGTCCACGCTGGACCCAAAGCGCACCTTCCTCACCCTGGTGGGGGCTCCCCACCTGCCGGTGGAGTTTGTCTGGAAAACCCAATCCATCAAACTACGTGGCCTGACCGCTCGGGTTCACCTGCTCACCGATGGTCAACACGGCCTGCCTGAAGGGGCTACCCTGGCCTTTGCTCCCTCAGTGACCTTCCTGGAGCGGGCCTATGATGCCGCGAAATATGGCCACATGGCTGAGCAACCGTTCGTTGAAGCCACCGTGTATGGTCACAGGATCAGCCTCTCCGTCCAGTTCGTTCCCTATGGCTGGAGAGAGTCCTCCGAAGCCGCCCGATCACTTGTCCTGCAACGCACGCTGGACGTGCTGGCCCCCTTCGTCCCGCGTCTGGCTTCGTCCATTCAGCAGAGCGTGGTCCTCCTCCCCTCTGACATGGAAGAAATCTACGGCCTGACCGGCGGCGATCTGCACCACGGTCAACTGAGCCTGGATCAATTCCTGTTCATGCGTCCCCTGCCCGGCTGGTCTGATCACCGAACGCCGATCGATCATCTGTATTTGGGAGGCAGTGGCGTCCATGGTGGAGGGGGCGTCTCAGGCATTCCTGGACGCAACGCGGCCCGTCTGCTGCGCCGTCTATGACCCTCTTCTGGCTCTCCCTGGGTGCCCTGATCGTCGGCCTGGCCCTGCTGCGCTGGATCCATTCCGCATACCGCATGGATATCGTCGTGACCCCGACTCAGGCCCAGCCGCCATTCCCGCTGATCAGCGTTTGTGTGCCGGCCCGTAACGAGGAACGCAATATCAGCCGCTGCCTGGAAGCCCTGCTGCAACAAACCTACCCGGCGCTGGAAGTGATTGTCGTGGACGATCGCTCCACCGACTCCACCCCACAGATTCTGGACTCCCTGGCCCGACGCGACCCTCGCCTGCGCGTTCTGCCCGGTTCAGAACTCCCCCCGGGCTGGGCCGGCAAACCCCATGCCCTGCACCAGGCCTCGAGCGCGGCCCGCGGCGAATGGCTGTGCTTTGTAGACGCTGACACCTTCCTGGCTCCCCAGGCCCTGGCTTCCTGCTATCAGAAAGCCCTGCAAACTCAGGCCGACCTGTTCACCATCCTGACCCACCAGGAACTGGGCACCTTCTGGGAGCGAGTGCTCATGCCCCTGGTGTTGACCGCCATGTCGGTGGGCTTTCCACCGCGGCGAGTCAACGATCCCCGTCGGCGCGACGCAGTGGCCAACGGCCAGTTCATCTTGATCCGGCGAGCAGTGTACCAGGCCCTGGGAGGACATGCCGCCATCCGTGACCAGATCGTAGAAGACAAAGCCCTGGCTGAACGTGTCAAATGGAATGGCTACCGTCTGGTCCTGGCCGATGGACAACAGATTGCCCGCACCCGCATGTACCGCTCGCTGGCCGAGATGTGGGAAGGCTGGACCAAAAACATCTACCTCGGCTTGCGCGATCGTACCTCTTTGCTGCTTTTAGGAGCCCTGGGAGCCACGTTAGCTCTGCTGGCTGCGCTGGTCCTGCCCCTGTGGCCGGTGCTGGGTTGGCTCGAATACCTGCGAGGAGGAGGCTGGTCGGCCCTGGGTGTGAGCCTCCAGGGGATGGTTCTATGGGCAGCCCTGGTGTGGGAACGGGCACGAGTATGCCAGGCCCTGGGCATTCCCCGTCGCTACAGCCTCACCACCCCCCTGGGCGCTGCCATCTTCGCTGCCATCATGCTGGTCTCGGCCTGGAACGTGCTCTCCGGTCGCGGTGTCCGCTGGAAAGGACGGCATTATCTCATGCGATGAACTCGATCCCCCCCTCCTTTTTCAGAGATCACTCTGTATCCCTTGTGTCTTCCTGTAGGAGTACCTTTCATGGACCTTGGTCTGGTTCGCAAAATAGATATTGAGCGAGAAATGCAGCAAGCCTACCTCGATTACGCCATGAGCGTGATCGTCTCGCGCGCTCTGCCTGATGCCCGCGATGGCCTGAAACCCGTACAACGACGCATTCTCTATGCGATGTATGATATGGGTCTGCGCCCCGATGTGCCCTACAAGAAATCGGCCCGCATCGTTGGTGAAGTACTGGGGAAATACCATCCCCATGGAGATGCCCCGGTATACGAAGCCATGGCTCGCATGGCTCAAGACTTCACCATGCGCCTGCCCCTGGTGGATGGTCAGGGTAACTTCGGCTCGGTAGATGGCGATCCGCCTGCGGCTATGCGCTACACCGAAGCGCGCCTGACGGCTGCCGCCATGGAACTGCTCACCGATCTCCACAAAAACACGGTTGACTTTGTCCCCAACTTCGACGACACCCTGCAGGAACCGGGGGTGCTTCCGGCGGCTCTTCCCAACCTGCTGGTCAATGGCGCCTCCGGCATAGCCGTTGGCATGGCCACCTCCATCCCCCCTCACAACCTGGGCGAGATCGTAGATGCCTGCGTATACATGCTGGAACATTGGGAGCGGCTGGATGACATTGACGTTGAGCAACTGATGCAATTCGTCCAGGGGCCTGATTTCCCTACCGGTGGCGTCATCCTCCAGGAAACAGGCGAGGAAGGGATCGAAACCGCCTATGGCACCGGACGCGGACGCATCACCGTGCAGGCCAAAGTGCACCTCGAAGAAATGGAACGCGGCCGCCGCCGCCTCATCGTTACCGAACTGCCCTACACCGTCAACAAGGCCAGTCTGATCGAGCGGATTGCCGAACTGGCCCGCGAAGGCCACCTGGAAGGCCTGGCCGATCTGCGCGACGAATCCGATCGCCGGGGTATGCGCATTGTCCTCGAACTGAGCAGAAATGCCGATGCTCAGGCCTTGCTGCGCGAACTCTATCGGCGCACCCCCATGCAAACCACCTTCAGCATCAACCTGCTGGCCCTGGTGGATGGGGAACCGCGTACCCTCACCCTCAAGCAAGCCCTGCGCGTCTATCTGGAGCATCGCCTGACCGTCATCCGTCGGCGCGCTGCGTTTGACCTGGAACGGGCGCGCGCCCGCGCCCACGTCCTCGAGGGACTGTTGGTGGCCCTCAAGCACCTGGACGACATCATCGCTCTCATCAAAGCCGCCCCCGACGCGGAAACCGCTCGTGCCCGCCTGATGAAGCGCTACAAACTGACCGAAATCCAGGCCAACGCCATCCTCGACATGCAGTTGCGTCGCCTGGCCGCCCTGGAGCGCAAGAAGATTGAGAGCGAGTATAAAGAAACCCTGGCGCTCATCAAAGAACTCGAAGCCCTGCTCAAATCTCCGAAGAAGATGCGCCAGGTGGCTTCCGGGGAACTGCTCAACGTCAAAGCCGCCTATGCCGACCGTCGTCGCACCCAGATCGTCAACCTGCGCCAGGAGAAAGCCGAAAAACTGCTCACTGTCACCGACCTGTTACCTGACCAAACCGTCTGGGTAGGGGTGACCGCGGATGGGAGGATCGCCCGCACCCCCGACGACAAAGAGCCCCGTCATGCCGGCCCTGAGGCACCTCGCTGGCTGGTACGGGCTTCCATGACCGACACGCTCTACCTGGCCACCGAGAGCGGTCGTTGCGCTGCCATTGCCCTGCACGTCCTGCCAGAAGCCGAACCACTCAGCCAGGGCGCTCCCTACACCAAAGTCGCTCCCCTGGATGAGCGCGATCCGCTGGCCGCCGTGTTCGCCCTGCCCGCTCGCAAGAGCGATCTGCCCGAAGGCACCTGCGTGCTCACGGTGACCCGTCAGGGCATGCTCAAGAAAAGTCTGGTCAATGAACTGCCTGGTCCCTCGGCCCAATCGTTCACCCTGGTGCGCGTCAACGAAGGCGATCGCCTGGCCTGGGTGGGGTTGACCGATGGTCAAAACAGTCATATCCTGTTGCTCACAGCCCACGGCATGGCGATTCGCTTCAAAGAAGACGAAGTACGCCCTATGGGGCTGGTGGCTGCCGGCGTGAATGGCATCAAACTGGAAACCGGCGATCAGGTGATTGGCGCCGAAGTGCTCCCCGCTGAAGGAGACCTGTTCCTGCTCGCCTCCAACGGCAAAGCCCGGCGTCTCTCCCCTCAAGAATTTCCGCTACAGAGACGCTACGGTAAGGGCGTGCGCGCCTGGGAACTGCCGCGCGCCGTCAAACTGGTTGGGCTGGCGCTCGGCAAACCAAACACAGTCGTGACCCTGCACCTGTTCAAGGCGAGTCCCCAGATGACTCGCCTGGACGCTGTTCCCCTGCGCAAGCGTTCTGCCGTGCGTGGCGAGAGCGTGGCAGAGGTCAACCCCGGCGACGCTGTCACTTCCCTGACTGAGGCCTGGATGTTGGAGCGGTTTGTGGCAGTGGGAAAGAAGGAAAAAGGAAAAGAGAAGAAGGCTGCTTCTACGAACAAGAAAGCGCCTGCCAGAAAGCCGGCGGGGAAACAGTAGCGCAAGGAACGGCGCAAGGCCTTGTCCAGTCTGGCGCTTGTCCTTTCGTGTTCGTCCAGCAGTTTCCCTTCCCGTCTCAAGTTCGTCCAGCAGTTGTACTGCTGGACGATGTGGGCAGCAGTATAACTGCTGCCGGAACAAGAATACCCTTCGTTCGTCCAGCAGTTTCCCCCTTCGTGTTCGTCCAGCAGTTTCCCCTTTCGTGTTCGTCCAACAGTTGTACTGCTGGACGATGCCTTTCATGTTCGTCCAGCAGTTGCACTGCGGGACGATGTCGCTACGGCAGCGATACAACTGCTGCCAGAACAAGAGTGCCCGTGCTGCCGATACAGCGGCCAGGATAGTGGAGAAGCAGTAGCGTATCCGAGACTTGCGCTTCTCTTTTGCGCCTCCTGAACACCCGTGCTACAATGTGGGGAGATCGTGCAGCGATGATCACTGCCACGACGATGGACACCAGTGTCTTCGACAGCGCGTTCAGGCCGCAGAAGCGACCCTTCTAAAGAGCAGGGCTTTCATGACGCAGATAAAGAAAAGTGCAACGTCCATCCCTGTCCTGGCAGTGGCCCTGCCGGAAGTGGCACCTGCCATCGCTCGCGTCCAGGAGAAGCCCAACCTGGGGGCGGCATTTGCCAGAAGCCTGACATCTTTCCCCTGCTTGACGCAGATCGCCATGGACGAAAGCCTGGCGCGGCTGGCCAGGGAACTCGCCGCCTGCCACCGTTTGCGCAGCAGCGATGCGGTCTACGCTGCTGTGGTCCTGCGCTTCGGCACCGATGGTGACCCTCGACCGCGAACAATTGCCCCGCCTGGAGAGTGTGGTGACCGTGCGCGAACCAGGAGAGTGAAGCAGCATGCGTAACCCGTCCATCGTTCTCACCAACCTGTTTGGGAAGTTCGGCCTGACCTGGGCATTTCTGCTGACCGCCTGTGCTTCCTCCCCCACCCCTGCGACTACATTTCCCCCTTTGACCCCTTACCAGACCCGCACACCCAGCCCTACTCCCACGCTTGCGTTGATCTCCCCCTCCCAGAGTGAGATCGTTTCCACACCGACGCCGGTCACCTACATTGTTCAGCCCGGGGATACGCTGAGTGCCATTGCTCTGCGCTTTGGGGTCTCACTGGAGGCGTTGATGGCCGCCAATCCTACTGTGTCACCTAACCTCCTTCCCATTGGAGCCACCCTGATCATCCCTACCGACCCAAATCACCCGGCCGGCCTGATCCCCCCTACACCAGTTCCCTTCTCTGTGCTCCAGGCATCCTGTTACCCCATACCCGAGGGCGGACTCTGGTGCCTGGCCCTGGTGAAAAACGACGGTCCGACTGCGCTGGAGAACGTGGAAGTGCGCCTGATCCTCATCTCCACAGATGGAATGCCGCTGACCGATCAAACGGCCATCCTGCCTTTCAACCGTCTTGCTCCTGGCGTGGCTTTGCCGTTGGCCGCCTTTTTCCCTCCACCGATACCTGCCGATGTGCGTTTGCAAGTGCAACCTGTTGCTGCAATCTCCCTGTCGCCCGAAGAGTCACCTTTCCTGGAAGCCACGCTGATTGATTTGAAGACCGAGCCATCGGCTGATGGTCGCATGGTGCGGGTGAGTGGACAGGTCATCCTGCCATCCGCTGCACAGACTGTGTGGGTGATCGCCGTGGCTTATGATGCCCATGGGCAGGTGATCGGCTTTCGCCGTTGGGAACAAGACCAACCTTCCCCTGCAGGTACCCTGCCCTTTGCCCTGCAGGTGATCGGTTTCCGCCCCATCGATCGAGTGGAAATCTTGGTGGAAGCCCGGCCCTAGCAACGGTTCTGCCTGGAGAAACGGACATCCTCTCCGCCCACCTGGGAAAGCGAACGTCCTCGTCCGCTATCACCCCCCTGGGAGGGCGGACGTCCTCGCCCGCCATCGTGCCCCCTGGAAAGGGGGCAAACAATAAATTCTTCGGTGAATGATAAAAAAGCCCCGGAAAGGTTCTCAAAAACCATTGACATTCCTCCGATCTTGCATATAATACCGCCCAACAATTCACTACCTGACCAAAAGACGAAGACGAGGACGAGTACGCACCGCACGACAGCACAGAGAGCAGGCGGCTGGTGAAAGTCCTGACTGAAACGGCGATGCCGAATGGACCTCTGAGTCGCAGGGTGAAACCGGTTGCCCTCGTACAAACCGGGACTAGCCTGAGCCGGAGTCGCCACCGTTATCGGGCGAAGCCACTCGGTGACCGAACGAATACATGGCTGATGCCATCGTTCCCACCGGCTGGCTACAGAGTGAGGCTGGCTATTTCTTCCCGTTGCATCACCAACGGGATTTTTGTTAATAAGCCGCCAGCCTAATTTGGGTGGCACCGCGGATGCCTGTAACGTCCGTCCCAAGATCGGGACGGACGTTTTTCGTTCTCTGAGAGACACGGTTCAAAAACAGAAAGGAGTAAAGCGATGAACGAGCGAACGAACACCTTGCCCAATCCCATGCAGATGGCCGAGGCGGTAACCGTAGAGGATCACTCTCTTTCGGCCCAGGAGGTGTTGCTGGAACAACAGACAGAGTGCGAACATAAAGACGAAGGATATGTCCCTCGTTTTGTCCCTTGAGATGTGCCTTCAAGGCAGGCATCTTTTTTTGCCGTCCCCATTTTCATTTCCAATCCCAGGAGAAAGGAGAGTTTGCCATGTCTGACCAAACCCGTTTTCTGTTGAGCGAGAATGATCTGCCCAGGTTCTGGTATAACATCCAGGCCGATAGTCCGGTCCCGCCGGCGCCGGTGCTCCACCCGGCAACGCTGGAACCGGTCACGCCCGACTTTCTCTCGGTGCTCTTCCCGATGGAGTTAATCCTCCAGGAAGTTTCTACCGAGCGCTACATCCCTATTCCAGAGGAAGTGCGCGAGATCTATAAACTGTATCGTCCCACTCCCTTGATTCGGGCCCGTCGTCTGGAAAAAGCGCTGGATACACCCGCCCATATTTACTACAAGTTTGAAGGGGTGTCGCCTTCCGGCAGCCATAAACCCAACACGGCTATTCCCCAGGCCTTTTACAACAAGATCGCCGGCACCAAAGCCCTGACCACTGAAACCGGCGCCGGTCAATGGGGGTCGGCACTGGCTCTGGCCGGTAACTTCTTTGACATCGCCGTGGAAGTGTATATGGTGAAAGTTTCTTATCGCCAGAAGCCCTATCGCCGTATTCTGATGGAAACCTACGGCGCGCAGGTCTTTGCCAGTCCCACCGACCGGACTCAGTATGGTCGTTCCATCCTGGCCCAGAACCCGGATCACCCCGGCTCACTGGGTATTGCGATTTCAGAAGCCGTAGAGGCCGCGGCCACCTCGAACGGGGCCAAAAAATACAGCCTCGGTTCGGTGCTGAACCATGTGCTGCTCCATCAAACGGTCATTGGCGAAGAGGCCCTCAAGCAGATGGACCTGGCGGGTGAGTATCCTGATGTGGTCATTGGCTGTGTGGGTGGAGGCTCAAACTTTGCTGGCCTGGCCTATCCCTTCCTGCGCGAGAACCTGCGCAACGGTCAACGCACGCGCCTGGTGGCGGTCGAACCCACTGCGGCGCCCTCGCTCACCAAAGGCGTGTATACGTTTGATTATGGGGATACCGCTCGCATGGCACCCATTGTCAAAATGCACACCCTGGGGCATTCTTTTGTGCCACCGAGCATTCATGCCGGTGGTCTGCGCTATCATGGCATGGCGCCTTCCCTCTGTACCCTGTATGACGCCGGCTTGATTGAAGCCGTGGCAGTGAAGCAACGGGCCACCTTTGAGGCGGCTATCCAGTTTGCGCGCGCGGAGGGCATGGTCCCGGCGCCCGAGTCGGCCCATGCGGTTCGGGTGGCAATAGACGAAGCCCTGGACGCAAAACTCAAAGGAGAAAAGCGCGTTATCCTGTTCAATCTCTCCGGCCACGGCAATTTCGATCTGGCCGCCTACGAGAAGTATCTGCAGGGCGAACTGGAAGATTATGAGTATCCTGCCGAAGCGGTAGCCGAGGCCCTGAAGGATTTGCCCAAAGTGCAACTCCCCCTGTGAGCGATCCTCAGCGGAAGAACCAGGGCGCGGCCTGTGTCACCGCGCCCTGGAATGTTAAGCCTGTTTGACGATGATCCAGATCAACAGAGAGGCCGAGTCGGTTTCCAGAAGGAGCGTTTCTCGTTTGGGGAACACGTCTGCCAGAGCGTTGTGCACTTCCTCTCGCAACTGCTCGCCGGTTGATGAAGAGATCTGGCCGGTGGCTCGATAGAACCAGTTCAGGAAGGGGTGTTTAGGCCAGGCCATGAGCAGCACCACCAGCCGTCCCCGATAGCGTAAGACCCGAATGGCTTCGATCAGCGTTTGGGGATCAAGGAAATAGTCCGAAGGAAATGTGGCTACAACGGTATCAAAACTGGAGGCGGGGAAAGGAAGCGCCTGAGCACGCGCGCGTACCAGATGGGGACGATGCCCGGCGCGCACCAACCGACGCCAGGCCAGGCGGCTCATTTGGGGCGAGACATCCAGCCCCACAATCCGGGGCGAAGACCCCATGGCTGACCCCTGAGCCCGTTCGAGCAGAGCCTGTTGTAGATGCCCTGGGCCATGGCCCAATTCAAGCACCTGCTGGCCTTCCAGATAAGGGATCACCTGGCGCACCCAGTCGTTCCAGTAGCCCCAGGAGACCAGGGCTGCAACCGGGTCGTACAGGAAGGCCAGTTGACGATACAACAGTTCCAGAAACGCCCGGCGCAGGCGACGTAGCAACGAGAACCTGCGGTCAAGGCCTGACGGCAAATCCGCCTCTGATCGCCGATCAGGCCCTGGAGATATTTGGGTCACCTCAGAGAGCAACTTCGTCTTCGGCGGATTTCTTCTTACGGAGCGACTCCACTGCGGATTTGCTGCGTTCTTTCACTTCTTCCACCACTTCCTCGCCACGCTCTTTGAGTTGGCGCGCCAGTTCTTCGGCCCGGGCGCGGGCTTCAGCCGCAGCCGCCTCAGCGCGCGCAATGGCTTCCTCCGCCGAGAGACTGGCCCGATCGCGCAGTTCGATGCCTTTTTCGCGCAGCATAGCGCGGGTCTCTTCCCCCGATTGTGGAGCGAACAACAGGGATACAATAGCGCCGGTCAATCCGCCGACGATAAAACCAACCAGGAAGGCTCCGAATTCATCTCGTTCAGACATAGTTATCTCCTTTTTTCATTTGCGTTTGAATCCTATCAATTCTATCACACGTTGCAGGCCGGCCAGATAGGTGTTGAGTTGAATCACCGGCTGAACCACATGTTCACCCAGGAATTCTGCCGTGCCACGTAGATGATTCACCGTTTCGCTGGTGGATTGCAAGATCGGGCGCACTTCGTTTTGAAGCAGGTTGATCAATCCGGCGATCTGGACGATCAATATAATCAGCGCTGCGCCGATCAGAAGGGATTCCAGAGCCAGCAGGATGATGAATACATCGCGAATTTTGCTCACTGTCTCGCCATCGGTTTCAGGGCGTAGCAGGAAGTAAAGCGCTGTTCCCAGCAAGGCCAGAATGAGGATGGCAATCACGATGCCCCAGATGAGGATGGCTCGTTGACGGCGTTCCGTGGCTTGTTGCAGAGACTGAGTGGATTCGTGAGAAAGAGGGGAAGAAGGAATGGTCATGGTTTTATTATATAGCATCACAAGAGGATATGCAAAGATGCAGCCTGGTGGAGTTACCCATATACATCGTTCATCCCCGCATGAGAGCAGTGTCTCTTCTCGCCCCTCGCGGATTTGCCATCATGGCCCACTCACCGGCGTTTGTCGTGGGCTAAATCTCTGATTTGCCATGTTTCTTAAAGTGTCAGGGAGTTCTCTCGTTTCCAGGTTTTAGGCAGTCTCCTCGTAAAGGGTTGGTGAACGCACCGTGCACCGGTTTTTACCGCAGAGAGCGCAGAGGGCGCGGAGAAAAGCTAGAAAAGGGGGAAAACTCTGCGTGCTCGGCGGTGAATTATGGAGGGACCACACTCAAGAGGGAGACTATCAGGTTTTACAACTCAGGTTAGGACGGCAGTTCGACGGCCGTCCCAACGCAGCCAAACAGGGCTTTATCATCCAATAGAACGGCAGGGAAAGCGATGATATGTTTGCGGCCGGCAGGCATGTTGATCGGCTGGTAGTTGGCATAGGGGTAAAATGTCTGCGCGGAATGTATGACTAATTGAAAAGTCCTGGCCGATCTGTCGAACGGTATGCAGACCCGCCAGGATGGATTATAATCACCACGGGAGAAACCGATTCGTATGCCGCCTATCTATCCGTTTACTGCGATTGTTGGTCAAGAGCGCATGAAGCGTGCGCTCATTCTGAATGCTGTTGATACTCGCATCGGTGGGGTGCTGATCCGGGGTGAACGCGGCACCGCCAAGTCCACGGCGGCGCGTGCCTTGGCCGCGCTTCTGCCCAGTGTGAAAGTGGTGGCCGATTGTCGCTTTGGCTGCGATCCCGATAAGCCGGCTACCTGGTGCACCGAATGCAAGGAACGTTCTCCATCCGGCGAGCCGCTCCCTTATCAGATAAAGAAAATCCCGTTCGTTAATTTGCCCGTCTCAGCGACGGAAGACCGGGTGGTGGGTACGCTGGATATTGAAACGGCGATCCAGGAAGGTCGGCGGCGCTTTGAACCGGGCGTGCTGGCGGCGGCCAACCGCGGCCTGCTCTACATTGACGAGGTCAACCTGCTGGACGATCACGTGGTGGATATCCTGCTCGACTCCGCCGCCATGGGGGTCAACGTGGTGGAGCGTGAGGGCATCTCCTTCTCTCACCCGGCGCGCTTCATCCTGGTGGGAACGATGAACCCTGAAGAAGGCGAACTGCGACCACAATTGCTGGATCGTTTTGCGCTCTCGGTAGACATTGTGGGCATTCGCGACCCACGAGAACGGGTGTTGATCATGGAGCGCAACATTGCTTTTGAGCGCGATCCCGAAGCTTTCCGCCGGGAATGGCTTCCGCAGGAAGAAGAACTCTCTCGCCGTATCGAACGGGCCCGCGAACTGGTGGATCAGGTGACCTACACCCGGCGCAATCTGCTCTCAATCGCTGCGCTGACCGCTTCTCTGAATGTGGATGGTCACCGCGCCGATCTGGTGATCCTGAAAGCGGCTCGTGCCCAGGCCGCCTTTGAAGGGCGTACCCGCATCACCGATCACGACATCGCCCTGGCCGCCGAACTGGCCCTGCCCCATCGCATCAAACGCACTCCCTTCCAGCAGGCTGAGATCACCACTGAACAATTGCAGGAACGCATCGAGCAATTGACCGCTCAGACCGTGCCGATGGATGACGAAGGCGAGCAACAGGCTGAGTCGCCAGAAGGGCCGTCTGGGGAAAAAAAAACTTAAGGCTTGAAGACGAAACCGAGTCAGGCCCTGATCAAGGTCAACCTCTGCCCACTCGCCAGGACGTGTTTGTCAGCGCCAACGCCAACTGGTGGGAAGGCGGCAAGAAAGTCTCGATTGGTGAGACCTTTCAGCCCCGGCGTCTGAACACTCCTCTGGATAAACTGACCCGTCAACATGCCGGCCGACGCTCACTGACCAAAACCGAACGCAAGCACGGCCGTTACATTAAAGCCCGTCCGGCCAATCATAAGACGGATGACATCGCCTTCGATGCCACCTTTCGAGCAGCGGCCATCTACCAGCAACGTCGCGTGGAGAAGCGCAAGCGCCTGGCCTTCGCCATCGAGAAAAGCGACCTGCAACGTAAGGTGCGTGTCAAACGCGCCGCCAACCTGGTGCTCTTCCTGGTAGATGCCTCCTGGTCTATGGCGGTAGCCGAGCGAATGAACGCCACCAAAGGCGCCATTCTCTCTCTGCTGACCGATGCCTATCAGCGTCGTGACCGGGTGGGTTTGATCGTCTTCCAGAAAGATCGTGCTACCCTGGTATTGCCTCCCACCAACTCGGTTCAACTGGCCCAGCGTGCCCTGGCCGACATCCCGGTCGGCGGCAAGACACCCCTCTCGGCCGGTTTACTCATGGCCTACGACGTGTTACGCCAGGAACGGCTGGTGCATCCGGACATTGAGCCTTTGCTGATCGTGCTGACCGATGGCGCTGGCAACGTCTCCATCGGCCCCCTGCCCCCCCAAGAAGAAGCCTACCGATTTGCTGACTTGATTGCCAGCATGAAGGTGCGCAGTGTGGTCATCAACATGGAACATGCCGCCTTCGACCAGGGATTGGCGCAACAACTGGCCAACCACCTGAAAGCCCCCTGCTATACCCTGATGGAACTGAAAGCCGAGAATCTCTACCAGGCCGTTCGCCAGGAGATGGTTCACCTGACTCCCAAACCGGCCTGAGGTTCCCCTGGAGTTTTTCTCGCGCCTCTGGGTGCGCCTTGTTCGACCGCGGCGTGAGTCAAGAACGCCCGAAGCCAGTGACGACTTCGGGCGTTTGCCTTCCCTCAGGCGACCGTAATGGTCGGGTCCAGATACACATCCTGAATGGCGTGGAGCAGTTTAACTCCCTCGGCCATCGGGCGCTGAAACGCCTTGCGACCAGAGATCAACCCCTGACCGCCAGCGCGTTTGTTAATCACCGCTGTCATCACCGCCTCGGCGAAATCATTTTGCCCGGAAGGGCCGCCACTGTTGATCAACCCAACCCGGCCGGCATAGCAATTGATCACCTGATAGCGACACAGATCAATCGGGTGATCGCTGGTCAGGTCGCTGTAGATGCGCTTGTCAAACTTGCCATAGGTGACGCCATCCGTGTTCAAGGCCAGATAGCCACCGTTGTTTTCGGCCAGTTTCTGTTTGACAATATCGGCTTCCAGCGTCACCGCCAGATGATTGGCCTGACCGGTCAAATCAGCCGAGACGTGATAATCCTTATCCCGCTTGAAGGCTGGATTACGCAGATAGGCCCACAGCACAGTGACCATCCCCAACTCATGGGCCAGGGCAAACGCTTCGGCGATCTCGATGATCTCGCGATGAGCGTCGTCAGAGCCGAAATAGACCGTGGCACCGATGGCTGCAGCACCCATATCATAGGCCTGTTTGACCGTGCCAAACAAAATCTGCCGGTAGGAATTTGGATAGGTCAACAGTTCATTGTGATTGATCTTGACGATAAACGGGATTTTGTGGGCATACTTACGCGCCACCATGCCCAACACGCCAAAGGTGGAAGCCACAGCATTACAACCACCCTCGATAGCCAATCGTACAATGTTTTCGGGATCGAAGTAATCTGGATTCCTGGCGAAACTGGCGCCACCGGAGTGCTCAATGCCCTGATCCACGGGCAGGATAGACAGGTACCCGGTGCCAGCCAGCCGCCCGTGATTGTAGATGCGGGTCAGGTTCGCCAACACGCGATTGTTCCGATCGGAGGCGCCAAACACCCGATCCACAAAATCCGGCCCTGGCAACTGCAAACGCTCTCTGGGGATCCTGGGAGAGTTGAATCCCAGCAGATATTCCGCCTTATCGCCCAGGAGAGACACCACATCGGTAGCAGGAGAAGCAACACTTGTCACCATATTTGACTCCTTTCAGGGAAAATACTCCACAGTCTAGCCGTCTGCAAAAATGATGTAGCATCGGAAAAGAATGACCATCGCGATCAGTATCTGTTTCTTGATTATAACCCTGAAGTCAGGCTATAATCACCTATAATCACCTGGCCGCATGATTTTTGTGCGCTGGTTTTCTTGTTATAAGGAGTTGATCATGAGCGATTTGTTTGAACACGTCACCGCCCAACAAGACCTGTTTCGGAAACTGGCTTCGCGCCTCCCTGGCTTTAGCGGTTACGTAGAGCGTCAAAACCGACGTGCGGCCGACAAACTGCTCCGCGAAACGGTTGCTCGCCGGTTTGAAGAACTCCACACCCGCCTCTCTTCCCTGCAAAGCGAACTGGTGTCTCACGGCCAGATCATCCTTGTAGACGACATGGAAAAAGCCGCCCTGGCCATTCGCACCTTCGTTGACAAAATCAGTCGCGCTTCTTATGGCTACTCCGGCTTGTTTGATGCTGTGAAAATCAATGAGGCCGAACTGGCGAAACTGTACGAATTCGATAATGCCTTTTTCGACCTGGCTGACGAGATTGGTCGCGCTCTCGATCACATCGAAGCCAGCCTGGCGGATGAACAGGCTCTGCCTGCGGCTATCCGTCACCTGATCACCCTAGCCCACCAGGCAGTGGAAACGTTCGACCGGCGCAGCGAAGTCGTCGTCGGCACGGTCTCCTCGTGAATTTCCTCCCGTTTGGAATGACCATGTGGCACAACTACTACCTCGTCTCCTCAACCGAAGAAGCTCTCCACCTGCTGGCGGAACACGGTCCACGGGCGCGCATTGTTGCGGGCGCTACCGATCTCATGCTCGAACTAGAACGAGGCCTGCGCCCGGGCGTGGATACGTTGATTGACATCACCCGCATCCCGGGCCTGAACCGTATCCATCGTGACGAAGATGACGTGATCCACCTCGGCCCGCTCGTCACCCACAACGACGTGGTCGCCTCTGACTTAATCCGCACCTATGCCTACCCCCTGGCTCGTGCTGCCTGGGAAGTGGGGGCGCCGCAGATTCGCAATCGGGGCACCATTGCCGGCAACCTGATCACCGCCTCGCCCGCCAACGACACCATCACCCCGCTGATGGCCCTGGGAGCATCGGTCACCCTGGCCTCCCGGCAGGGCGAGCGCACGGTACCGCTGCAGGAATTCTACACCGGCGTCCGCAAGACAGTGATGCAACCCGACGAACTGCTGGTGGATATTTCCTTCCCGGCCCTGCGTCCCTCCCAGCGCGGCACTTTCATCAAGATCGCTTTGCGTCGTGCTCAGGCCATCTCGGTCGTGAACGCGGCAGTGATCCTGGACCTGGAAGGCGAGACCGTCCGTTCGGCGAAGATCACCCTGGGAGCGGTCGCTCCCACCATTATCCACGCTCCCGAAGCGGAGGCCTATCTGGCCGGCAAGACCCTGACGGATTCGGTGATGGAAGAGGCCGCTCGTCTGGCCATAGAAGCCAGCCGTCCCATTGACGATCTGCGGGCTTCGGCGGCCTATCGCCGCGAAATGGTACGCGTGAGCGTGCTGCGTGCCTTGCGTGCTCTGCGCGAGGGCCGCGAACGCCAGGATATGCCCCAGCAGCCGGTCCTGCTCCAGAGCCCTGAACTCCCCACCGTATCGCCCCTTTCGGCCTCCTTCCCTGAGATGCCGATCCAGGCCAGGGTCAACGGCCGCTCGATGACGTTCCACAGGGGCCACGAGAAAAGCCTGCTGCGCCTGTTGCGTGAAGAAGGCCTGCTCACCGGCACTAAAGAGGGATGTGCCGAAGGCGAATGTGGCGCCTGCACCGTCTTCCTGGATGGCAAGGCCGTGATGGCCTGCCTGGTGCCGGCTCCACGCGCCCATGGCGCCGAGATCGTCACCGTCGAGGGACTGGCTCAGGGCGATCGTCTGCACCCGGTGCAGCAAACCTTCATCGAATATGGTGCCGTGCAGTGTGGTTACTGCATTCCAGGCTTCATCATGTCCGCCGCCAAACTGCTCGAAGAACGCCCTCAGCCTACCCGCAACGAGATCGAGCAGGCCCTCACCGGCAACCTGTGTCGTTGCACGGGCTATTACAAAATCATCCAGGCCATCGAAGCGGCTGGGCGGCAAGTGACAGAGCACTAGCCTGTTTTGGAGAGAGGCCATGCCATCCAAGTACCGCTCCTATACCCCTGATCCCCCTCCCATACCCCGTGAACCTGCTCCGGTCTGGCGAGGAATCGGCTGCCTGATGTTGGTGATCATCCCGGTCATAGCCTGGATTTTGAGCACTCTCCTGGTCGAACTGGCCCCCTCTTATGGCATTTCCCTGCCTCCTGAACTGCTCGGCCCTCCGGCCATACCGTCTTTCCTGTTTCAAGTACCTGGCCTGGTTGGCCTGCTCTCCTGGATTCAACGTCAGAACAACCTGTATGCCATTCTGCTCGGCACCTTCCTGTTGAGTGTGCTCCTGATGGGCCTGGTTGCGCTGGGTTATTCTTTCTTGTATCGCCTGTTTGGGCCACCACGCTACGGCCCTCTGGATGTTCCGCCTCCAAAAGTGAAAGCCAGAAAATACCGACGATAGCCTATGAACACCCCTTCCATTGGTCTATCCATTCCTCGTATTGATGCCCGCGGCAAAGTCACTGGCGAGACCGCCTTCTCTGGCGATCTTTCCATGCCGGGAATGCTGCACATGAAAATCCTGTTTGCCGAACGGCCTCACGCGCGCATCAGACGCATTGACGTAAGCGCTGCCGAAGCCGTCCCCGGCGTGGTGGCTGTCTTCATTGCAAAAGATGTTCCCGTCAACGAATACGGCCTGCAATGGCAGGATCAGCCGGTGCTGTGTGGGCCAGGCCCTGTTCCCCCCCAGGGGGTGGCCCCTGACGTGGTGCGCTTTGTGGGCGATCAGGTGGCTGCTGTGGTAGCCGAAACCGAAGCCGCCGCGGCTGAAGGCGTGAAACGCATCCTCGTCGAATACGAAGACCTGCCTGCAGTCTTTGACCCCATCGAAGCCATGCAACCTGGCGCCCCTCTCCTCCATCCTGAACGGGGGCCCTCCAACGTGTGCGTCCACTACCGCATCCGTAAAGGGGACGTGGAAGCCGGCTTTGCCCAGGCCGATGTGATCGTCGAAGGCGAATATCGCACCCCGCGCCAGGAACATGCCTACCTGCAACCCGAAGCCGGCCTGGCCTACATTGATGAAGAAGGTCGCGTGACCGTGGTCGCTGGCGGCCAATGGACTCACACCGACGTGCGCGAGATCGCTCATGCCCTGGCCTTACCCGAAGATCGGGTACGCGTCATCTACCCGGCCATTGGCGGCGCTTTTGGCGGCCGTGAAGACATCTCCGTCCAGATCGTCCTGGCCCTGGCGACCTGGAGACTGAATCGACCGGTGCGCATCATCTGGTCGCGTCGTGAATCGATCATCGGCCATGCCAAGCGGCATCCGGTCATTGCCCGTGCCCGCTGGGGAGCCACCCGAGAGGGCAAACTGGTCGCCGCCGAAGTAGAGATCATCGGCGATGGCGGTGCCTACATGTACACCACCAACAAAGTCCTGGGCAACTCTGCCATCACCTGCACCGGCCCCTACTTCATCCCCAACGTCAAAGCCGATGTGTACGGCGTCTACACCAACAACGTCCCCAGCGCCGCCTTTCGCGGTTTCGGCGCCCCGCAGGCTCTGTTCATTGCCGAAAGCCAGATGAACAAACTGGCCGAAAAACTTGGCATGGACCCGGTAGAACTGCGCCTCAAAAACGCCCTGCGCGAAGGGGATACCATGGCAGTTGGCACACCCGCTCCTCCCCCGGTCACCGTCACCGAAGTCATCCAGGCCGCCGCAGAGCGCTTTGGCTGGAAAAACTACCACAAGCCACCTGCCTCTCCCTCCTCCCCCCTGCGACGTGGCCGCGGCTTTGCCGCCGGCTTCAAAAACATCGGCTTCAGTTTTGGCTACCAGGAAAACTGCTGGGCCAGAGTCGAATTACACGGCAAAGGGGAGATTGAAAAAGTGATTGTGCACCATGCCGGCGCCGAAGTCGGCCAGGGCACGCACACCGTCATGGTCCAGATGGCCGCTGAAGCCATCGGCGTAGACATCTCCAAAGTGGAACTGCGCACCTCCGATTCTGCTACCATGGGCAACCCCGGTTCGGCCTCTGCCTCGCGCCTCACCTTCATGGCCGGCAATGCCATCAAAGGCGCTGCCCAGGTCGCCCTGGAAAAATGGAACGCCGAAGAACGCCCGGCCGTTGGCGAATACACCTACCTGGCCCCACGCACCACGGCCTTCGACCCCCAAACCGGCTACTCCACCCCCAACTTCTGCTATGCTTACGTAGCCCAGGCGGTCGAAGTCGAAGTTGATACGGAAACCGGCCACGTGCGCCTGCTGCGCGTCGTCTCTGCCGACGACGTAGGCCAGGCCATCAACCCCACCCTGGTGCAGGGTCAGATCGAAGGCGGCGTCGTCCAGGCCCAGGGCTATGCCATCCTGGAAGACTTCAAAGTTCACCAGGGGAGGGTGATCACCGACCAGTTCTCCACCTACCTGATCCCCACCGTCCTGGACATCCCTGAACAGGTGGAGTCGGTCATCCTCGAACACCCGGACCCGAACGGGCCCTGGGGGGCGCGCGGGGTAGGCGAACTGCCCTTCCTGCCTCTGGCCCCCGCCATTGTTGCCGCCGTCCACGATGCCACCGGAGTCTGGATCGACGAATTCCCCCTCACCCCGGAGCGCGTGTTGCGCAGCCTGGGAAAGATCTGACCGACCATCGTGCTTGACCATCTTTTCGCCCATCTTGAACCGGACGAACTGAACGACGCCCGCCGTGCTCAGGCCGAAGGCGCGTTCATCTCCCTTTCGGAAGGAATCTGCCACTACGAACGCCTCCTGCCCCCTCGGCGGGCGGACGATTCCCCTGCGGACCCCGAACCGGGCGCGGCCCCGAACGACTGGATCGTCCTGATCCACGGATTCTCCACCCCCTCCTTCATCTGGGACCCGATCATCCCTGCCTTGCTCGACCTGAGACTGGGCGTCTTGCGCTACGACCTGTTTGGCCGTGGCTATTCCGATCGCCCTTCTGGCCCCTACACCATCCATCGTTTTGTACGTCAACTGCGTGAACTGCTTGACGCCCTCGATCTGCGCCAACCGCTTCATCTGGTCGGCCTGTCCATGGGCGGACCGATTGCCGCCCGGTTTGCTGCCGCGCACCCCGAACGAGTTCGGTCGTTGATCCTGATCGCGCCGGCCGGAGCGCAAGCGGTGACCCTGTGGCCGGTCTGGCTGGCCCGGCTGCCTCTGTTGCCCGAACTCCTGCTGGCCCTGCTCGGCGAAGGGCGATGGCTTGAGCGCCTGGCATCAGACCTGTTCCACCCCAGCCTGGTGGAACGATTCGGCGCTCGCTACCGTTCTCAAATTCGGATTCGCGGCTTTCGGCGCGCCCTCCTCTCCACAGTGCGGTCAGGCATGTTGGGCAGTTTTCTGGAAACCTATCGTCAGGTAGGGATCTCTGGCATTCCCACCCTGCTCCTGTGGGGAACGGACGACCAGGCGGTGCCGATCTGGCAAAGTCAGCACCTGCTTCAGGTGTTGCCTCAGGCCGAGTTCCATCCCATCGAAGGCGCCGGGCATCTACCCTACCATGAACGCCCCGAAATGGTACAAACCATCCTGGCTGATTTCCTGCGCCGACATGCCGGCCTGCCCGCCTTCCACAACCAGGCAAGGAACAACCCTGGCTCGTAGCCGGGTTGCTCATCCTGGCTGGCCTCATCTCTGGTCCTTCAGGAGGTTCTGCGCAATTGACCTATCCCTCGATCCTGATTCGCGGCGGTGGTGACCTGGCCAGTGGTGTTGCCCTTCGTCTGCATCATGCTGGCTTCGATGTGATCATCACGGAATTGCCTCAACCGCTGGCAGTGCGTCGTCTGGTGGCCTTCTCGGAGGCCGTCTACCAGGGACAGGTTACTGTGGAAGATGTGACCGCCTGCCTGGTCACGCCCGACGAGGTGGAATCCACGCTGGCCCGTCGCCAGATCCCGGTGCTGGTCGATCCGCAGGCGAACATTTTGCGGCGCTTCCCCTGCCCAGTCGTCGTGGATGCACGCCTGCTCAAAGTCCCGCCAGAACCGTTACCCGTTCCGGTGCAGTTGCTGATCGGCCTGGGACCGGGGTTTACTGCCCCGGAAAACTGCGATGCCGTGGTTGAGACCCGCCGCGGTCACACCCTGGGGCGAGTCTACTGGCAGGGAAGCACGGCCCCTGACACCCGTCTGCCCGAAGGCGACCCGCGTCGTGTGCTGCGCGCCCCGCTGAGTGGCATTCTGATCACCCATGCCCGTATTGGCGACCGGCTTGAAGAGGGGCAACTGATTGCTGAGGTATACTCGCCGCCGACTCAAGAGCGCGGGAGCGTGGTCAGCCCCTTCAAGGGCGTTTTGCGCGGCCTGCTGCCCAACGGTATGCAGGTAACTCGAGGTCTGAAACTGGGCGATGTAGATGCCCGCAACGATCCGGAGCTGTGTCGCCTGGTGTCAGATAAAGCCCTGGCGGTTGGGGGAGGGGTGCTAGAAGCGGTGATGCGCGCCCGAGTGTGGGGGAAAATCCGGTGATACATCCATCGGCACAAAGTGAACCTTTTGGGCAGGTGTTGTTGCCATTCAGCGTGCGCCGACATACAGTCGCAAGCATTTCCGCCACAGTCCATCGAACACTTTGCTTAACCTGATGGCTCACCGTAAAGTCCCATTTCTACCCGGAATCTTTCGCGCACATCACCAAGGCTGACCATTTGACCATTTTCCTGTAAAAACCAATGTTCCCAGCCGTTGCAAGGCGCGTTGTTCATGTAATGGCTGCCTGCTTTGTGAATACTGCCTTCAAAGCCATCGGCGGTGCGAAGCCGCCCATCTGGTTTGATAATGGCTGTTCTGCTGGTATCTTTTCTGAAGAATAACGTCTGGCCGGGGTGTACATATCCGTTTTCCACCAGAGTCGAAAAGTCAACTTTCGGCGCAAACCTGGCTTTACTCTTTACATCGAACGCAGCGACGTCAAACATCTCCGGCTGAACAGCGTCTATGCGCTTTTTCGCAATTGCGACATATTGCTTTTCTCTTTCCAGGCCAATCCAATTTCGATGCAGCCTTTTTGCCACTACGCCTGTCGTGCCGCTGCCAAAAAACGGGTCAAGAACAACATCGCCAGGGTTGCTGGACGATAGAATGATTCGATAAAGCAAGGCTTCGGGCTTTTGTGTAGAGTGGGCTTTATTGCCGTTGTCATCCTTTATCCGCTCTGCGCCTGTCGCCAAAGGCAAAAGCCACCAATCGGAGCGCATTTGTTTTCCACCGTTCAAGTTCTTCATGGCCTGATAATTGAAGGTATATTTTGCGCCTTTTCCTGTACTGGCCCAAATCAGCGTTTCGTGGGCGTTCGTAAAACGCACACCCCGAAAATTGGGCATGGGGTTGGTTTTGACCCAGATCACATCATTGAGAATCCAAAAGCCCACATCTTGCATAATAGCGCCCACCCTGAAGATATTGTGATACGAGCCAATCACCCAAATGGTGCCTGTCGGTTTCAACACCCGCTTACAGGCTGTCAGCCATTGCCTTGTGAATTCGTCATACGCGCGCAGAGATTCGAATTTATCCCACTGGTCATCTACGGCATCTACCTTTGTCATATTTGGACGATATAATTCGTTTTGCAACTGTAAATTGTAGGGCGGGTCTGCAAAAATCAGGTCAATTGATTTCTCTGGAAACGCATTCAGAATTTCCACACAATCGCCTTCGATGATCTGATTCAAAGGCAATTTCATATCAGCACCTCCGCATTAATACCTTATCAATGAAATTCTTGCACAAAAAACAAGAAAATCAAGAGTGAGCGGAAGCGAGTTGCGGAATGATGACCATCTCACGCAGTTTCAAAGCCATGCAAGCGACTTCCCGGCCAAAGTCAGTGAGATACTGGACTTTCGCCAATTTTGTTTAAGAACCATATATGGCGGTCTCTGGAAATTGAACCACCATATATGGCGGTTGTTTTCTCAAAAATTTCGTATAAACCATACAAAAGCGAAACTACAGCATCCAATTGATCCGCATAGCGTTCCGTCAGCAGTTCGTCCATGACTCAACTCCTGTCTGTTCTTGTGGGTTGAGCATTTTAATCACAATGTGCCGAACTATTCAACCTCTTTATCTCGACGGGTGTGTCCCAAAAACGTCGGGAGAGGGGGGAGCATGGTGGATGGGTGATGTTGGGATAAAATCGAGAGGGAACGGAGGTCCTCCCAACCGCTTCCCATGCAGATGACTCGGTCAAACGGAGACAGGCCCGTTCGGACGGCAGTTGAACTGCCGTCCGAACGCCTGAGGCATGAGTGGCAAAGACGCCTGGAAAGAGACCTGGGCCGCATTCCGCTCCACCGCCTGACTCGTCCCCAAAATCCCGACAAAATTGGGACACGTGTGCATGCAAAAGTGGTCAAGTGGTGAAGAAAGGCATCCGCAGATTACGCAGATTGCGTAGATTTTTTTGACGTTGCTGCATTTGGCGAGGAAAGCGGCGGGTGTTTCCTGACAAGATTTGAGTGCACACGGGACCACCCATCTCGACCATCTCAATACATGTCTGCTACAATCCTGCGAGGGAAAGCCGCCGGGAAAGCTTCGCGCTTCTCCCATTTCTCTCAGCCCTGCTGAGTCACCCCTTGTGCGGCTTTCCCTTTTTGGTTTCGGCTCGTCCGAGTTGGGCTTTTAGTATGAGAAGGTGGGGGATAGTGTGGCTTATAGGATGTTTGATTTTTTGGTTTAGGCATGGAGTGATTGGTCAGACAAGTTATCCACCGAATCCAACGCCGACAGAAAATCTAAGAAGTGGCGGCGATGCCTGTTGTAGGCCAGGGTATAATAATTGTAGTACAATTCCCCTATGTCTGAAAAAAAACGTTTCACCCGTGGCAAGGGTCTGCTCGAGCCTTTGCTGGCCAGGCTGCGTGCCCAACGTGCCAATGCCCTGATCCCGTCTCATCTGCGTGAAGGCCGTATTCTCGACATTGGTTGCGGCTCCTACCCCTATTTCCTGACCCACACCGTCTTCAAACAAAAGTTTGCCGTGGACCAGCTGCCGCCCAGCGAAGATGGCCGTCTTCTGAACATCGAATGGCATACGTTAGACTTAAACGCTACGCCCCACCTTCCGTTTCAGGACAATTTTTTCAGCGTAGTCACCCTGCTGGCGGTTGTGGAACACCTCAACCCAAATAGCCTGGTCTCCCTGTTTCAAGAGACCTATCGCGTGCTTCATCCAGGCGGAGTGGTGATTTTGACCACCCCGGCCGCCTGGTCCGACGGCCTGCTCAAAGTGATGGCACGCCTTAACCTGGTGAGCGCCGAAGAGATCAACGAACACGTCTTCGCTTATACCCTACCGTTAATTGGTTGGTATTTCGGGCGCGCGGGTTTTGAAATGACAAAAGTCAAATTCGGCTACTTCGAGTTCATGCTGAACATGTGGGCGGTTGCCCAAAAGTGATATGCACCGGCGTAATCTCCCTCTCCCGAACTCCTATTGGGTCATCCCTGGGCGCTTCCTGGCAGGTGAATACCCTGGCGGATTCAACCAGGAACGGGTCCTGCAACGGTTAACAGCCTGCCTGAAATCGGGCCTGAACACCTACATTGACCTGACTCATCCTGACGAATTGCCGCCTTATGAATCCCTGTTGCGTGAACAGGCCCGCAGATTCAAAATGGATGTGGAAATCTTCCACCTGCCCATCCGTGACTTTGGCCTGCCCACCCGCAACGAGATGATCATCATCCTCAACACCATTGACGATGCCCTGGCACGTGGTCGCAACGTATACCTCCATTGCTGGGGTGGAATCGGCCGCACCGGCACCACCGTAGGCTGCTACCTGGTGCGACACGGCATGAGCGGAGAACAGGCCCTGGAACAACTGGCCCGCTGGTGGCAGGATGACCCGCGCCGCCCCTACTATCCCCGCACGCCCGAAACCAACGAACAGATACACTTCGTCCTCACCTGGAATGAATAGTCTAATAGTCTGATAGTCTTGTAGTCTCTCTACTTCTCCTGCTTTCCCGCTTCTCCCTGCCATCTCAAGGTGCGTTATAATACTGGCCTGTTACCTGCTATTCTGCGACCTATGGAAAGCCTTCCCCCAACCAACGAGACCAGCCAGCCCATTGTGCCACTGGATTCACCAGTGCAAAAACCCGCTTCACGTATCAACTGGCGGCAACTTCTATTCGACATCCTCGAAACCCTGCTCATGGCGGCAGTGCTCTATTTTGGCATCAACGCCATCTCGGCCCGCGTCCGCGTGGAGGGCTGGAGCATGTCCCCCACCCTGGAAAATGGCGAATTCGTGTTGGTCAGTCGCCTGGCGTATCGTCTGGGTGAACCCAGGCGCGGCGACATCATTGTCTTCAAGTACCCTGCACAACCCGAGCAAGATCTCATCAAGCGCATCATCGGCCTGCCTGGAGACATCGTAGAAGTGAAAGAAGCCAGCGTATTTGTCAACGGTCAACGCCTGGACGAGCCCTACATCGCCGCAGAGCCGACGTATCAGGGATCGTGGCGAGTGCCGGCCGGGCACCTGTTCGTCCTGGGCGACAATCGCAACCAATCCTCCGACTCCCATTCCTGGGGCCTGTTACCCATCGAGAATGTGATCGGCAAAGCCATCCTGGTTTACTGGCCCCCTCAACATTGGAAAATCCTCACCCATCCCTGATCGGCTGGCTGAATCTCCAGGCCAGCGCGCCCAAACCCAGACCCTATCCTGGCCCATGCCGGTCCGGTAATGGGGCACATCAGGCCACCAATCCCAGCCCTTTATCCCAAATAATCCCGCAACAGGCGCATCTGATTGGGATGTCGCAACTTGCGTAATGCTTTGGCCTCGATCTGACGGATACGCTCGCGCGTCACATTGAAAAACTCGCTCAACTCATCCAGCGTGCGACTTTGCCCATCCACCAGCCCAAAGCGCAACTCCAGGACCTGGCGTTCACGCTCGGTGAGTGAATTCAAGGCATTGCGCACCTGCTGGCGCAGCATTTCACGCACTGCCGTATCCATCGGCGAAAGCGACTCATCATCGGCAACAAAATCTTCCAACCGGCTGGATTCGTCATCGCCCACCGGACTATCCAGCGAGAGCGGATCCTCAGCTGATTGTAAAACCCGCGTAATGCGGCGCACAGCCGCTGTCAGGCGCTGCTCCACTTCTGGATCAAGAGGCGTTCCCTCGGCCTGCGAGCGCAAAATGGCCTGCACGTCGGCAGTTGATAGATAACCTGCCTCTATCGCCAATTCCTCCATAGTGGGTTCTCGCCCAAATTCCTGGGTCAGTTGATGCTGAGCACGCAAAATACGCGTGATCGACTCAAACATGTGCACTGGCACGCGGATCGTGCGCGCCTGCTCAGCAATTGAGCGATTGATTGCCTGGCGAATCCACCACGTGGCATAGGTGCTGAACTTAAACCCACGACGTGGATCGAACTTATGGATCGCCCGCAACAGACCCAGGTTCCCCTCCTGAATCAAATCCAGGAACGGAATACCACGACCCAGATAACGCTTGGCCACACTGACCACCAGGCGCAAATTGGCCTGAATCAGGGCCTGATACGCCTCTTCCGCCCGGCGATGGACAGCGTCCATCGTGGCCTGCAGCACCGAGTCATCTGGCAGATGATGGAACAGGGTTCGCAGGCCGGGCAAAACCTGCCGGGCCTGCCCGTCTCGCCGTCTGGGAGTGCTCAACGCCCCCTTCAGCCATTCCGCATAGTTTTTGGGCAACAGATACATCCCCAAAAACACCAAAAAGATCTTCATCACCAACGGTTCAAACAGCAACCCGCGCCCCCACAAATGCCCGACCAGATACGAACGAAAGTACGAAGGAACGTGTAGCTCGTTACACGTCCTTTCCAGACTCTGTGCCTCCTCCAGCAACTCAATCAGATCAGGCACAGCCACACCCAGATGATCTGCATCCTCCTCGAATCGCTGCCAGAAAACACGCATCTGACGCAGAAGAGCATGATAGACCGCTCGTGCCAGGCTTTCCCCCTGACGAACCAATTGCCGTCGCACATCGAGCAACACACGCTCACCCTCAATGCACAATGCCAGCCGAAATTCGCTCTCCACATCCAGCAACTTCACCTGACCGATCTCGCGCAGATACAGGCGAACCGGGTCCTCCATCAACTCGGCTTCCACCTCTTCGCCCAGTTCGATCTGCCCTTCCAGGACCCCCTCATCCATCTGCTCCAGCAGCGTCAGGTCAGGTTCACCCACTTCCTGGGCGACCTCCTCAGTGATCAATCCTTCCAGGTCATCTTTTTTCCTGTGGCCGCCCACCCTGGGTTTGGACCTCGGCCGGCTCGCTTGCCGTTTGGAAGAAGATTTCATCGCCATGGTCAAAAATGTCGCCTCAAACTCAACTGCCGATAGGCTTTATCCACCTCACGCAAGGCCCGTGCATATTCCAGGGCCAACGTCTGATACGTCTGAATCTGAGAGTCACCCTGCTGATAGGCCTCCTCCTGTAAAAATCGCAACTGAGTGACACTCTCCTCCAAATGAGAGCGTCGCAAACGAATCACGCTCCGCAAGGTCTCGTCCAGCAAACGCTGATCGCTGGTCGTCATAGCAAGACTCCGCGCCCGAAGATCGCTCACCAACCCGTGTAAACTTTCTGGTATCTGCTCCAGCACATACGAGAGATGCTCACGCTCCACCTGCTCCAACGAACGCCGCAGGGCATCCATCAGCAACTGGTGATCAGTATACTCGAAATCGGCAGGCGTGAGAGGCATCAAACCCACCTCTTGCAGTGAACGATCCAGGCGAAACAACAACTCCGGCTGATGGAACAGGATCGACAGCACAATTCCCTCGACCTGACGGACGGAACGCGTCACCGCTACTGGCGGACTCTGGGACGATGGAACTGCTTCTCCCGCCTGCGCAGAACGAGGCCGCTTCGCTCTGGACCCCGGGCCGGGCGCGCCGGACAAAGCGCGCTCATCCACCCGCAGCAGACGCGCCAGGGCCTGGCGATACGCATCGCGCTCGACCGGGCTGGGTAAGTCCTCGATCAGGGGAAGTACCTGAGCGACGATCTGGCTTTTCACCCTGGGATCGTTCAGGTCTTGGCCAACCGCCAGGGTTTCCATAACATGCATCACCACCGGTCGAGCATTCTCCACGATTTGCTTCCATTCTTCTGGATCGCGCGCCACCACCTCGTCTGGGTCCAGGCCTTCGGGCAGGCGAGCCACCCGCAAATCGGCTTGCAAACGGGCCTCCTGGCGCAGCCAGCCACGAGCATCAAAACCGACTTCCATTTCCTGATCCATAGCGGAGCGGGCCGCTTCCAGACCGCGCAAAATGGCCTGTTGCCCGGCCCGGTCCGGGTCCAGGGCGAGCACGATGCGTCGGGTGTACTTCTTGAGCAGGCGCAATTGCTCCTCAGTCAGGGCTGTGCCCATCGGCGAGACGACATTCTCAAATCCCGCCTGATGCAGAGCGATCACATCCAGATAGCCCTCCACGATCACCACCTGATCGGCGGCACGGATGGCCTTGCGCGCCCGATCCAGGCCATACAGCAGACGACCCTTGGAAAACAAAGGGGTTTCAGGCGAGTTCAGGAACTTGGGAACGGCATTCGGGTCCACCACGCGCCCACCAAAGCCGGCCATGCGTCCCTGTTCATCGCGAATCGGGAACAGAATACGATGCCGAAAGCGGTCGTAGAACTGCCCATGGGCAGACGAAGCCTCGCGCGCCACGATCAGGCCAGCGTCGAGCAGGTCCTGTTCGCTATAGCCGCGGGCGAGGAAATGCGTCAGGGCCGCGTCCCAGCGATCGGGAGCGTAACCCAGGCCAAAAGCCTCAATGGTGGTGTCGCTCAGGTGACGTTGATGGCGCAGATAGTCCAGCACCTGGGGGTGATTCAGCAGATGGCCATGATAGAAGATCACCGCTTCTTCCAGCAGTTTACGCAGGCGTTCCTGGGCCTCGCGTTGTTCGGGTGCCTGGCGTTCCCAGGGTTCCAGCGTCACACCGGCGCGTGTTGCCAGTCGTTGCAAGGCTTCGTGGAAATCCAGGCCCTCTTTCTTCATGACAAACCGGATAATATCTCCCCCCTCGTTGCACGCCCCAAAACAGCGCCAGGTACCTGTCTCGGGCCAGACCACGAAGGCCGGCGTGCGGCGATTATCGTGGAACGGGCAGAATCCAATATAGCTCCTACCCGAACGGCGGAGCTTTACCCCCGCTTCGGAGATCAGCTCCACAATATCCAGTTTCGCCTTAATCTCATCTACGACCGACATTACCGTGGCCTCTCTGGCCGAATTATACGCGTTTTGCCGGAAACGGGACGGTGGACGATGGACGATAGACCGCCCACCCGCCCACCCGACTAACCGACCCACCGATCACCCGACTAACAGACCAACAGACCAACAGACTAACAGACCAACAGACTATCCGAGCCAGCCAGAATTGTATATAATACACACAGTGAACCTGTCTCCCCCTCTTCCCCGTCACTCCCTGCGTAACAACGTCTTTGACCTCCTCTACCAGCGGATCATTGCCGGTCAGATTCGCCCTGGCGAGTGGTTGCGTCAGGAAGAGATCGCCTCCCAACTGGGAGTGAGCATGACCCCGGTGCGCGAAGCGCTGGATTTACTGGTCGCGGCCGGGCTGGCGGAGCGCGTCCCATATCGAGGGGTGCGGGTGCTTCAACTCACTCAGGATGAGATGCTTGAGGCCTACGGATTGCGTCTGTTGCTGGAATCGATCGTAGCCCGTCTGGCAGCCGGGCGGGCTACTTCTGAACAAGTCCAGCAGGCCCGGGAGTTGCTCGATCAGATGGGCCATCTGGTGCGCCTGGAAGATGTGCCTCGCCTGCGTCAGGCCTCGCGGCGATTCCATGCCACCATCGTCGCTATGAGCGGAAGTCCCTTACTCAGTCGCCTGTATGAAATTGTCACCAATCGCTTCCCGGATTGGATGCTCTACGAAGCCATGTTTCGCCATCCGGACGCATTGAACGAGAGCCTGCAGCGCGATCAAAACGAGCATCAGGCTCTGCTGGAAGCCATTGCCCGTCACGATCCCGAAGCCGCTGTCTGCGCGGCTCAACGTCACATCCTCTCCCTGGGAAACGACTTGCATGACTACCTGAACATCCCACGGCCACATCTGGACGAGAAAGAACGTCTGTTCCTCGCCTGCGATCCCCCTCGCCCAGAATTTCCCCCCTGAATCTGCCCTTAAGGAGAAACCATGTCTCAGGAACTCTTGCAAAAAATGGCTCAGTCCATCATAGATGGCGATTCTGATCTGGCGGCTGACCTGGCGCGTCAGGCCATTGCCGAGGGACTTGATCCACTGTTTGTGATCACCAACGGATACGTCCCCGGTATCAACCAGATCGGCGAAGCCTTCGGTGCCGGCGAGGCCTTCCTGCCCGAACTGGTCATGGCTGGCGAAGCCATGAAAGCCGCCGTAGCCGTCCTGGAGCCAGAACTGCTCAAGCGCGGCTCCGAACGCAAAACCCTGGGCAAAGTGGTCATGGCTACCGTCGAAGGGGATATCCACGAGATCGGCAAATCCCTGGTCTCCACCATGCTCTCCGCGGCCGGATTCACCGTCTACGATATGGGAGTGGACAACCCGGCGGACAAGATCATCGAAAAAGCCCTGGAAGTGGATGCCGACATCATCGGTCTCTCCGCCCTGCTGACCACCACCATGATCCGCCAGAAAGAAGTGATTGACAAACTGGATGCCCGCGGCCTGCGCAAGAAAATCAAAGTGATGGTCGGTGGTGCTCCGGTCACCCGCGAATGGGTGCAAAAAATCGAAGCCGATGGCTATTCTGAAGACGCCATCGGTGCGGTTGCCGTAGCCAAACGATTGATGGGCATCGAGGAGTAATTCTTCGATGCCTTTTTGATCGGAGTTGCCATGTCTTGCCTGATTCACTCGATCACCCAACCCAAACTTCGCCTGGAGATTCTCACTCCTGAGGAAGTGCGCCGGATTCACGACGCCACTCTCTACGTGATCGAACACGTTGGGGTGCGCTTCCCCTCCCGGCGCGCCCTGGAGATTTGGGAAGCCCATGGGGCGAACGTCAACTACGCGACTCGCATCGTTCGCGCCAGACCCTACCTGATCGAAGAAGCCCTCCAACAGGCCCCGCCGGCCTACACACTGGCCGCCCGCGCTCCCGAACAAGACCTGCCCCTGGATGGCAACCACGTCTTCGTGGGCACCGATGGCTGTGGCGTGGAAGTGATTGACATTCACACCGGCCAACGCCGCACCTCCTGCCTGGACGACGTACGCGACATTGCCCGCATCGTAGATGCCACCCCCGAAATAGCCTTCCACTGGGTACCTGTCTCGGCCCAGGATAAGCCGCCTCACACCCGCAGCCTGCACGAAATCAAAGTGATCTGGGAAAACTCCACCAAACACGTTCAAACCGAGTCGATCTACAACGAGCGCGAGGCCCGCGCCGCTGTGGAAATGGCTGCTCTGATCGCCGGCGGCAAAGATGCCCTGCGCAGGCGTCCCCTGCTCTCTCTCATGCAATGCTCCACTCCACCCCTGGGTCACGATGGCGGCTCCCTGGACGCGGCCCTGGTTGCGGCCGAACACGGGATTCCCACCGGCTTCATGACCATGGCCTCCTGCCTGACCACCGGCCCGGCTACCCTGGCGGGCACCCTGGTGGTCGGCAATGCTGAAGTGATTGCCGCCACCGCCTTGCTCCAACTGGCTTATCCTGGAGCACCGGTGTTCTACGCAGCTGCCCAAACCGCCTCTGATCCACGCACTGGCGCCTACACGGGGGGTGGACCAGAAGATTTCCTCTTCGGCGCGGCCACCAATGCCCTGGCTGACTTCTACAACATCCCTCTCTCGATGGGCTCCTTTGCCACGGGCGCCAAAGAACCCAACTGGCAGGCCGGCCTAGAAAACGCCCTCTCCACCTTCATGGCCAGCGTCGTCATGTCCGATATGCTCCTGGGCGTTGGCCTGCTGCACGGATCGCGCATCTGGTCCTACACGCAGATGATGCTGGATTGCGAAATCTTCAACATCGTGCGCAAAATGATGCAGGGAATTGTGGTAGACCAAGAAACCCTGGCTCTGGAGACGATCGCCGCCGTCGGCCCGGGTGGTAACTTCCTAGCCCAAAAGCACACCCGGCGCCACATGCGTGACCTGTTCGTGCCCGAATTCCTGGATCGTCGTCCCTACAGCGAATGGGAAGCCAGAGGGGATGACGCCCGTGATTGGGCCCTGGCCAAAGCCCGACGTACCCTGGCGGAACACCAGCCGGACGAACTGGACCCGAAACTGGTCGCTGAACTCGAGCAGATCATCCAATCCCTGGAACGCGTCCCGGCCTGACCCGCCGCGTGCCAGCCTACCCCGGAGCCTGTTATGCGACCCAAACTGGAATTCCTCCCCCCGACCCTGATCGCCCGCATCCTCGACGAGGCCTTTCAACTGCTCCAGAAGCCGGGCATCAAAGTCCAATCCGAAGAAGCCCGCCAGCTGCTGGCTGAAGCCGGCGCTGCCGTGGACGAGACCAACCAGATCGTGCACATCCCCGAAGCGATCGTCCGGACGGCCCTAGAGACGGTCCCGACTGAATTTTACCTCTATGACCGAAATGGCCAACCCACAGTGCACTACGGCGGTGATGACCTGCACTTCGACCCGGGCTCCTCCGGCGTGAACATCCTGGACCCTGAGACCGGCCAACATCGTCCCTCCGAAACCCGCGACCTGGCGCGACTGGTCAAAGTGGCCGAAATGCTGCCCCAATATGCAGCCCAATCCACTGCCGTTTTGTGCAACGATGTCCCCAAAGAGATCGGCGACCTGTTTCGCCTCTACGTAGTGCTCATGCTTTCTGAGAAGCCGATCGTGACCGGCGCCTTCTCGCTCCACACCCTGGATGCCATGATAGACATGCTCTCCCTGTTTGCCGGTGGGCGCAAAGAACTGGCAGCCAAACCCCAGGCGATCTTCGATGTCTGCCCTTCGCCGCCTTTGATCTGGTCTTCGTTTGGGGCAGGCAACCTGATCGCCTTGGCACGCGCCAGAGTACCCGCCGAGATCGTCTCCATGCCCCTGGCCGGAGCCGCCGCGCCGGTAACCCTGCTGGGGGCGATCGTCCAGCACGCGGCTGAATGCCTGAGCGGGATCACCATCCATCAACTGGCCAATCCCGGCGCGCCTATCGTGTGGGGAGGCGCACCGGCCATCTTCGATATGCGCAAGGGAAGTACGCCAATGGGTGCTATCGAGACGGCCATGCTGGACGCCGGCTATGCTCAGATAGGCAAATCCCTCAACCTGCCCACCCATGGTTATCTGGGGGCAAGCGATAGCAAAGTGGTAGATGCCCAGGCCGGCCTGGAAAGCGGCATGACCGCCCTGATCGGGGCTCTGGCCGGGATCAACATGATCTCTGGCGCCGGTATGCTCGACTTCCTGGCCTGCCAGAGCGCCGAGAAACTGGCCATAGATGCCGAGATCATCGGCATGTGCAGGCGATTGGTAGACGGTATTCAGGTTCGCACTGAGACTCTGGCCACCGCTCTGTTTGAGGGCATTGCCTTTAAGGCCGATTTCCTGAAACAGCGAATCACCCGTCAACTGTTTACGGCCGAGCAATACCTGCCCTCGCCGATCATTGACCGCGACTCGATCCGCGGCTGGCAGGAGGCCGGTTCGCCCGATACCTTTGCGCGCGCCCGACAGCGGGTGAACGACCTGATCAGGCAATATCAACGCCCGGCCATCGCCCTTCAGCACGAGCGTGAACTGATACAATTCGTGACTGATCTGGCCCGGCAAGCCGGCATGTCAGCGTTGCCTGCGCTGGAATAGCAACCACCCGTACCGCCAGGCTCTGCCTGGCAATGACCACCCGTACCGCCAGGCTCTGCCTGGCAAGGCCGACCACAGGTCGGCGGCACGTGTCTGCCTGGTAGGGCCGACCACAGGTCGGCAGTACGTGTCTGCCTGGTAGGGCCGACCACATGTCGGCGGTACGTGTCCGCCTGGCAGGGTCAACCACCCGTACCGCCAGGCTCTGCCTGGCAATGACCACCCATACCACCAGGCTCTGCCTGGCAGGGCCGGCCACAGGTTGGTGGTACGGGGTTCGGTACTACTTTCCCATACCGTTACGGAGGGCAGTATGCAGACCATTCTCAGAGGCAAGGGCAAAGAGGTAGTGATTGGGCCGGACAGGCCGTTTGTAATGATCGGAGAGAAGATCAACCCCACCGGCAACAAAAAACTGGCCGCCGCCCTGACCGAGGGCAACTATCAGGTGGCTCTGGCTCTGGCTCAGCGGCAGATCGCCTGGGGCGCCGATGTTCTGGACGTCAACGTCGGCGTCCCTGACCTGGACGAAGTGAGCGCCATGCGCGCCCTGGTGACCTTGCTGGCCGAGCACGTGGATGTGCCCCTGTGCATTGACTCGAATAGCCCCCAGGTGCTGGAAGCCGGCCTGCTGGCCGCGCCTGGCAAACCCCTGGTCAACTCGGTCAGCGCCGAAGAACGCTCCCTGAACGCCATTTTGCCCATCGTCAGGGATCGGCAGGCAGCGATGATCGGTCTGACCATCTCCGAGGGCGGCATCCCCAAAACGGCCGAGGAACGCGTCGCCCTGGCCGAAAAGATTCTGAATCGGGCGGCACAACAAGGCATTCCTGCCGAAGATGTGATCATTGATCCTGTCGTCATGACCGTTGGTTCAGACAGCAAAGCCGCGTTGGTCACCCTGCAAACCATCGAATTGGTGCGACGGGAATTCGGCGTAAACATCAGCCTGGGCGCCAGCAACGTCTCGTTTGGCCTGCCAGATCGCCAGACAGCCAATCAGGTCTTCCTGGCGATGGCGATACAGGCAGGCGCCACCTGTGCCATCACCGATCCGATCAAACTGGGGCAAACCGTTCGCGCTGCTGACCTGATGCTCGGCAAAGACGATTTTGCCATGCGCTACATCAAGTACTTCCGCGCCGCAGAAAAGCGTCGTCAGGAAGAACAGATTGCTACCAACCAGGCTCCAGGATGACAATCTTGAGTCCACTGCAAAAAGGCCAAAATCGAACCACAGAGACACGGAGTAACTGTTCGGTCTTGCAAAGAAGCCAGGCGCGGCTACCTGCAACTCCATATCGGTCTTTCCACCTGGACACAAAACGGTATGCCGCACCGCTTTTAATCATCTAGACACTGAGCTAAGCAATGAAGAAAAACTCCGTGACCCCGTATCTCCGTGGTACAAACTCAGGATTTTTGCAGAAGAGTCAATGTCTGGATTATTTCGGCACAGTCAACCTGGTAGCACGGTTGCCGGCGCTTTCCAGCGGAGGCAATGGAATCTTCAGCGAGAAGGTTGCCGCGGATCTGGGCGCGCAGGCGTGGTTGCGAGATCAGGAAAATCGCCTATCCATGTTTCAGGCAGAAATCAAGGGATTTGAATATTCGTTGCGCTTGTGGCGATTGTGTCTCTGAGGGGAAAAATTAACGGCGTCCTGCAAGCAGGGACGCCGTTGTTGAGTGAATCTTTCTTTCCGGGCTAGCGAGCGTGCTCCCAGATGGCGGTGGTGAAGGCACGGCTCACATCCACAGCGGCCGGCAAGGCCTGATAGCGCGCCAGCATATCTGCCAGGGCCTGCCACTGTTCCAGACTCTGCCAGCCAAAGCCATATTCGCTCTGGGCGTCTTGCAGTTCTGTTTCCAGCATGTAGCGCATGTGATCAGGGTTGGTCTCTGGGCCGGCATATTTCAACACGATCTGCACCGCTTCGTCGAGATGCTGTTCGGCATAGACGATCCCCTGCAGGGTCGCCCGCAAGAAGCGAACCAGGTGATCGGGATGTTCGGCCAGATAGGTTTCGCTGGTCACGTAGGTCAGGCCCAGGGTGGGCACGCCATAGTCGGCGGCATCCCAGAGGATCAGGTCGTAGCCCCAACTGCGCAGCAGGTAGGGTTCGTTGGATTTGAAGAGCGGATATACGTCCACCTGTCCTTCGGAAAGGACGCGTGGGTCGAAGCCGACGTTGACCAGGGTCACCTTGTTGGGATCCGCACCGGCGGCGTTTAACAGGGCAAACAGGTCGGGCGGAGGGGTGCCCTTGTATCCGACGATTTTCCCCTCCCAATCTCTGGGGGTCTGCAGGCCGGATTCTTTGAGGGCGGCAAAGGCTTGTTGCCCGCGCTGGCCGATCAGGGCAATCGAGACCACCGGCAGGCCGGGATCGGCTCGACGCTGGAGCAGGGTGGCCGCGTCCAGGGTGGTCACCTGGACACTGCCAGCGAGCAGCAGTTGTACGTGTTCGCCACGGCCAGAAGAGTGCTCAATGGTCACATCCAGGCCATTCTCGGCGAAAAATCCCTTCTCTTTGGCCACGTAGGCCCCCACGAACGGCAGGTTGGCCTGGGGTTTGTAGCCAGCCATGAAGGTCAAGGGGAGCAATGGAGGTGGAGTGGGGGTAGGTGGGAGCGCGATGGGCGTGGATTCGGCCGGGGGAACCGCCTCCCACGCGGTGGTCGGAGTCGGAATCGTCGTCGGGGGGCGGCAGGCACTCAGGGCTAGGATCAATATCAGGGCGATGAATACCTTCGGGGTGCGCATGGTTTGTCCAGTTCTCCTTGATGCAGAGTTTGATCCCTATTTCGGGATGCGGGATCAGCCATTCCAGCGCAGGACGCATTTCTCCAGCCAGACGATGACGGTGTAGGCGCTCATGCCGGAAAGGGAGAGGAGAAAGACGGCGGCGAACATGGGGGGCAGGTTGAGGTTGCTGTAGGCCAGCCACATGATCCGTCCCAGGCCGCTGGAGGCGCCGGTCCACTCGGCGATCACCGCTCCTACCAGAGAGAGCGGCGCCGTGACCCGCAGGGCGGCGAAGAAGTAGGGCAGGGCCAGCCACAGGCGCAGGTGGATCAGAATCTGCCAGGTGGTAGCCCGGTAGACACGCATCAGGTCCAGCAGGTCACGCTCGGCGCTTTGCAGGCCTACCAGCACGTTAACCAGGGTGGGAAAGAAGGTGAGCAGGGCAGTGATGATCACTTTGGGCAACACGCCGAATCCCAACCAGATGGTGAGTAAGGGAGCGATGGCCGCCAGGGGGGTGGATTTGACCAGGATGGCCAGGGTCATCACGCCCCGTTCCAGATCAGGGTTCAGGCTGACCAGGATGGCGATCAGCACGCCGACCAATCCACCTGCGATCAAGCCGGCCAGGGCTTCGCCCAGGGTGACCATTAGCGCCTGGAGGAAGTAGGTCGGCTGCACCAGAAAGGTATGGACAATGCGGCCGGGCGCAGGTAGCAGGTAGACCGGAATGGCATACCAGCGCACCAGCCCTTCCCACACGGCCAGGGCGATGACAATCACCCCCACAGCAATGACGGTGGAGCGATGAGAAGAGATCATGCCGCAGACTTCAGGCCAGCCCTTTCCAGGCGGTCAGGCTTTCGGGGGTGATGCGAAAGGCGCGCCATTCGGTTGGAGATAGAGGGGTGCTGTTCTGCCCCAGATAACGCCGCCGCAGACGGTTAAGCAGGCCGTTCAGACCGCCGGGGAGTTCCGATCCCTGCAGGGGAAGCGCTCGCCCGCGGGCCAGCACCCGGCGCAGGGGCGGCCAGGGTTCATCTATGGTCAGCGAGACCAGGGGATTGGCCAGCACGTAATCAGCCCACAAGGATCGCTGCCAGGCGGCTACGTAAAAGGCGTGACCATCCCATTCCTGCCATACCGGGACGACATGGGGGGAGCCATCGGGGCGCACACAGGCCAGACGAGCGATCCACGGGCCTGCCAAGAAGGCGGCCATCTCCTGCCCGGTCAGTGCCTGGCGACCCATTGGCACGTCGGCGCTGGCTTCCTGCCAGGGAGCGTAGCGGGTTGCTCCCAGGCGATAGGAGAGCCGCGCCGCCATCTCGCGCAGCGCCGGCACAAAACGCTCACGATCCGCCTCCTGCCAGCGAAAGGCTGGAACGCTGAGCAACAGGGCCGCACAGGGAGTTTGTCCATCCCGGCAGATCGGCAGGGAGAGATCGATCTGTTCCTGGGTGCGGACCCAGGCATACCCCTGACGAACCACCGCTTCGGGCGGAGCGCTCAGCAAGGCCTGCGAGGCCGCGCTCTCTGAGCCGAAGAGATGACCAGGGGGAAATACAACCCGCACCCGGGCTGTTCCTTCCACCTGGGCGGCCAGCACGCCACCGGCGGGGGCAGGCAACACCAGGGCCAGGGTCTCTGCCGGACCCCAGGCGGTGGCTTCCTGGTAAAAGGCCATCTCCAGCCCAGGCCCCCCCAACTTGCCTCCGCGCCAGGCCAGCAAGCGTGGACCCGCCCGATAGCGACCGCGTTTCTCGACCTGTTCCACGTAACCCAGTCCCTTCAGGGTGTTGAGCAAGACGAACAGGGAACTGCGCGAAATATCCACCTGGGCCAGCAGGTCAGGGATATCCACCCCCTGGGGATGGTCGAGCAGGATTTCCAGCACCAGCAGGGCTCGTTCTACGGAAGGAATGCCGGTTGGGGAAGGCATAAAACGTCCTGTATTCTGGATTGAAGTCCATTATACAAGACGATTTGCCTCTGGTCAAGTTTGCAGGGAGGCCTCCGAAGCACACAACCAAACGCGAACGTGTCGACTCCAGGCACGCAGCACCATGCCGGAAGCGGCAGTGGACTTGCCCTTGCCATCGCCGGTAGGCACGATCGTCAGGCCCTGCCGGACACGAGCGGACATTGATCAACCCTACTCTGGGAGTAGATCGAGGAAGCGGAGTCCGTCCCGTTCTACTGCAGTGCCTGGACAAAATGCCACCGGGTGCGAGAACATCGGGCCATCAAAGCAGAAGGTGTGGAATTCACCCCGTTCACCGCAAGGGTCTACAGGGGCTGGTAGTTCACTCAAGAGTTGGGCATCGTAGGTGCGCCCAAGCAGAGTGGGAGAGAGATGGCGAGGGTCCAGGCAGACCAGAACGGCGCGCAGGCCAGATTGAATCATTCTCTGTGCCAGGACTGGTGTATCTTGCGGTGAGCACCAGAGGGGAAAGAGAGGATGCAAGTTGGTCTGAGCCATCATGCGCTCCCGATAGGCGCGAATGTCTTCCAGAAACAGATCGCCAAAAGCGACCCCATCAATGCCGTGGCGTTGCGCACGCTCTAGAACAACGCCCATGCGCGCCTCGTAGGCTTCATTGGAGCAAGGGTAAGGCAAAGGCACCGACCAAAGCGGCAGCCTAAGCGCCTGAGCCTGAGCCTGCACCAGTTCCTGGCGCACCCCATGCATGGCTACCCGTCCATTGGTCTCGTTGAAGGTGGTCAGCAAGCCTGCCACCTGCACATCCGGTTGCTGGCGTAATATCCATAGCGCCCAGGCGCTATCTTTGCCGGAAGACCAGGAAAGCAGGACGCGTTTCATTGCGCCTCCAAACGCAGGCGCTGGATTTGGTCTCGCAACCAGCGAAGGACTTCCATCATGGAAGGGCCATCGTGGATCAGGTTGTGGGCGGGGGAAACATCGGCCTGGATGACAGGAATGGACCAGCCGCGCTGCCGGGCCAGGTCCACGCCCTGGAGGGGATATTCCGGCTCGGAGTAGCACAGGAAAATCTCCGGGTTGCGGCGTTCGACTTCGTCCAGATCGAGCGGAAGGTAGCCGGTGGGCACGTCACCGAACAGGTTCTCTCCACCGGCAGCAACGATCAGGTCATGCACAAAGGTCAGGCCACCGGCCATGCGGACGTGTTTCCCGAACCACAGTTCGACGTAGAGGCGCGGCCGGGGGGTTGGCGCGGCACGCCCTGGGTCCAGGAAGTGATTCGCCCAGGTTTCGGCCAGGGAGCGGGCCGAGGGTAGATCGTCCAGGAGAGCGCCCAGGGCGAGTAGATTCTCCAGGATTCCGTATAAACTGTTCGGCAAGGGTAAGACATACACAGGCCATCCCTGCTGGTGAAGCCGGTAGGCCAGTCCACGCTGGACTCCGCTGGTCAGCAGGATCAGATCGGGTTGGAGGGCGCGCAGGGTGGCTTCGTCTGCTCGCAGGTAGTCGCCGGCTATAGGCAGGTCGTAGCCCGGCAGGAAGTTGGGACACCAGGAGGATATGCCCACCAGACGATGACCATGTCCCAGGTGAACGATGGCTTCGGTCAGGCCGGAGGCCAGGCAGACAATGCGCTGCGGAGGGGATGGCAGGGTGACAAAGGCTCGCAGTGGGTCACAGTAGACTTTGCGGGTGTGCATAAGGTACACTCGGGAACCAAACGAATAGAGCGGGAGCACCGCCGCCAGCACCTGTCAGGAGGGGACAACGGACGGCCAGATTTGCGGATGAAACAGGCGAAGCATGTGTTCTATTCCCTCAATCAGGCGTGGGGATGGACGGGAGCAGTAGCTGTTGGCATCCAGGGCATACACCCGACCGTCTCGAAGGGCCGGGATGGCCTGCGCTTCAGGAGGTTTCTGCAAACGTTGCCATTCTAGCCAGGCCTGTTCCTGATGGTAGCCACAGGGAATGAGCAGGATGATCTGCGGTTGAGCAGCAATGATCTGGTCCCAGGTGACACGGAAGGAAGGGCGGCCAGCCTGACCGAGGACTTCTTCTCCGCCCGCACGGGCGATCATCTCTGGCACCCAGTGGCCAGCAGCAAAAGGTGGATCAAGCCATTCCATAGCAAAGACCCGCGGCCGAGTGTGCGCCTGGGCCTGCACCAGCCGATCCAGTTCGTCCAGACGCTGGCGCAGGCGAGATACCAAGCGCTCGGCCTGATCGGGCACGCCCAGAGCCTGGCCTACGGTCAACACGTCCTCGAAGACGGCCTCCAGCGTGGGCGGTTTGAGGGAAAGGACTTGAGGGGGGTTGGGCAAACGCAGGGCCGCCTCACAGACGTTTCCGAAAGCAACGGCGCAGACATCGCAGAGTTCCTGGGTGATCAATACGTCTGGCTGCAGGCGGGCGAGCAGGTCTTCGTCTATCTCATACAGGCTCTCTCCACGCCTCAGGCGAGCCGAAACTTCAGCGTCAATCTGGGCAGCCGTCAGGCCCTGGGGGAGCGTGGAACGAGTAAGACGGGGCAGGTCTTGCACGACTTCGGGGGGATAATCGCATTCGTGTGAGACGCCCACCAGGGTATCAGCCAGACCCAGGGCGCAGACGATTTCAGTGGCTGAGGGCAAAAGGGAAACCACACGCATCTCCGGGCTCCTTCAAACGGTAAAAAAAGGAATAAACAGGTGTGACGACAGAGACATGGGCGTTCTCCGCTAATTCTGCCGGGTCTGCAGGAGGCCGATCAGGTCGGCCAGCGAGGTGACTTCCCAATGTTGATCTGCTATCCTGATGCGCCAGCGATTGGCCGCCAGCACCTCCACCTGTTGCTCGCCAGATGGCTGCCCGTTGTACACGGCATAACCGATCCGCTCCAGGGCGCGCCAGGTCCAGGCCAGCGTAACGCCATCGGCCGGACCGCTGAGGTGGATCGGACCACGGGTCGGCTGGTGCACTCGAAAGGTGCCGATGTGATGATCGAATTCCACGCCTTCGCTGCGAAAGGCTCGGGCCAGGTGGCCCTGGAGAGCCAGTTCTTCCGGGATGCCCTGGAGAAAGTCGCCTTGTGAAGACAGAAGCCACAGGCGGTCGGCAATGCGCAGAGCCAGGTCCAGGTCGTGCGTGGTGAGCAGGATGGCACATCCCGTCTGGCGGGTGAGACGGCGAAGCAGGAGGAAGATCTCCACTCGACGCGGCAGGTCCAGGAAGGCCGTGGGTTCATCGAGCAGGAGCACCTGGGGTTCCTGGGCCAGGGCACGAGCGATCATCACCCGCTGGCGTTCGCCATCGCTCAATTCATGGATAGGACGATGCGCCAGTGAGAGGCTATCAGTCAGGTTCATCGCCCACTGGATGACACGCTGATCGTGTGGTGTGAGCCGTCCCAACCAGTCGGTATAGGGATAGCGCCCCAGGGTGACCAGCGCAAAGGCCGATAGATTGCCCACCTCCACCCGACCGGTCAGGACCACCGCCAGATGACGGGCCAGTTCCTGAACGGGCAGGTGATGCACGTTGTGACCATTCAGGTACACTGCCCCGCTGAGAGGCGAGAGCATTCCTGCCAGAGTGCGTAGCAGCGTGGACTTGCCCGCGCCGTTAGGCCCGATCAGGCAGACCAGTTCTCCTGCGACCAGGCGCAGATTTAACCCCCGGCACAGCACTCGTTTTCGATAGCCGATGGTCAGATTCTCTGTGGTCAGCACGATACCCTTTCATTCATCCTGCGAACGACTGGCGCAGCTGTTGCTGGCGCACGATCACCCACAGGATCACCGGCACGCCGAACAGAGACATCACTACGTTGAGCGGGAGCACCCGCTGACTGCCGGGCAACTGGGCGATCAGGTCTGCCAGGACGACACACGTCGCCCCTAGGAAGAGAGCCGCCGGCATCAAGATCCGATGATCGGCTGTGTTGAATATTGCCCGAGCGAGGTGAGGCACCGCCACGCCGACAAACCAGATCGGCCCACAAAAGGCCGTGGTCACACCAGCCAGCAAGGAAGCGCTTAAGATGATCCCCAGACGAATACGACGGACGGCCACGCCCAGCGATCGGGCATACTCATCTCCCAACAACAAGGCGTTCAGCGGCTTCATCAGCAAAAAGGCCAGGCCCAGCCCGATCAGGCTAATCGGGGCAAAGACGCGTATCTGACTCCAGGTGACGCCACTGACGCTACCCGCCGACCAGAGACTGAACACCTGCACTCGCTCCGGCTGGCTGAAATAGATCAACAAACTGACCACTGCACTGGTCAGGTAGCCCATCATCAGCCCGATGATCAGCAAAGTTAGTGTATGGCGCACGCGCTGGGCCACCAGGATCACGATTCCCAGCACCAGCCCCGCCCCCAGGCTGGCTGCCACAGCCAGGGTAAAATCACCAAAGGCGGTGAGATCACCGACCAGCCCCAGCGCACGCCCCTGAGACGAGGCAAAAAGGCCCAGTGCGCCTGCTCCCATAATCACCAGAGCCACTCCCAGACTGGCTCCGGAACTGACACCCAGGATGAAGGGATCGGCCAGGGGATTGCGAAACAGGGTTTGCATCTGCAAACCCGCCACAGAGAGGGCTGCGCCGGCCAGAAGGGCGGTGGTGGCCTTGGGCAGACGAAACTTGAATAAAATGTCGCCCCAGGAGGCTTTCTCAGGGGTGCCACCCAGCAAGATGTGCACGACCTGGGCCGGGGGAATGCGTACGGAGCCAAAGGTCAAACTCAGAATGACTGAACCCGCCAGCAACACCAGCAACAGGATCAGGATATTCCAGCGGAGACCCAAACCAGATGAGACGGGAGAAGAGGTCATCTCGGTGATCTCGATGGGAGTAGAGCCCTCTCCCCAATTCGCAAGACAGCGCTGGGGAGAGGGAAAGGTCTAGCGCAACTGCCGATAGTACACCAGTTCGTGGCCAGGTAGCAGATCGGGGTGGAAGATATATATCAAATCGGCCAGAACGACTTCAGGGTGGGCCACGGCGCTCTCGTAATAGTCATTACCACCGTTGGGGTTGACGCGAGCATCGTTGTTCCAGACGTTTCCTTCCTGAAAGGCGGCAAAATCGGCAAAGCGAGCATCGGCTTCCTTGAGGGAATTCAAATCCGAGTAGAAGCCCACGTTCAACCAGAAATCGGCGTCACGGGCTCGTTCATACACGGCTTCAAAGGAAAGGGGAATGCTACCCGTGGAAGAGTCATCGCTCCACAGGTAATCGGCACCGGCGTCGCGCAGGAAGGTGGCCGCAAAACTACGCCCACCGGGCATATACCAGGTGCCCTGGTAGGGCGTGCCAGTGAAAACCGTGGGGCGGGTGCTCACCTCTGCCACCAGAGATTGGAGTTCCTGATAGCGGCTTGCTACTGTTTCAAACAACCTGGTGGCCTCGGCCTCGCGGTTAAAGAACAGAGCAATGAATTTACCCCATTCTGCTCGACCCAAAGGCGTGGTATCCATCCATTCGGCGTTAATCACCACCTTCTGGCCGGCTTGCAACAACACCGGATGAGCATCATATTCCGGGGCGCCCGAGCCGTAGGTCATCACAATGTCTGGGGCAACCTCCAGCACCTGTTCCACGTTCACCCCGGCACCATAGCCGATCGTAACCAGTTTGCCTTCTTCAGCCATCTTCAGGACGTTGGAATTGTTGACATAGGTTACATCGTCCAGGCCAACCAGCCGATCCAGGAGGCCCAGTTCATCCAGGAAAGGCAGATAGGTGGTGGACATGGTGATGAGGGTGCGCACCGGCACCTCGATGATCTGCTCCTCGGCGAATCCTTCTGGCCGCGGTGTACCACACTGGACCAGAACGTAGGTGAGCGATTCCGAGGCCCCTGGCCAGGGGGTGGTGATGGTCACCACTTTGTAGTGGTTGAAATATTCCACCGTCAGGTTTTGGGCGTAACGCAGCGCGATCTTTTCCGGGAAGTAATCCACCGCCGGATCGTACTGCCCTTCTGGAACGCACTCCTCGGTGAGATTATGGTCCAGAACAACGGAGGTCGGTGTCGCAGACGGGGCGACGGTGGGGAGCGGGGTGAAGGTTGGTGTCGTGGCCGAGGGTGGCGTGGCTGGCGTCGGTGTGGCCGCCGCTCCACAGGCAGTCAACACCAGGGATGCCAGCAGACTCAAGAACAAAATCGCTCGGAACATATCTTCTTCTCCAGGGATGGGATTGGTGTGCGACAAAGCGCCGAAAGCAAAAACCCCTGTCGGTCGCGACAGGGGAGGGGGGATGGCCAATCCAATCCACAGCCGGTCCCACCTCCTTTCCGCGAGAGAGTGGAGAGCCGACGATCGGGGCGGGCGACCTGGCTTGGGTTCGCCAGACAATCAGCAGTCCACTTGCCTGACAAGCCCTCACAGTTGCGGGACAGCGCCGGACTTGCACCGGCTTCGCCTTTCAGCCTTCCCATCCGGGGGTGGAGGCACCCCGACCGCTTGTTCGGTTGTTCATGGCCGGTTGCGACTTTTGCATCCGGTGACAGGCATTCTACGGGGAAAGCGGTTCGATGTCAAGATGTATCCGCAGAGGTATCCGCAGAGGACGCAGATGGCGCAGATGTATCCGCAGAGGACGCAGATGGCGCAGATATATCCGCAGAGGACGCAGATGGCGCAGATATATCCGCAGAGGACGCAGATTACGCAGAGGTATCCGCAGAGGACGCAGATTACGCAGATGTATCCGCAGAGGTATCCGCAGAGGACGCAGATTACGCAGATGTATCCGCAGAGGACGCAGATGGCGCAGAGGTATCCGCAGAGGACGCAGATGGCGCAGATATATCTGCAGAGGACGCAGATGGCGCAGAGGTATCCGCAGAGGACGCAGATGGCGCAGAGGTATCCGCAGAGGACGCAGATTTTTTTGACGTTGCGGCATTTGGCGATGAAAGAGCGGTGGGTGTTTCCTGACAGGATTTGCGTGCACCCGGGAAGGGCGATCGCCAGGAATTTCCATCGCCGGAGCGACAAACTGCCATCAAAATTCTACACGAAACCAACCAACGACAGAGGTGGTCTGGTCTGGCCGGAAGCACGAAGTATAATTCTCCTGCCTATGACCAAACCGCCTTTGATCGTGATTGTGGGCCCAACCGCCGTGGGCAAAACCGAGATCGCTATCCAGGTTGCTGAACGCTGGAAGGGAGAGATCGTCAGTGCTGACTCGCGGCTCTTTTATCGCGGCATGGATATTGGCACCGCCAAACCAACCCTTGAAGAACGAGCGCGTGTTCCTCACCATCTAATTGATGTTGCCGATCCCGACGAAACCTGGTCGTTAGTTCGCTTTCAAGAAGCGGCCCGGCAGGCTATCGCTGAGATCCATTTTCGTGGACATCTACCCTTCCTGGTAGGTGGAACCGGCCAGTATGTGCGCGCAGTGACTCATGGCTGGAGCCCGCCTGAAGTCCCACCGGACCCCCGTCTGCGTTCTGTTCTAGAACGCCTGGGCAGAGATCGAGGGATTTTCTGGCTGCACGAAAAACTTCGCCGCCTCGATCCCCAGGCTGCTCAGTCCATTGACCCCCGCAACCTGCGCCGCACCGTCCGCGCCCTGGAAGTGATCTTCACCACCGGTCGCCCCTTCTCGACCCAGCGCCGACAGACCGAATCTCCCTACCACCTGATTACCATTGGCCTGACTCGCCCGCGCCCTGAACTTTACGCCCGTATTGACGCCCGCATCGAGGCCATGTTCGCCGCCGGTTTGCTCGACGAAGTTCGCCGACTCCTGGAGCAGGGTTACTCCCCCCACCTGCCGGCCATGTCTGGAATCGGTTATCGCGAATGTGTTGCCGTCTTGCAGGGTGAGATGACCGTAGAGGCCGCCAAAGCCCACATGCGCAGGGCCACTCGTATGTTCGTCCGCCGGCAGGCCAACTGGTTCAAGGCTGACGATCCTTCTATCCATTGGTTCGTGGTTGGCCCTGACATTGTGGAACAAATTGATGCCTTGCTGAGAAAAACAACTAGCCACCTGACAGTTTGGTGTCATTGGTAGGTACAGAGAGTAATCTGGACAGGAAGGCAAAATTCCGTATTTGGGTTATTCGTTGACCAGGTCGCAGTTCACGAATTCGCTGAATCCATGTATGATACAGGTGGTTGGTCGGCATGGCTCCTCTGGGTTTGTGGATTTGACAAAATAATTTACCCGATTTTGCCTGCCGATCAACTCTCTTTTGCAGACTGTCAGGTCGCTAGAATAACCTCAGTTCGGGATAAGAAATTCTGACCGCAGAGCACGCGGAGAACGCAGAGAGAAAGACAAAGGAACTCTACGATCTCAGCGATCTCTGCGGTAAAAAAAACGGCGAGTAACGCTTATCCCAAATTCACGTTAGAATAAATATCAAGTAAGGATCACACCGCTGACCTTCGCCCCCTGGCCGATCCAACTTGCCCCCTGGGCGTTGACCATGTTCCGCCTGGGCGGAATCGCTCTCTCTCCTCAACCGGGCAATACGCTGGACCCCACGGCCTGCTCCCCAATCGCCAGTTTGTCTTCTGGCCCTACAGTCGCGTTGACGACCCTCGTCTGGTGCTACATGACGACGTGGTGCTGATCCACGCCCGGCCGGCCTTACCGCCATTCAAATTCGGCTACTTCAATCCCTTTGGCTGGCAGGCATATTTCCTGAATGGAACACTGTTTATGAAAAATTTCAACCCTCATCCTGGCGCTCTCTTCCCAGACAGGGGATGCAACACCGCATGCTACTGTAACGATCGCTTCATCGAACTGGAAAGCCTGGGCCCCCTACAGACTCTTGAACCCGGTCAGACAGCGATTCACATCGAGACCTGGGATCTATCCACCTCGCTGGAACTCTCCCCTCTACCCCCCGAACTACAGACCTTGCTCCTTCAGGAGCGCTTCTCGCCGGACCCCCTGCCGGCTTGCCCTCCCCAAACAAACCTGCCACCCCCCAGGATACTGAATAACCGCGTCTGCCACACACCCCTGGGATCGCAGACGTCTCGCCCACCACACGCACCCGAAGCGCCAGGTTCAGCCTGGGAGCATTTTGTGTTATAAACGCCCTATGCGATTTCATCTTTTTGCTATCCTGATCAGTGGTCTATCTGGTTTCGGCCTGGCAGTCATCCAACCCGGCTCGCTCTGGCAGGGTGGATGGTTGTTTGTGTCGCTGCTGTTGATCCTCTTCTATCTCCTGCGCTCTCTGGCTTTCTGGGGCGCCCGATCGTCTTCCTCGCCATCTGCCCCATGGTCGCTCCTGATCCTGCTCTATGTGGCCTTTTTTACCCGTCTGGGATTGGGCGTGGCCCTCTACCTGGGTCTCCCCCTCGGTGGTCATCCCAATCCACAACATCAGGCTGGCTACATCTTCCTGGACTCATATCGTCGTGACCTGCAGGCCTGGGAACTGGCTCACTCCACTGCTCCCCTGTTGACCGCCTTCAACAAAAATTTTTACTCCGATCAATATGGTGGACTGCTGGCCTTTCTGGCGTTGGTTTACCGCTATGTCTCACCTGACGCCCACCGCCCCTTGCTACCGGTTGTATTTGGAGCATGGATGTCATCCATCGGTCTGGCCTTCTTGTGGAAAGCCACCCACCTTCAATGGGGCGAACGCTTGGCACGACCGGCGGCCTGGATCTATGCACTCTACCCCGAGTCCCTGCTGATGGGCAGTGCTCAGATGCGCGAGCCTTTTCTGATGGCTTTGGTGTCCATGGCTCTGGCCGGTTGGGTGCTGGTATCTCAGCCATCACCACCACAGGATCGGAGATTCCGTGAAGGCTGGTTATGGCTACTCCTTAGCCTGATCGGGACACTACTGGTCTCACCAGCCATTACTCTGTTCATCCTGATCCTGCTTGCCGGCTGGATCGTCATAGCACGTAGCCATCACCGCCTGTCATGGATCATCCTTGCAGCGGCGGTGGTGATCTTCCTGGCCGGAGTATACCTGCTGGCCTGGGGACTAGAACGACAACAACCCTTTGGCACCTCTCCGCTAGGGACGATTCTGACCTGGTTGCGCCAGGCAATCCGCTGGGACACGTATCAACTGATGAGAGGTTCCGGCTGGGTGCAGAAACTGTTTCGCGAAATGCCCGACACGCTACATCCACTCTTTGTCGCTGTATACGGCATAGCCCAGCCGGTGCTCCCAGCCGCCCTCATTGAGCCCACCGTTCCCTTGATGCGCTTCGTGCACGTTCTCCGTGCTCTGGGCTGGTATGCGTTGGTTCCGCTGCTCTTCTATGCACCGTTCCCGATTGTGCGTCTGGAGCGCGGTCGCTCGCGACAACTCTGGCTGTGGCTGCTGGCTGTGACCTGGGTGTGGATCGTGCTGTGTGCGCTGCGCGGCGGCGCCGATGTGTGGGATAACCCACGCTATCGCGTGATCCTGATCAGCCTTCAAGCCTGGCTCGCAGCCTTTGCCTGGCTTCATCGCGATCGTTGGTTGACACGCTGGCTGACTGCAGAAGTGATTTTCCTGGGCATGTTTACCCAATGGTATATGAGCCGCTATTATCGCCTGGGAGGACAACTTCCATTCTGGCTGATGGTTCTGCTGATTCTGCTCCTGGCCGCTGGAGTGTTCCTGGGGGATTGGTGGTGGGAAAAATACCATCGAAGCAGCACAGGAAAGGACACCACATGACTTTCACGGTATAATTCAACAACTGAATTTTGACTGCTCAAGGAGTATGCATGCCAACCGCTCTCATCACCGGGATCACTGGCCAGGACGGTTCCTATCTGGCTGAGTTTTTGCTCTCCAAAGGGTATCGCGTCGTCGGTATGACCCGCCGGGCGAGCACCACTCCCTATGAGCGCATCGAACACCTGCTGGATTCGATCACGCTGGTCCAGGGTGACCTGACCGATCAGGGTTCCCTGCTGGCCCTTCTGGAAGAATATCAGCCCGATGAAGTCTATAACCTGGCGGCACAGTCTTTTGTCCCTACTTCGTGGAATCAGCCGGCCCTGACGGGTGAAGTTACCGCCCTGGGGGTGACTCGTCTGCTGGAGGCAATTCGCTACATCAACCCCAAGATTCGCTTCTACCAGGCCTCCTCCAGCGAAATGTTTGGAAAAGTGCTGGAAGTCCCTCAGCGAGAAACCACCCCGTTCTACCCTCGCAGCCCCTATGGCGTTGCCAAGGTCTACGGTCACTACATCACGGTCAATTACCGCGAGTCGTTCAACATCTTTGCCGTGTCGGGCATCCTGTTCAATCATGAATCGCCCCGGCGCGGCCTGGAATTTGTCACCCGCAAAATCTCCGATGGAGTCGCCCGCATCAAACTGGGGCTGGCGAAAGAACTTCGCCTGGGCAACTTGGAGGCGCGTCGCGATTGGGGATTTGCTGGTGATTATGTGGAAGCCATGTGGTTAATGCTCCAGCAAGATCAGCCCGATAACTATGTGGTTGGAACGGGTGAAACCCACTCGGTGCGTGAATTTTGTGAGATTGCGTTCGACTATGTCGGCCTTGATTATCGCGACTATGTCGTCGTGGATCAGCGCTTCTACCGCCCGGCGGAGGTGGACCTGCTGGTCGCCGATCCCACCAAAGCCCATCAGGTGCTTGGCTGGGAGCCGAGGGTCAACTTCCGCCAGCTGGTTCAGATGATGGTGGATGCCGATCTGAAACGGTTAAGCCAATCACCCAACGCCCATCCGCTACATGCCTGATCTCTCTCTGATCGTTCCGGTCTATAACGAGGAGCAGAATCTTCCCCTGCTGTTTGACGCCATCAGCACCACCCTGCGCTCCCTGAATCAGACCTGGGAGGTGATCTTTGTGGACGATGGTTCCCATGACGGTAGCGCGGCAGTGCTGCGTCACATCTTCCAGAGCGATCCTGAACACGTGCGGGTGATTCTGTTTCGTCGCAACTTTGGGCAAACGGCAGCCATTGCGGCAGGGATCGATCACGCCCGGGGAAACGTGATCGTCCTGCTCGATGCAGACCTGCAAAACGATCCCGCCGATATTCCGCTATTGCTCGCCAAACTGGATGAGGGATACGATCTGGTCAGCGGCTGGCGCAAGGATCGCAAAGATCATGCACTGGTGCGCACCCTTCCTTCCCGGGTAGCCAATTGGCTGATCTCTCAGGTCACCGGCGTCCGTCTGCACGATTACGGGTGCACGCTCAAAGCCTATCGCCGTGAAGTGCTGGAAGGTTTTCGGCTCTATGGAGAAATGCATCGTTTCATTCCCGTCTTTGCCCATTCGATCGGAGCGCGCATCACCGAAGTGGAAGTTCGCCACCATCCTCGTCGGTTTGGCAAGGCCAACTATGGCCTGGAACGGACGTTGAAAGTCATCCTGGATTTGTTTACCGTGAAGTTCCTGCTGGATTATGCCGGCAAGCCGATCTATCTGTTTGGTGGGGCCGGATTGGGGCTGATTGCGCTCGGTGTGGTCGATCTGTTCTATCTGTTCTTACGTCGCTTCTGGGGCATTCCGGCGGCCACATCGCCCTTGTTGCTGATCGGAGTGATGTTTGTGATTCTGGGCTTTCAATCCATCCTGATGGGGTTGATTGCCGAATTGCTGGTTCGTACGTACCACGAATCCCAGAGAAAACCCACCTATAGCATCCGCGCGATCCTGGAACAAGACGAGTGAGGGGGTTGCGCGATCCTGGGATTGAGCAGTGACTCAATCTTCGCTGCGTATTCTGGTTGTGATTCACGAATACCCCCCGATTGGTGGAGGGGGAGGCGCCGCGGCTCGCGACATCTGCCAAGGGTTGGCCCGGCACGGCCATCAGGTGGTGGTGCTGACCGCGCACTTCAAGGGCCTGGCCCGGCGGGAACAGGAGCAGGGGGTGCAGATCATCCGTCTCCCGGTCTGGAGGCGTCAACCCTACCGCGCCAGCCTGGGGGAGATGGGTCTGTTTGTGCTGAGGGCTATCTGGGCCGGTTATGGCTGCATCCGCCGGTTTCGTCCCCAGGTATTGCATGCCCACTTTGCCGTTCCAGCCGGTGCCGTGACCTGGCTGCTGAGTCGCCTGAGCGGTATCCCCTATGTGTTGACCGCCCATCTGGGTGACGTGCCTGGTGGCGTACCCGAAAAAACCGCTGGTTGGTTTCGCTGGATTCACCCATTCACTCCCCCCATCTGGCGTGATGCTGCCCGGGTGGTTGCCGTCAGCCGCTTCACCCGCGACCTGGCCCAGAAGCACTACCCGGTTCCGATGACCATCATTCCTAACGGCGTGCCGGTCGCCTCGCTGGCGCCCCATCAGATCAACGTGCACCATCCTCCGCGGATCATCTTTGCTGGACGATTCGTCGAGCAGAAAAACCCTCTGCAGGTTGTGCGCGTCCTGGCGGCTCTGCGCGATCTCCCCTGGGAGGCGATCATGCTGGGAGATGGCGCGCTCAGGCCGATGGTTCAGGCAGAGATTGAACGTTTGAGGCTGGAATCTCGCGTGCATCTGGCTGGTTGGGTCTCCCCGGAAGCGGTGATTGCAGAATTACAGGGCAGTGATATTTTGTTTATGCCTTCTCGTTCCGAAGGGCTACCTGTGGTTGGCGTTCAAGCCCTGGCCTGCGGACTGGCCATGGTCGTAGGGCGCGCTGGCGGCTTTGTGGAACTGGTGGATGGAAATGGTTCCCTGCATCATCCTGAAGATACCGAAGGCATGGTCGCCAGTTTACGAGCCTTGCTCTCTGATGCTGAAACACTTCTGGCTGCCCGTCAACGCAGCCTTGTGCTGGCACAAGCCTTCGATCGGGAACGGGTGATTGCCTCCTACGAAGCCTTATTTTCTTCGGTGCGTAAACCTCCCGTTCCTTTCCCCTGACAAGAGTGCGCACTTAAATCTTGTCAGGAAACACCCGCCGCTTTCCTCGCCAAATGCCGCCACGTCAAAAACATCTGCGTAATCTGCGGATGCCTTTCTTCACCACCGGACAACTTTTGCATGCACACCTGACAAGATGGTTAATTGACGCATCCCCGGCTTGGATGTATAATTTCCGCCATCCCTATCTGGGGAATTTGTTGAGGCGAGAAACCCAATGGCGCTACGCGGTAATCTTCGCGACTTCACGATCACCCAACTGTTGAACCTGATCAACCTGGCCCACAAAACCGGGACGCTGGTGGTGGATGGGCCAAACGAACAGGCTCACGTGTCGTTTCGAGAGGGCAAACTGGCGTATGCCCGCATTGGAAACGAGGACAACCGATTGGCCGCCATCCTGCATCGTGCCAATCGTCTCACCGTCAACCAGTATCGTGCTCTGGTAGAACGAGCCGGCCATGTCAGCGACAAAGAACTGGGCCTGATGCTGATCAACGCTGGATATATTCAACAAGACGAGATCTTGCTCAGTCTGCAGGCCTACTACACGGATGTGGTTCGTCGTCTGTTCACGTGGGTGGAAGGTTTTTTTCGGTTTGAACCGGATCTGTTGCCGCCAGACGATCGGATCGCTGTGCGAATCGATCTGGAGAACATTATCATTGAAGGAGCACGACAATTGCGCGAGTGGGAACAGTTACAGGATGAGATTCCCAGTCTGGATATGGCGCTGAAGTTTACCGACCGTCCGCTCAAGAATATCAACCTGAGCGTGGAAGAATGGCGAGTGGTTTCGTACATTAACCCGAAGAACACCATTCGTCAGATTGCCTCCGCCAACAAAATGAGCGATCTGGAGATCCGCCGTATCGTCTATGGTCTGTTACAGGCTGGTCTGGTCGAAATCGTCCGTCCAGAGGGCAGCAAACCGCCCACTCCAGTTCGCGTCTTTCCCACCGAAGATCGGGAAGAGCAAAAATCTCTGGTCAATCGCCTGATCGGGCGTATCCGATCGCTGTAAATCTTCTGGGATGAGGGAATCGGGACGTATGCAAACGGTCAAAATGGTAGTCACAGGCCCCTTCAATGCGGGCAAGACTCAGTTCATTCGATCGGTGAGCGAGATCGACGTGGTTTCGACCGAGCGCAAACTGAGTTCACGCGAGGAGCGCTCCGTCAAAGAAATGACGACAGTGGCCATGGACTTTGGCCGCATCACCGTAGACGAAGACCTGGTGCTCTACCTGTTTGGCACCCCTGGGCAAAAACGCTTCGACTTTATGTGGGAGATTCTCTCCGAGGGTATGCTTGGCTTCATCGTCATGGTGGATAGCACGCGTCCCGAAACCTTCCGCGAAGCCCGTAGCATCCTGGAGACTTTCCGTGCTTACGCGCCCACCCCCTATGTCGTTGCCGCCAACAAGCAAGACAAAGAGGGAGCATGGGATATCGAAGATATGCGCCACGCTTTGCGCCTGGATTCCAAAACCAAAATCCTGCCTTGCGTGGCCACCGACCGCGAATCGGTTAAGGAAGTTTTACTGGCACTGCTGTATAGCATCCTGGCAGAAATTGAGTCGGATGAATAAATTGCTCAGTTCCTCTGGGATGAAACCTGCTAAGACCTGTGCACGCAGACCGTTCCCTGGCTTTAGGTGGAGCGACCTTCGTCTCTATCGCCATCAACCTTCTGGTAAGAGACCGGAATAGCCGTGTCCTCGATTACTACCGATCAGGGCATTGTTCACTACGAAGTATATGGGCGTGGACGCCCCATCATCCTGCTCCACGGCTGGTTGGGCTCCTGGGAACTCTGGCAGGAGACCATGACCTTTCTGGGGCAGGCCTATCGCACCTACGCCCTGGATTTCTGGGGGTTTGGCGAATCGGGCAAAAAACGCCAGAGTTACACCGTCCATGATTTTGTCGCCATGGTCGGGCAGTTCATGGAGCAGTTAGGGATTGTACGCGCTCCCCTGGTTGGCCATAGCATGGGTGGCACGGTTAGTCTGATGGTCGCCATCCGCTATCCAGAGCGGGTGAGCAAGGTGATCGTCGTGGGTTCACCCATCGTCGGGTCCTCCCTGGCCCCCTTGCTGAAACTGGCAGGGTATCGCCTGAACGCCTGGCTGATCTTCCACATGATGAGCGCCTTTCGCGCCTGGATGCGGCATTACTACTCTCGTGTGATCTGCTCTGATCCCCGTTTTCCTGATATGATCGATCGAGACATTTCGCGCACCACCCTGGAGTCGTTCCTGCTCAGCATCGCTTCCTTGCGCCACACAGACCTGCGCCCATTGCTGCACCAGATCAAAGTGCCGACGCTAGGCATCTATGGAGACAAAGATAAGGTGGTAGACCCTCGCCAGTGGAAAGTCTTGCTGAGCGGCATCCCTCACGCCCGAATCGTCCGTTTTGAACATGCTGGCCACTTTCCTATGCTGGAAGAACCCATCACCTTTAGCCGCCATCTGCAGGCCTTCCTGGACGAACATCGCACTGTACCTGTTCAACGGAAACCTGGCCAGCCGGAGAATATCACTTTATGAAGAATGGCACTCTGATCTCCTGTTTCTACCCAAACTCGATGGGGCGTATCGTTCTGGAATCGTTGGAAGAAGTGATTGGGGAAAGCAGCATGCACGCGCTGCTTGACTTGAGCGGTCATCGTCATCTGATTGAAAACTATCCTCCGTATGACTCTGAACTGGCTTTTCCCTTCTCGACACTGAGTCATCTCCTGGAATCGCTGGAGCAAATGTATGGCCCCCATAGTGGACGCGGCCTGGCCCTGCGTGCTGGGCGGGCGGCCTTCAAGTATGGCGTTCGCCATTACGGTGCCCCACTGGGGATGCTTGAGAACTCTTTTCGCCTGCTCCCCTTGAAAATGAAACTCCTCCAGGGAGGAAAGGCGCTGGCAGATCTATTCAACCATGCCACCGATCAGAGAGTCCGCCTGGAAGAACATGGCGAGAAATTGCTATGGATCATCGAACGCTGCCCCATCTGCTGGCAACGTCAGGCCGAGGAACCAGTCTGTCATCTGACTGTAGGGCTATTCCAGGAAGCCCTGTACTGGCTAAGTAATGGTAAGATATTCCATGTGGAAGAAACCGCCTGTATCGCTCAGGGTCATCCGGCCTGCGTCATCGAGATCCACCTGACTCCGATAGCGTAATACAGTATCTCATGCCCTGACGGCTCAGGGCAAGCCTTCGAAATCTGAATAAAGGTCCTGGCATGCTTCGAGTGATCTTGCCTGCAGTGCATCGCATTCCCCCCTTTAACGAGCCGGCTCGGGATCTGCGCCTTCAGAATTTCCCGCTGTGGTTATGGCAACGTAACGTGCTGGCACCCTACGTTACTCGGGAAATGGAACTCACCCCTCGCGAGCCTGTGCCGCTTCTGCGCGAGCCGATGATCGTTCATCGTGACAACCTGTTCTTCGATCAGGAATACATTCACGCCTTTCTTACAGCAGCCCAAAAACGCAATCGGCCCTGTCGGGCAGCATTTTCGGCGGACGACCCGGCCTTTCGAGAACATGCCCTGCCTCTTTCCACTTCGTACACGCCAGCAGGTAATTTATACCTGGCCGATTTGTGGTACTACCCCAATGGACCGACAGTTGATGTAGAACCCCTGGTGATCGATCTAGACTCGAAAGAAGTAGGCTATTATCACGTGCCCACCTATATGGCCGATCAGAGCGGTGACCTGGTCTTCCAGGTGCCGCGTCGGGCGTTGATCGCCATTGACTCCTGGGTACACGTGTTCATTGCCGACATTGTGTTTGGCCTGTTTGCGCGCGGCCTGCGCTTTGAGACGCGCCTGGAACGTGATCTGGGGTTCAAATTGAAAATCCTGTTCAAGGCCCTGTATGAAGGGCGGCAGGTGCTGGAATGTTCCGAACTGGTCAAGATCGGCAAGAATTGTGTCATTGATCCGAGCGCCATCATCCATGGGCCAACCACTATTGGCGATAACGTGACCATTAATGCGGGGGCAGTGATCGAGAATTGTATCATTGGCAACAACGTCAATATTTCGCAAGGCGTTCAGTTAATGCTCTCGGTAGTGGGGGATGGGGCGTTTCTTCCCTTTCGAGCCGCCTTGTTTATGACCACCTTGATGGAAAACTCGATGGTCGCCCAGAACACCTGTTTGCAGCTGTGCGTGGTGGGGCGCAACACCTTTATCGGCGCCGGGTCCACGTTCACCGATTACAACCTGATCCCGGCTCCAATTCGGGCCCGCGATGGAAACGATCAGCTCAGCCCCTCGAATCGTCCGGTCATGGGAGGCTGTGTGGGTCACAACTGTCGCATCGGGTCGGGGATGATCGTCTTTCCGGCCCGCACGATTGAATCCGACGTGGTGCTGTTTGCCTCCCCAGAACGACGGGTGATCGACCGGGATGTCCGTTATGAGGATAGCGATCACCATCGCCTGCCCAACGCTCATTTGCATCGGCGGCTTTACCCACGCGGTGACGAAGAAATCCAGAGTGATGTAGTAGAATCGTGGTGATGGATTCGTTTGCCTTTATTGTTCACCCGATCAACGTCAAGCGGGATGTGCAACGCAAGTTCCCCTTCCTCGGGCGCATCCTGAGCGAGCGACAAATTGAGTTCTTTGCTCAGTTTTTCCCGCCGGTATATCTATCGGAAGTGGAGGGGGTGGTCTCGCAGGCGACCGGCAAATCCATTCGGGGCTGGTTGCTGGCCTGTCCGCTCACCCCGCGCCAGATGCTGACCTTACCCCAGGAGCGAGTCTATCGCAAGATTATCGAGACCGGTCGCCTGGCGGAACGTCTGGGAGCTCACATCCTGGGCCTGGGTGCCTATACCTCGGTGGTGGGCGATGCAGGCATCACCATTGCCCGAGAACTGGATATTCCGGTCACCACCGGCAATGCCTATACTGTAGCCGTCGCTGTGGACGCTCTGCGCAAAGCCGCAGAACTGATGGAGATTCCCCTCCACCAGGCCAGTGCCGCAGTGGTCGGGGCGACCGGGTCGATCGGACAGATATGCGCCGAGTTGCTGGCCGGTGACGTGGCCCATCTCACCCTGATCGGCCGGCGGCAGGAAGCGCTCGAGGAACTGCGCGACCGGCTGCGGGTCCAGGCACGAGGCGAGGTGAGGATCAGCACCGAGATGCGATCCCTCGCCGAGGCCCAGTTAATCCTGACTGTGACCAGCGCCGTCCATAGCGTGATCCATGCCGAGCATCTTCGCCCGGGCAGCGTGATCTGCGATGTGGCCCGTCCCCGCGATGTTTCTGCAATGGTAGCCGCCGCAAGAGATGATATATTAGTGATTGATGGCGGCATTGTGGACGTGCCCGGCCCGGTGAATTTCCATTTCGACTTTGGTCTTCCCCCTGGAAAGGCCTACGCCTGTATGGCCGAAACCATGACCCTGGCGCTGGAAGGTCGCTTTGAAGACTATACGATCGGGAGAACTATCTCTGTAGAACGGGTGAACGAGATCGCCCGCCTGGCCCATCGTCATGGTTTCCGCTTGAGCGGTTTGCGTTCGTTTGAGCAAGAAGTCACGCTTCAACACATTGAAACCGTGCGCCGGAACGCCACACGCAGGCGCCATTAACTCCTGGAGGCTTGTATGGGAAAACCTCGACTCCTGATTGTCGAAGACGATGCCGATATTGCCAATATGCTGAAAATTTATTTCAGCAGCCTGGACTATGAGGTGGATATCGCGCCACGCGGAGAACTGGCCCTGGAGAAAACCCGCTCGGCCCTGCCCCACCTTATCGTCCTGGATATTATGCTGCCCGACATTGATGGCTACGAAGTCTGTCGCATCTTGCGCACCAATACCCGTACCAGCCATATCCCGGTGATCTTTTTGACCCAGAAAGATGAGCGCAGTGATAAGTTGCAGGGGCTGGAACTGGGTGCAGATGACTACATCACCAAGCCTTTTGATATTGAGGAACTCAAGTTGCGAGTGCAGGGCGCCATTCGGCGTTCGGAACGGGAGAGTCTGACGGATCCTCGCTCCGGTTTGCCAGCCGGTCGCCTGATCGAAGAACAACTACGGCGGATCATCCGTGAACAGGATTGGGCATTGCTGGATATTCGCATTAACCATTTTGAGCCCTTCCGCGATGTGTATGGATTCGTGGCCGGCGACGATGTCTTGCGCTTTACCGCCATGCTCTTGACGGAAGTGGTGGACGAACTGGGCACACCGAGTGATTTCATCGGTCACGCCGGTGGAGATAACTTCATAATCATCACCCAATACGATCTGGCTGAGCCGATTCGCGATCGCCTTAAGGAACGCTTCCGCCAGGAAGTGCAAACTCATTACAACTTTCTGGATCGGCAGCAGGGATATATGCGCATGCAGATGCCTGACAGTAGAAGCGTCCAGGTGCCGTTTATGACCCTGGCGATCGGCATCGTGTCGCCACGTCAGCAGACCTTTGCAGATATCCGCGAGATCACCGAACTGGCCGCTGAAGCGCGTCGCCTGGATGTGGCTTCGTAGATCAGGAGTTGAAATAGGGCGCCATGATGAGCCAGGCAGGAATCGGACTGTATTTGCTCCTGACCGGTTTAGTGGTTCTCCTGCTGATCGGATTCATCCTTCGTCTGCTCCCGCGCCCCAGACAGTGGCTTGCGCCGGTGACACCGTTCTCTTTTGAGTCCTATCCTGGCGTCTCTTCCCACGATGCAGTTTTGTTTATTGGACCTGGCGGACGGGTGGAATACATCAACCCGGTGGCGCGTGAATGGTTTGGGCTGCGCGAAGAGGACATAGCCGACCTGGAACGTTTATTGCGACGCGTATACCCTTCCGACGAATTTCTCCAACTTTGCGTTCAAGAAAGTCAAAAGCGATTTTCCGTTAACGGTCGTCTGGCCGAGGCCGTTTCATATCGTCTGCCCGGCGCAACCCCGGTGATGCTCATCATATTGCGGGCGCTGGAACTGTGGCCTGCCAAATCTGAAACCGCCTCTATCACTGCCACTACCCTTAACCTGCTGACCGAACTCAGCCAGACGATCCATGCCCAACCGGGCCTGGAAGCCACTTTGCGGGCAATTTTCCAGAGCGTTCGACGGCTGATCGCCACCGACCTCATGGAAATTCAGATCGAAGACCCCACTTCGCCCTCGCCCATCATCTACCGTTATGAGGAGAGCAACGGAGCGGCACGGGCTGTGCGTGCCATCCGCAGTCAATTTGAAGCCTTTACCCCCCTGCTTCGATCTCAAATGAAGCCGATCTTGCTGACGGAGGAACTTTCTAGAGACAGTCAGCCCATCTTCCCCCCGTTCAGTGCCTACCTGGGAATGCCTCTGATCGTCCAGGGAGAATATATCGGTTCGCTGGAGATCGCTCAGGTCCACGCCAGGGGACTGGACAGCCAAGAGGCTGAACTCTTGAAATGGATCGCCGATCAGGCAGCTGTTGCCCTGCGCAATGCACAACGTTTCGAGGCAGAACACACTCGCCTGGAGGAATTGGAGGGCCTGGCAAAACTTGCTCAAGCGGCCACCGCCATTCAGAAACCAGAAGAGCTGTTTGAGCGGCTGATCAGCCTTCTCTCCGACCTGTTACCCGACCTGGAAATCATCGGTTTTCTGCTCTACGACGAAAGCGAGCGCTCTCTTCGGGCGCAATCTCCTTTTCAGGGCCTGCCATCCAGCGTAATCACCATCTACCGCACCTCAATTACTCCCGGTAGCCCGGCCGAACAACTCCTGCAGCATCCTGCTGCTCTCGTCCTGGAGGACGCGGCCAGTGACCCGATGATCAGAGATTTGGGGTTACAAGGGATTGCCCGGTTAGCCAGCCTGCGCGAAACTATCCTTCAGCCCCTGTTCTCTGGAGGGCACTTTCTCGGCTATTTGCAGGTCTCCAATCATCGTCAGGGGAAAACACCGTTCTCTGCCAATGAAAAACGCCTTCTGGAGATCATCAGCACTCAGACGGCTACGCTGATCAACAATGCCCTGTTGATCCAACAAGCCCGTCAGCGCAACCAGCGTTCTGAGGCGTTGCGCCGCATTGCCAGCCTGGTGGCTTCCTCGGCCACCCTGGATGAAGTGTTGAAATACTCCCTCCAGGAACTGGCCCAACTGCTTGGTGCGGATACGGCAGCAATTTACCTGATCGATCCATACACCTATCAGTTGCGCGCCCACTTAGAATCCGTATGGGGCGTGCCTGAAGAGACGGCTCGTGCCTTGGCTGTAATTGACGTGGATCAACGCACTCTGCGACGGGCAACGGTCTCTGGATCGCAGCGTGCCTTCCACTTCAACTCTCTGAGCCAGGATGAACGGGTGTCACCGGTCTACCAACCGATCATTCAGACGCTTGGGATAGAATCGGCCCTGTTGGTTCCGCTCCTGGCCCGCGAGAAAAGCGTGGGCGAAATGATGTTTGGCAGCCGCACCCCAGGATTCTTTAACCCCAGCGATTTGCACACCCTCTCCATGGCGGCGGGTTTACTGGCTGCTGCGATAGAAAACGCCCGCCTCCTCCATCAGACCGATGAGACTCTGCGTCGTCGCATGGATCGTCTGTTGAGCCTGGTTGATCTCGGTTGCGAATTGAACGCCTTGCTCTCCCCGGCACAGCAGATGGAAATCCTCTACGAACAGAGTCTCTTACTCTCTCGGGCGGACTGTGGAACCTTGCTGCTCTTCAACCCTGATGATTCCCCCGTCGGTTCACGCCCGACCCTGCACCGGGGTTGCTCCAACCCGGACTCCCTCTCCCCCCTGGCGCAACAGGCCCTGGCAGAGGGCACTCCGAAACGGATAGCCCAACTGGAGGCAGAAGGCGCGTTCCTCCATGAGGGGATACGATCGGCGCTGCTTGTCCCGATCCTGCATCGAGGTCGCGCTCTGGGCCTGCTGGAATTGCATTCCCGCCAGCCAGATTTCTTTGATGACCTGACCCTTGAAAGCATCCAACTCCTGACCCTGCAGGCCAGCGTTGCTCTGAACAACGCCCATCGTTACCAGCAGCAAGCGGAACTGGCCGAACAGGCCCGTCAACGTGCGGCTTCCCTGGCCTTGCTGACCGAAGTGGCTTCACCTGTCACCTACCAGAGTCCCCTGGAACAGGCCTTGCTGGCCATCGCCTCGGCGATTCAACAGGCGACTCCCTTCCAGGTTGCCCTCCTCAGCGTTTATGAAGCCGAGACCGGTCTGCTGCAACGGGTGGCCGGTGTGGGCATGCCTGCTGAAACGCTGCAAGAACTGCTCTCGCGCAAACAGCCGCTGGAAAGTCTGAAAACCCTGCTACGCCCAGAGTTCAAGATCGGGAAAGCCTATTTCATCCCCTCTGAGCGTTTACCGGTCATCCCGGCCGATGTACACACCGTGATCCTGACCTCGGATGCGGAAGAGACGGCCTCAGCCAACACCTGGAAAGCAGACGACTTTCTGCTTTTCCTGCTTGAAGACCCACAAGGCCAGCCTCTTGGCTTGCTCAGCGTGGATAGACCACGCAACAATCTGCGTCCCGATCGGCTGACGATAGAAATCCTAGAGATCTTCGCCGCCCAGGCTGAGATTCTGATTCTGCAACATCGCCAGAAACAGGAATTGCTGGCCCGCATTGAATCGCTCACTGCCGGCCTGCAGCGTCAACAACGGCTGCTGGCCGCCAGCCAGGGCGATCTACCCACCCTGCTGCACAAAGACCTGGATCAGACCATTGCCATCCACGATCTGGACCAGCGTGTCCAGCGTCTGCGGGCTGGTCTGGCCATCGCCGAGACAGTGAGCGCTCAAAAGGACGCTGCTTTGGTTTTGATGGCCCTGGGGCGAGAGATGATCACGCGTCTGGGCATGACCGTGGCCCTTCTGGCTGAAGCAGCCCCCGAGGGTCCGCGCCTGACTCAGGTGTTGGGAAGCGTCCCTAAAGGGGCCAATCCAGAAACAGCCTTTGGCCAACGCAACCCATTGCGCACTGCCATACAAACCGGTCAGACGTTCGTCATCCCCAACCTGGAGGAGAGCGAGGAATGGCGCGATACAGCTTTGCTTTCCAGTTTGCGCGCCCGCAGTGTCATCTGCCTGCCGATCCAGGTGGGTGAACGGATCGTGGCTGGGGTGATGGTCACCTCGCCAGAACCCCTGTCTGGTTTGACAGAAGAGGATCGCCAGGTTTATGACCAGATCGCCCGTCAGACCGGCCTGGTGCTCCAAAACATCTCCCTGCTGGCTGAGACACGCCGCCGCCTGCAAGAAGTGAACTTGCTGCTGGACTTCAGCCGTCAGTTGAGTGGGTTGAACCTGGATCACATCGCCCATGCTCTGCTGGATAGCGCCCGCCGGGTCATTACCGCTGCTCATGCTGGTGTTGTCCTGCTCTGGGATCGTTCCTCCCTGCGTCTGGTGCCGCGGGCGGTAGCCGGTTATGCCGATAACCAGGAGATGTATAAACTCACCTTTGCGGCGGGTGAGGCCCTGCCGGGTGTGGTATTTGCCCTGGGCCGGCCGCGTCGCGTAGCTGAAGTCAACCTGACGCGCGACTACCCTCTGGATGCTGAAGCGCTCCTGCACTATCGTCAGGCCACCGGTGGACGCGTGCCGGTATCGAGCCTGCTCATTCCCATCCTGGCGGGCGAGCAAAACCTGGGTGTGTTGGTGCTGGATAACTTCAACACGGTGGCCGCCTTCAAACCCGAAGACGAAGCCCTGCTTATGTCGCTGGCTCAACAGGCGGCTCTCTCGCTGGAAAACGTCCGCCTGGTACAGGCCATGCAAGAACGGGCCGGTCAGCTCCAGGCGTTGACCAATGTCGCCACGACCATTACCTCGCGCCTGCAGCGTCGCGAACTGGTTGATACCCTGCTCGATCAACTCCTGCCTGTCTTGCCCTACGATACCGCTACGTTGTGGTTGCGCGAGAAAGATGAATTGATCATTCATGCGGCGCGCGGCTTCCCCAACCTGACAGAACTGCTCGGGGTGCGCGTGCACATTGCCGATAGCGATCTATTCCAGCAGATGATTCGTGCTGGCCGACCGATTACCATTGGCAACACACGCCAGGATCCCCGCTTCCCCCAGGTGGAACCGATGCGCCTTTCGTGGATGGGCGTACCGCTGATCGCCAAGGGTGAAGTGATCGGCCTGATCGCCCTGGAAAAAGACCTGCCCAATTTCTACACGAATGAACACATTCAAATCGCCACCACCTTTGCCGGTCAGGCCGCAGTGGCGCTGGAAAACGCCACCCTATTCGAAGAGAGCCTGCAGCGCGCCGCCGAACTGGATGAGCGATCCCAACGTCTGGCTTTGCTTAACCGCTTCTCCTCGACCCTGAGCGGCTTGCTGGACACAGATCGCATCCTCGAACTGTGCGCTCAGGAGTTGATGAATGCTTTCTCTGTCATGCGAGTCTCGGTACTCACAATCGAGCGTGGTCAGATCATCTGGAAATTCAGCCTCCCTCGAGCCCGACGTCCCTTCGCCCGCCCTATCCTGCCCGTACCCTTGCTCGAACGTCTGCAGCAATCCCAGGGCGTATATGCCAGCGAAGAAGTTCAAACCGACCCGGAACTGGCCCCTGTGCTCGATTGGCTTGGCCCCGATACGCGTAGCCTGCTGATCTTGCCACTGGGCCTCTCTCAGGCCCGGGCGTTCATTTTGCTCCACAGCAACCAGTCTGCTCGCTTTGGAACCACCGAAGTAGAATTGGCCCGCACCATTGGCAACCAGGCCTCCATTGCGCTGGAGAACGCTCGCCTGTACCAATCCACTGTACAGACCGCTGAACGGCTGGCCATCCTCAACCAGACCAGTAGCGAGATCAACTCCACGCTGGAACCAGAGGAAATCTATGTCTTCGTGCACAAAGCCGTCCAGCGAGTGATGCCTGTGGATTCGTTTTTGCTGGCTTTGAGGGATAAAGATCAAGACCAGGTCGAAGCCGTATATCGGGTGGACGGCAGCCGTCGCCTGCCCAACAAACGTCTGACGTTGACAGATACCCTGTGCGAACAGGTGATCCGCCGCGGCATGGCTTTGCACTTCGCCTCACGAAAACACAGCGAAAAGATCGGCACCATCTTCAGCGAACGAGAGACGCCGGCCTCTATCCTGGCGGTGCCCATGTCCGTTGGCGGTGAGGTGGCTGGCCTGCTGGCCTGTGCCAGTTTCCAGCCCGATGTTTACACCCAGGAAGACCTGCAAATCCTGAGCACGCTGGCCAACCAGGCTATTGTTGCCATTCAAAACGCCCGCCTGTTTGCTGAAACCCAACGCCTGGCCGAAGAACTGGAACAGCGGGTGATCGAGCGCACGGCCCAATTGCAGCGCCAGCAACAGAACACCGAAATTCTGTTGCGCATCCTCACTGAAGTTTCTTCCAGCCTGGACCTGGATCGAGCCTTGAACCGCACCCTGGCCCTGTTGAACGAAGCCATCGGCGCCGAACAGGGCACCATCATGCTCCTCAACCCCGAGGACAACCTGCTTCACTATCGGGCTGGCTATGGCTATCTCACCAACCAGAGAGCAGAGAGCCGGGCAATGAAGTTGCAGGTAGGCGAGGGTCTGGCCGGCTGGGTGGTGCAGCATCGTCAGGCCGTGCTGGTAGAAGACCTGCATCAGGACCCGCGCTGGATTCGTTCCCTCAGTGGTTCACGCGAACATCGTTCCTGTGTGGTGGCGCCACTCATAGTCGGCGAAGATGTGATCGGCGTGCTGATGGCCTTCCATCGCAAAGTTGGCTTCTTCAATCCTGAATCGCTCAACCTGGTTCAGGCGATTGCGACTCAGGTGGCGGTAGCCATTAACAACGCCAGTCTCTACCAGTTGATCCGCGACCAGGCGGAGCGTCTGGGTTCGATGCTGCGCAAAGAAAAGGAAGAAGGCAGCCGCACACAAGCCATTCTGGAAGCGGTGGCGGATGGGGTGCTGGTCACCGATGCCGACAATAACGTCACCTTCCTGAACAAATCGGCCGAACGAATTCTCAACCTTCAGGCCAATCAAGTGGTGGGCAAATCGCTGGAAGATTTCGTCGGCCTGTTCGGACGGGCGGCCGCCGCCTGGATGCAAACCATCCGCAACTGGTCGGAGAACCCCGCTTCTTACCGGCCCGGCGAGACCTATGCCGAGCAAATCGAACTGGAAGACCGACGCATCGTTGCGGTACACCTGGCGCCAGTGATGTTGCAAAACGACTTTCTGGGCACCGTATCTATCTTCCGCGACATTACTCACGAAGTCGAGGTCGATCGCCTCAAGTCTGAATTCGTGGCCACAGTCAGCCATGAGTTACGCACCCCTATGACCTCGATCCGCGGCTACGCTGACATTCTGCTCATGGGTGCCGCCGGTCCGCTCAACGAAAATCAGACCCATTTCCTGCAGATCATCAAGAACAACACGGAACGCCTCAACATCCTGGTTAACGATTTGCTGGACATCTCACGCATCGAATCTGGACGCGTCACCCTCTCTCCTCAACCACTGGATATGCGCGAGATCGCCGAAGATGTGCTGGACGAGGTCCTGCGCCGCTCACAAGAGGAGAACAAACCCATGGCCATTTCTCTGGAGGCGCCGCGCGGGTTGCCCCGCATCTTCGGGGATGCAGAACGGGTGCGTCAGATCCTCAGCAACCTGGTGGATAATGCCTATCGCTATACCCCAGCCCAGGGCCAGATTCGCGTGCGCATTCACGTTAACAGCGATCATGAAGTCCAGGTTGATGTGAGTGACACCGGCGTAGGCATACCACCGGAAGAGCAGAAACGCGTCTTTGAACGCTTCTATCGAGGCGAACATCCACTGGTGCTGGCCACACCTGGCACCGGTCTGGGGTTATCGATCGTGAAACAACTGGTCGAAATGCACAACGGACGCATCTGGATGGAGAGCAAAGGGATTCCCGGCGAAGGAAGCACCTTCTCTTTCACTTTGCCGATCTATCGAGAACCTGGCAAACGAGGCAAAAATGGCAAAGATTCTGATCGCTGAAGACGAACCCGATATTCGCGAACTCGTAGCATTTACGCTACGATTTGCTGGTTATGAAGTGGCTACCGCTACAAACGGCGAAGAAGCCGTTCAGATGACCGCGCGCGAGAACCCTGATCTGATCCTGATGGACGTTCGTATGCCCCGCATGACCGGCTATGACGCCTGCCGGGCGATCAAAGCCGATCCACGCTTCAAGGATATTCCAGTGGTCTTTCTATCGGCTAAAGGACAGGAGAGCGAGATCAAAGCCGGCCTGGAGGCTGGCGCAGAGGAATATCTACTCAAACCCTTTGCACCGGATCAATTGACGGAACGGGTTCGCGAAATTCTGGCGCGGTTCGGCAAGTAGGCCTATGAGTGTGGTCTTTCTGGATGGGGCGATCGTGCACTACGAAGTGCTGGGCAAGGGGCGCCCGGTCTTCTTCCTGCACGGCTGGGTGGGTTCATGGAAGTATTGGATCCCCAGTATGCAGGTGGCATCTACCTCCTACCGCGCCTATGCCATTGATCTGTGGGGCTTTGGAGAGACTGCGCATAACCCACAAGCCTACAGCCTGGATCAACAGGCGGCTATGATACGCGCCTTCATGGATAAAATGGGGATCGGCAAGATCGCCGCTATCGGCCACGGCCTGGGCGCGCTGGTGATCCTCAGCCTGGCTCGCCGCTGGCCCGAAAGCGTAGACCGGATTATGGCAGTCAACTGCCCACTCGATTATCAGGCATTGAGCACCCGTCTACGCAACGCTTCGCCCGTGGAATTGATGTCCTGGCTCGGGCGCAGCCCGGACTTTTCCTCAGCCCTATCAGACGCCAGCAAAGCGGATCCACAGGCCATCGTGACTTCGCTGGACGATTTGCAGGCCAACAATCTGTTTGGCGCTGTGAGGCAAACCTATATCCCCTGCCTGTTTGTGTACGGTCAGAACGATCCGGCTGTTCCGCCCCCATCGGTAGAGCGCCTGGCAGGCCTGTCTCACATGATGCATGTGATCATCCTGGAGGGCTCGGGTCACTTCCCCATGCTGGAGGAGACAGCCAAATTCAACCGTTTGCTGATCGATTTTCTGGCGCTGGATTCGGGCGTCAGTCCCCAGGAATTGCAGCTCAAGGAAGAGTGGAAACGTCGCGTTCGCTAGGCAAACACCGCAAAGGGGGATCAGGAATGATAAGCCGAGACATACTTCACGGCCAGAAGAGACAACAAATTAATCATTACCACGGCGACTGTCACGGCCCCAAATCCGAATAGAGTATATAGCCATGGGCCAAGCAACGCTCCGACGGCGCGTCCCAGCGATTGACCGGCCGCATTAAACGCCAGGGTAGTTGCACGGGCCCGAGGCATCACCTCGCTCATCAAGGGAATCTGGCTGACAATGGTGAACTCAAACGAGATATAAAACAGAAACAGACCGATCAGCGCACCAGGCACAGTGGACCCCACCCAGGGCAGCAGAATCGCCGTCAGACCATTGGCCAGCAACCCTAAACCAGCAGCCCGCACCTTACCCAGGCGATCGGCAAAGATAGCCACCGATCCCTCGCCCCCCAGTTCAGATAACCCTATCACCAGCGCAGCAGCGGCCAGTGTAGCCAGTTTCACCCCAAAGGCTTGTTCCAACCAGACTCCAAATGTCACACTGACCACTTCATTCGCCAGACTGGCAAACAGGCCAATGGAGAGCGCCGCCAGCACCATGCGATCGGTGAGCACGTCTCTCAGATGGCCCCAGCCACCCTCCCGATGAGGTTCGATGGTCTGATTGGAAGACACTAGTCGTGCCACGAGGAGGACTCCCACCATCCCCAGAAGGCCCAGCACCATGAACGGAGATCGCCAGCCAAAGCGATTCATCACCCAGGCCATGGCCGGAACGCCCAGGATAAACGACGAAGACCAGGCCATCTCAGAGAGAGCAGTGTACCATCCCCGCTGATGATAGGGGCTATGGTCAGCCAGGTAAGCAAGCAGGGAGGGATCAAAAAAACCTTTGGCCAGCACTGCACACACCAGGGCTACGCCCAGTGCAGGTAAGGTCGGGGACCAGGTTACCGTTGCCATCCCTACCAGGAAGAACCCCAGGCCGACCATCATCCCAAACCGTCGTCCTCGAATCTCGATGAATGGGAAGGCAAACGAAGCACCCGCCGCAAACAACGCCCGATTGGCCACCAGGGCAGCCAGAGCGGTCCACTCCACCCCAACGCTGCGAGCAAACACGTTTAAGAAAGGATAGACCATCCGATGGGCTGTGTTCAATGTCAGGCGGATGAAGGTGAGCAACAGAAAAGTGAGCGGTGACATTCATTTCTCCTGATGGGGAATGCGCTTCAGTGAGCAGGGGCAGACGGGACGTCCGCGTCCCCGGTAGCGGCGGATTTTATGTCCGCCGACTTGATGTCCGCCGGTGCGGACGAGACGTCCGCGATGGCGGGGGTTCGGCGTGGCGGAACAGTGGCGGCGTCCGAAATTGACTTGCGGCATGGAGCAAAGGATTGGGCAAATTTCCAGTTGGCCCTGCTTGGGAGTCTGGATAGGTGAGAGACCAGTCCCGTGAGCATCAGCGGGCAGTGCGGGAAAGCAGGTCGAGGATCTCCAGCAGGCGCGGCATCCAGTGTTCGTTGCGGGTAAAATCCACCCAGTAGACGTTCTTGCCTCCTTTCACATCGGGGGCCAGATCAGAGAAACGTTGAGGCTCCACGCCTTCAGGCGGTGGGGGAAAACGCAACGCAACCCGCCCGCCTTCCCAGGTCACCGCCGCCAGACCGACCTTTTCGGCCCGCAGTTTGACGCGCATCTGGTAAAAGAGGTTGGCCACCATGTCGGGAAGGGGGCCAAAACGGTCCTGAAATTCGGTCTGGAGAGCATCGATTTCGGCTTCGTCGCGCAGGTCGGCAATGCGGCGATAGAGACGCAGGCGCAGGTTGGAATCGGGGATGTATTCGGGCGGAATGCCGATCGCCAGGGGCAGGTCTACGTTAACTGGCAACGCCAGGGGGAGGTCAAAGGCTGGGGTAGGCCGATCCGGCTCGGGGGGAGTCGGAACCGCCCGGCGATATTCTGCTCGGAGGCGACGTACTGCATCGGCCAGGAGACGCGTGTAGAGGTGGAATCCCACGTCCTGAATAAATCCGTGTTGTCGTGTTCCCAGCAATTCGCCAGCCCCCCGAATTTCGAGATCGCGCATGGCGATAGAAAATCCCGCGCCCAGTTGGGTGTTTTCGGCGATCACGTCCAGACGGGCCTGGCCTTCAGGAGTGGGCAGGATTTTGTTGTGTCGGAAGAAGTAGGCATAGGCCCGCACTGCTCCACGGCCCACGCGTCCACGCAGTTGATAGAGTTGCGCCAGACCGAAGGTGTCGGCGCGGTCTACGATCAGGGTGTTGGCGTTGGGAAAATCCAGCCCCGATTCAATGATGGAGGTTGAAAGGAGGACATCAATTTCGCCAGAGGCGAAACGACGCATGACTTCGGAAAGTTCGTGTTCGGGCATCTGGCCATGGGCAATGGCAATGCGCGCTTCGGGCACCAGATGTTGCAGATGGGCTTGCATGGCTTGGATGGTGTGAACACGATTGTGAACAAAGAAGACCTGCCCTCCCCGTTCCAGTTCGCGCAGGATGGCCTGGCGTACCAGGCGCGGGGAGTAAGGGCCTACATGAGTCACGACAGGCTGGCGTTCTTCGGGTGGAGTGTTGAGGGTGGAAATATCGCGCACACCGGTCAGGGCCATGTAGAGAGTACGGGGGATGGGGGTGGCAGTAAGGGTGAGCACATCTACTTCGGTGCGCAGTTTTTTGAAATGTTCTTTGTGGATCACGCCAAAGCGTTGCTCTTCGTCAATGATCACCAGGCCCAGGTCTTTGAATTGTACGTCGGAGGAAAGCAGGCGATGGGTGCCGATCACGATATCCACAGCGCCGAGGGCCAGGCGGATCAGGATGTCTTCCTGTTCTTTCGGGGTGCGAAAACGGGAGAGCATTTCCACGGTGACCGGGAAGGCCGCCAGTCGCTGACGAAAGGTCTCATAATGTTGTTGGGCCAGGACGGTCGTCGGCACCAGGACAGCCACCTGTTTGCCATCCATGACGGCTTTGAAGGCGGCGCGCACAGCGATCTCGGTCTTGCCATAGCCCACATCGCCACACAGCAGGCGATCCATTGGGCGTGGCGATTCCATATCGCGCTTGATCTCAGCCAGTGCGCGCAGTTGATCCTCGGTCTCGACGTAAGGGAAGGATTCTTCCAGTTCGCGTTGCCAGGGAGTATCGAGGGAGAAGGCGTGCCCTGTAGTAATGTGACGCCGGGCATACAATTCGAGCATCTCTTCTGCCACTTTGTAGGCGGCTTCTCGCGCCCGGTTCTTGCGCTCGCTCCAGGCATGTCCGCCCAGGCGATCCAGCGCAGGCAGGGTGTTATCCACACCCACATAACGGGTCAGACGATCGGCCTGGTGAACCGGGACAAAGAGAGTATCTCCGTTCTCGTATTCTACGGCCAGGAATTCGCGCTCGTAGCCTTCCAGCGATCGGCGCACCAGACCCACGAAGCGACCAATTCCATGATCGACGTGAACCACCAGATCGCCCACCTGAAGGTCGGCATAGATGGCTTCAGGGGTTTCAGGCAGGGGACGGGGACGGGCACGTGGGGCAGGTCGTTTCCAGCCGAAGATTTCTGAGTCGGTGATCAGGTAGAGGTCACCCAGTTGCCAGCCGTCGCTGAGCGAAGCATCTAGAAACACAGGCCAGGCCAGATTGGCTAATTCAGGCGCGTGTTCCAGAGTTTGCCGCCAGAGTTCCTCCAGGCGGGATTTCTGACGGGAGGCAACGATCACCTGCTTGCCTAACTGAACCAATCCAGTCAGATAGTCTACGAATGGTTTTAGCCGGCCAGCAAAGCGTTCCAGAGGGCGAAACTGAGCCGCCAGGTTGTATGTCTCGGTCAAAGTAGAAAGATCTTGCAGGTCATCAAGTTCCCCTCGACCCAGTTCAATGATCGGGCGCTCACCCAGGCTATCCAATACTTCAGGCCAGGTGAGATAAGGTATGGGAAAATCGGCGGGCAGAGTACCTTCTTCGATGCTTTCGCGGCGCAACTGGATAGCCTGCTCTTCCACCTCATGGGCCACGGCTTCTGCCCGGCTGAGGTCATCGGCAACCACTCTGGCTCCCTGGGGCAGGTAATCCAGCAGGCTGGCCGGTAGGGGATGGAGCACAGGGATGTGAAATTCGCTCCATTCTTCGGACAGGGCATTGGCTTCATTCAAAAGATACTCGCGAGCCGGCGAGATAACGATCGCGTCAAGCGTGGTCAGGGTGCGTTGACTGGCAGGATCGAATTGCCGGAGGCTTTCAATCTCGTTGCCGAAGAAATCCAGGCGCACCGGGGCGCTCTCGGTGATCGGCCAGATATCGAGCAATCCCCCGCGATGAGAAAACTGTCCTGGATCGAGGACGGTATCCACCCGCTGGTAGCCCATCTGGCTCCAGGAGCGGAGCAAGGTCTCTGGGGCGATGTGCTGGCCCGGGGTCAATTTGCGGCAGGCTTTGAGGAAATCGCGCCGCGGCAGGGTGCGCGTCATCAAAGCGCGCACGGAAGAGAGGATCAACGGGGGTTGGGCAGGCGGTCGCAGGAAGGGCAGGTGGTAGGCCGCCAGCGCCGCCAGAGTTTGCAGGCGCTGCTGGCGCACGGTCAACCCCCAGGTGGCTTTCTCATAGAAGAGAGGCGCAGGTTCAGCAAACAAAAAGCGCGGGGTTTCTGGCAGCCAGAAGGCAAACTCATCGAACAGAGTCAGGGCATGATCGGCTCGATCGGTGATCAACAGGATCGGCTGTTGCCACTCATGATACAGGGCCGCCAGAACTGGCAGGCGCGCGGCTCGAGGCAACCCCAGGGGACGCGTGCCAGCCCCGGTCAAAGCCTGAGAATAGGCCGGCAGCGACCGAATGCGAGAGAGAATGAGGGAGATCAGGGACACACTCTCAGCCATTGAAACGATTCATGGCCACATTCAGCCCATCGGTAACGAACGTCAGCACGGCTTCGACCGCCCGATCCAGCGTCTCGGCCACAACAGGCCGCTCTTCGGGCGAAAAATCTTGCAGGACGTAAGCGGCCGGGTCCATCCGCCCTGGGGGACGACCGATCCCCAACCGCAGACGGGGAAACCCGCTGGTTCCCAGGCGCTCGATGATTGAGATCATCCCCTTGTGCCCACCGGCACTGCCCTGTGGCCGAAGGCGAATCGTGCCCAGGGGAAGGTCCAGATCGTCGTAGGCCACCAGCAAATGGGTTAGAGGGATTTTGTAGAAGCGCACCAATCCCTGAACTGCCTGGCCGGAGAGGTTCATAAACGTTTGCGGTTTGGCCAGAAGGAGCCTGTGCCCTTGATAGAAGGCCGGGATCAGGATCGCCTTTGCCTGCATGCGCATCGAGTGGGTGTTCAGGCGATCGGCCAGTCGATCTATGAGCATGAAGCCCATGTTGTGGCGATTCTCGCGGTACTCCCGACCAGGGTTGCCCAGGCCGACGAGCAAGTAGGGAGATTGGGGAGAAGACAGGTCCGTCATTCGATCACCAGAATTCTTAACGACGCCTGCGGAACAGCAGGAAGAGAAGCAGGAAAACCAGCAGGGTGATCCAGGCGGCGCGCAGCACCACGCCGCCAATGTCAGCGAGCGAAAGGGTCAATGGATTGGGAGGGAGCGGAGTGGGCGTGGGGCGGCGGGTCGGTATCTCATCGGGTAGAGAGGTTGGGGGGAGATCGGAGGTGGGAGTGAAGGTCGGCACAGGCCCAGGGGAGGGCGTTTCGGTGGGAGTGAAGGTCGGCACAGGCACAGGGGAGGGCGTTTCGGTGGGAGTGAAGTTCCGAACGCGCAGGCCGCGCACAAACGCCTGGCGACTGGTTCCATCCTGAAACTGCACGTGCAGACGCAGATCGTACTCTCCGTCAGTGATGCGGGTGGTATCCCATATCGCCAGCGTACCCTGGTGGACTGGTGGGAGGATCTGAGCGATTGGGAACCAGACTGTGGGATCAGACGAATAGGCAAAAGAGATTTCCGCCACAATCACCCCTTCGTCGGGGAAAGTTCCCAGAATGGCGATCGTCCCATACAACACCTGACCATCTGTCGGCGAGGTGATGCGCGGGTCTGGGGCCTGCGCATTCACGCTGGCAGGCATTAGAAAGAGAAGCAGGAACAACACAAAGGAATAGCGGGCACGCATTCAGAACAGACGTAGCCAATCGGTATTGGTGATGATCTGACAGGCAAAGAGCAAAAAGAGCACGAGGAGCAAGACTCCACATCCCAGGCCAGAGCAGGAGCAGCCTCGCCCGAAACCGAAACGCTGCTGCAGTTCATCGTACAGCCAGTTTAACAGGAGAAGTTGGAGCAGGGCCGTCAGGCACCCGGACCGTTCACGCATAGGGTCTCCTTTCACAGATGAGTCTACGGCAAAAAATCCTTAACCGCGAAGAACGCAAAGAGCGCACAGTTAAAGATTTCAAAATCAGCACTAAAAGTGCCGCTTTTTTACTCAAAAAGCAAAAATCTTGGCGTTCTCTGCGGGCTCTGCAGTGAAATGACCTGTTTGCAGTGAAGTCACAGATGGCAAAGAATAAGTTTAGCATGAAGAGGAACTGGGGTCAAATTCTGATCGGGCGTGGTGTGCATGCAAAAGTTGTCAGGTGGTGAAGAAAGGCATCCGCAGATTACGCAGATTACGCAGATGTTTTTGACGTTGCGGCATTT
>FWWM01000852.1_pt1 | contig 98784 bp, 91 predicted proteins | sample 2228351 | NCBI WGS metagenome assembly FWWM01 (sample SAMEA103939774, study PRJEB20133) | metagenome | reverse complement strand
GCATGGCGGCCTCGCAGAATGAAACGTAGCGGCCATGCGACGGCAAGCAAAAAAGCGGGCCCCGGAAACGCCTCCGGGGCCCGCCCTAGGATTTATTTGCGATTCGGTTAGCGACCCCAACGCAGGTGGATAGACATCTGGATGATGCGCTCACCCACTGCGGTGGAGGTCACCTGACCGAAAGTCGAGCTGTTGATGTCTTCGTCGCCGTAGAAGAATACCGGGTGGTTCAGGAAGTTGAAGAACTCCACCCTGTAGTCAAACCACAGCCTTTCCGTAATTGACGTCTGCTTAACGACGCTCGCGTTCCAGGCGAAGAGAGTTTCCCCATTGAACGCGAAGCGACCAAGGTTGCCAATTGTGCCGGGCTCAGGGTTACAGAAGACCTGCCCCTGGAATTGCGGCGTGCAGCCGATGGCATCGTCGCCGGTGCCGCGTCCGTCCGGAGCAATCGCACTCGGATTGATCTGGAAGACGCCGTCCGGAGTCTTAAACGTGCCGATGAGGTTCCGCACCTCACCGACGCTCAGCAAGCTGAACGCCGTGTTCTTGCCGCTGGAACGGCCCGCCCGGTTCAGAGTGCCGCGATTCGACAGAATGGACCACGGGTTGCCGCTCTGCCAGGTGAAGACCGAACCGATATTCCAGCCCGATATGAGCTTGTTCACCACGCTGTTCTCCGGGGCCCAGCGACGCCCGCGACCGAACGGCAGCTCGTAAACAAAATTGGCCTTGAACGCGTGGGTCAGGTCGAAGGGCGCACGGGTCCTTTCCAGCTCTGGACGTGCGAAGTCCAGGAACGGATCAAACCGTGTCTGGCCGGTGCCAGCCGTGTCCGAAAGGACCTTGCTCCAGGTGTAATTGGCCTGGAAACCCAGTCCTTGGCGGAAGCGCCGCCGGACTTCGACCACGCCGGCGTGGTAGGTTGAGTTGGAGATAGCCGTCAACTCGTCGGCCACGCTGGCCAGCGGGTTGGGCACCAGCTGCACATTGCCGGACAAATTGTTGAAGTGGTAGATGGCGGCGAGTTCGCCGGGCTGCCCCTGCTGAATCAGCCTGCGAATTGTGGAGTTGGTGAGCAAACCGCCGAAGGCGGTCTGGGTCAGAACGGTCAGCGGTTCGCAGCCTGAGAAATTGCATCGCGGATCGAATACCCCGTTATTGGCCAGGTTGGTGAAACCATTCCTCCGCGCGCGAAGGAAGTCTTCGAGGAAACCGTTCTCGAAGATGATCACCTGGTTGTAGTCAATGCCGCGATACAGCTTGGTGCCCTTGTTCCCCACGTAGCGCACGTCCACAATCATGTCCCAGGGGATTTCTCTCTGGATGCTCAGGTTCCACTGCTGGACATACGGGGTGGCAAGCTCCGGGTTCACCGTAAAGATGGTGCTCGGCAGATTGCTGATGTTGAAGTTGTCCTGCTGTGTGCGCGGGACCTGGAAGCTCGGCACTGGAATGGGAGGCAATCCGTCACTAATCCGGCTGGCCAGGTTGGCCAGAGTGCGGGTGGTCTGCAAACCGGCATTGGCCGAGGACGCGTTATCCGGCGCGCGGATGGCTTCATCGTTCACGAAATGGACGCTGTAGCCCATGCGCAGAGAAGTCTTGCCGTCGCCGAAGATATCCCAGGCCAGGCCAAAATTCGGCCCGAAGTTGTTCAGGTCTCTTTCGTAGATTGGCCGGCCGGTATCGCCGCCCGCGAAATCCAGCAAAGCATTCGACAGCAGGGTTTCGCGCACCGTAGCCCCCGGCGGAATCACGGGGATGAGCACCAGGCCGTCACGCTCATCAAAGCGGCCAACATACTCCCACCGGACGCCATAGTTGAAGGTGACGCGGCGGTGCAGCCGCCACTGGTCTCCTGCGTACCAGGCGTAGGTGTTCAGGCTGAAGTGGCGGCGCTCTTCCGCGCCCGGCACGAAGCCGGACTCGATGCTGGTGATGTTAAACGTCTGGCTGGCACTGCTCACGAAGCCGGCCAGGGTCGCCAGCAGCGAATTTGCGCGGCTGAGAAACGTGGACGAGATTCCGCCCGGGAAGTCCGAGGCCACCAGCCCATTCGGATTCAAAGTACTGATGCCCAGTGAATAGGTGGGGACCGTTCCGGCAAAGTTAAACGGCTCGGTGCGGATGTGCTGAGTAAAGAAGCCGAAGGTGATAAAGTGGCTTCCATACGTCAGGCTGGCATTATCCTGCAAGGAATAGGTATCCGTAAACCGGCCCTGGTCGCGGAAGGTAACGATCGGGTTCGTGAACAGGTAGCCTGTGATCAGGAAATCGGGCCGGGTTCCTTCCTCAACGATGAACGTACCGGGCGCCAGGTTGAATCCGCCGCGGACCTCGTTCGTGAAGTTCGAGGTCGGCGCCCAGCGCCACGTCCCGGACAGCAGCTTCTTGCTGTCATCGTTGAAAACGATGGGAGCGGTGCTAAAGGTGCCGTCGAGGTCGTTGCGGTCAACAACGTCCCGGTTCCAAGCCCAGGTAAAGTAGATGGCGTGCTGGGTGTTGGGAATCAAGTCTACGCGGAAGCCATAGTTGTCCCGCGTACGGTTGGCCCGTTTGTTGAATTCCAGGCCGGCGGTGTTGAACAACTGGGATGCCGTGCTGTCACCGGTCCGGAAGTTGTTGATTTCCCTGGGCACCAGATTCAAGATGTCGGCCACAAAGGGGTCAATGCCCAGGTTGATTCCGCGTGCGGCCAGCGCTTCGAAGATGTTCCGTTGCAGCACCTGGCCGTTGGAGATGCCTGGCGGGCAATTCGTCGTGCAGGTTGCCGTGTAAGTGAAGATTCCCTGGCGCGCGGGATCTGTCAGAACGGTGTGGTTCTGGCTGCTCTGCTGGCGCTGGCGGAACAGCTCGTAATAGCCATAGAACAGCAGCTTGTCTTTGATGACCGGCCCGCCAGCGTTCACCCCGCCCTGGTTGAAAATCAGGTTTGGCTTTTCAATCCCGCTGGCATTGTTAAACCAGTCGTTGGCGGCGAGCGCGCTGTTGCGGTGGAACCAGAACCCTTCGTATGTCCACTCGCTGCCGCCGCTAGGCGTCACCATGCTGACTTGCGAGGAGCCAAAGCCCTGCGCAACGGATTGGTTGCTGGTGGTAATGGTGAACTCGGCCACTTGACTCAGCAACGGCAGGTTGGGGAGAAAGTTGAGTGAGTTCGCCCGAATAAAATTGTCCTGCACATTCACCCCATCCATGGTGACGTTGCTCAACGAGGGCCGCTGACCGGCGATCACCGTGACCGTGCGGCTATTTTGATTGACCGTCGCTTGCAAACCCAGCAGGGTCAGAGGATTCCGGTTGCCAAGTGGCAGAATCTCGAGCTGCTTCTTTTCAACCGTGTCGCTCAGTTGAGCATCGGTCGTTCTCACGCCAGTAGTACCCGCCTCCACGGTCACGGTTTCGGTCACTTCACCCAGCTCGAGTTTGATCGGGGGAAACGAATACTCCGTGCCGGCATCCAATTTAACTCCAAGGGCTTCGTAAACCTTGAACCCGGTAAAAGTCACTCGGATGCGGTAGACACCTGCAGCAAGGCTGCTGAATCGAAACGCTCCCGTCTCGCTGGTCGTCGTCTTGTACTCGGCCGTAGTCCCCTCGCGAACTAGGCTGACCTCGGCGCCTTGGACTGCCAGCCCGTTCGGGTCAAGAACCGTCCCGGCGATTGAGCCGGTGGGGACTTGTGCGGCCGACACAGAAGCGAAGACCAAGAGCGCGCAAGCAAGCCAGAAACTAATTCTCAGTTTCATCACCCCTCCTGGCGAAGGCTCAAAGATTTGAGGATACTGCCGAAGCGGAAGCAAGAATGGGGGAACGTCGCCTGGGCTATCGGGAAAGCACTTAGTTGTTCCCCTCGAGGCACACCGCAGGGCTGACCCTCAATCGCAACGCAGCATTTTTTTTGCCATTCCTGAAAGAATCGAATGCCAGAAACCTATGTCATTTCAGCATGATACACCGCACATTGACTGCACATGTGCCTTAAGGCTTCTTATTTACCAAAGATTGAATGCTGTGGGAACTTTTTCTATGAATTTTCATAGTCACATTGGCAGGACGTGACCTTGGGCCCCGCCGTGGGCAGGCTTGCGAATACCTCGAACCTCAGATAATGTTCCACAGCTATAGGAGATGTCCTGAAAAGGGACAACCCCCGTTGATCGACCGCGATTAGCATCGTGGTTGATCGAAAACCTGGCCTGTTGAAAGACAGGCCAACGGAGGTTGTCATGTTCTACGCGGGCATAGATGCGCATGTGAAGTCGAGCACGATTTGCGTGGTGGACCGCCGAGGCAGGAAAGTCCATTGCTGTGAGGTGCTGACCAGTGCCGAGGGTTTCCGGGCCGGCTTGCAACGCTGGGCGCGGGCTGGTGGCGGCGGTGGATGAGATTGGCCGCTTCACGCGGGCCAAGCAGTTGACCGCTTACTGCGGGATCGTGCCCACGGTGCGCGCCAGCGGGGAGCGGGAACAGCAAGGACCGATCACGCGGCAAGGGCGCAGCGAAGTCCGCGCGGTGTGGGTGCAGGCGGCGCACGCCCTGGTGCGCAGCCGCCAACCGACGGCGCGCCCGCTACAACGCTGGTTCGCGCGCGTGGCGCGCCGCCGCGGGTTGCGCACCGCAGTGGTGGCCCTGGCCCGCAAGTTGTTGAGCTTGGCGTTCTATCTGTTGCGCGATGCAACGCAGTACGAACCGTCCCGGCTACGACCGGCAGTTGCCTAGTCGCAGAACCGGGGCGGGAATCGGGGAGACCGACGTAAGTCCTGGAGGGAAATGAAGGATGAACGCAGCCCGCATGTTCGCCTTGGTCTCGCAGACCGTGAGGAGATAGGGCGCGTTCGTTGGGCCGACACGATGGGCCACACCGTGAGCCCGGATGGAAGGCTGGCCAATCCCTCATCCCCGCACAGGGCTTGACCCGGTTGTCCCTTTTCATGGAAGGCGAAATGCCCTTCGTGCAGATTACTTGGGTGACCGGCCGCTCGCCGGAACAAAAGAAGAAAATCGTGGAGCGGGTCACCGCGGCGCTGGTCGAAGACGGCCGCGCAAAGCGCGAGAATATCCACGTGACGTTTGTGGACCTGCCGCCGACCGATTACGCGGAAGCGGGCGTCACCGTCGCGGACCAGAAGCGCAGCCCGTAGGGCTTGCGAGCTCCTGGCGAGCCTTCTGCGGCAAAGTTATATTTGCGCTGATCGGACCCTGTCTGGCAAGGCTTCACCGCGGCAGCCGATGATCTTTCCCTGTGGAGCGCGAAGCACTGTGTCACCCGCTGGATTGCCCGCATCCTGGCTACTTTGCTCGCGGGCCTCCGGCTGTTATTTCTGTTCGCGCATCTGGTCGTAGAGGGGCTGCCATCTCTGGCAGCGCTGACGCTTCGCGAACAGATTATGCCTGCCCGGCCGTTCGTCATGCATGCGGGCGCAATTGTGAACTGGTGGCGCGAGCTTTGGGGCGGCAGGCTGGTGCTGGGGGATGGCGGCCGCCAGGAATGGCGGGCCCCCGGTTCGGGAAGTTTCCCTTTCAGGGTGTGGCTGGCGTTTGCGCCGTTCCCGTTGGCGGGAGTCCTCTACCTGCTCAGTCGGCGGCGTGGAACACACACAGCTTGATCGCTCCTCGAGCAAGGTTCCCGGCCCGGGGAAAGTTCCGTTAAGTGCTCGTTACGGTGGCGACGGATGTAGTCGAGTGCGAACTCATACAACTTCGGGCTGCGCATGCCGATTTTGCGAGCTTCTTTTTCGGCTTCCTCGATATTCCAGCCGTCGCGCAGCACCCGCCGGATCATCCAGAATGCGCCGACACGGTTTGCCGAGCCGCAGTGAATAAAGGCGGGTTGGTTGGCAGGGTCATCCGTGGCTTTCAGAAAGTCTTCGACCATCTGGTCATTCAGATTGTTTGCGTCCACGGGAATGTTCACGTAGCGCAAGCCGAGTTCCCGGGCTTTGGCTTCTTCTTCCGAAGCTTTGTACTCGGTGGGCTGGCGCAGGTTGATAATCGCGCGGATACCTTGCTCCTTCAGCGCGGCCAGTTCTTCCATGGTGGGCTGGCCGCCGGTACAGATCCTCTCGTTTAGCCGCAGGTAGTTTCTGATCGAGCTCGCGTCTTGCGCCGCGGCAATCCCGCCCAGCAGCACCAGCGTAACCAGCAGACACAAATAACCCGCCCTCATGTTGTCCCCTTCCAGAACTCCTCCTGAAACAGCTTCCAGTTAAACAGACGCAGTCAGCGGGGCGCAAGTTTCCTGCAGCGCTTTAAAAAGCTATGCCTTCTGGGACGGGATTCCAAGCCGGACCATAGCCGCTGGCTGCCCTAACGCATAGAGATCGTGTTCCACTTGAGAGATTTCCGAATGGGTCGTCGTTGCCATGTTCCGTTTGGAAACAGAGCTGTGGATAACTCTGCGAGATAGTTCCCAGCATCTAATTTCCTCTTGACGGACTGAAACCAATTTAGTAAATAGAGGAAAAATCTGCGGAAAGGAGCTGTTCGATGAAAACACACTTCCGCTTCAACCGTCGGCTGCTGATTCTCTTCTTAACGGGGGCCTTGGCAGGATACTTCGCGGCAAGCTCAGTTTTTGCGTCAACTGCCTTGGCAAGCTGTTCCGGAGCAATTCGTTGTCCAGACACCATCCCTGCTGATTGCACGAAACTCGGTTGCACGTCAGTTGGCGACAAGGTTGGTTGCTGGTGTGCCGTCGCTGGAGAAGGATGTACAAGCAAGGCCTGCGTGACGGGAACGGACAGCGACCTGATCGAAGCCGAAGAGGATGGCGCATCGTAGCCGCCCTTTGCTAGCTCTATTGTTTCAAGTGAGTCAAAAAAACTGAGCGCTCGGTTGAGCTCAGAGAGCAAGGGGGGCGTCGTGGCCGGCTCCATCTACCTGTCTCGCACAGTGCCATTCCTTGTCATGTCGGTCGCTATTCTTTCGTCTCCATTGTTGTCTCTCGCCCAGACGACGGCCGGGGAATTCCCTCCATGGGACCAATGGCGTGCGCGGGCGGAGCAAATCACCGCCGAAATCGCGGAGCAGTCGAAGCGCTTGGAGCCGGAGGATCAGATCCGGTTGGCGGCTCGCATCGGTCTCCAGTGGGCCGAAGTTGACCGGGAAAAGTCAAGCTTCTGGCTCGGAAAAGCGTTGGAGGGGCTGGAGCGATGGAATCCCGGAGACGAGCGATCAAAGAAAAGCAAGATGCAAACCGCGCGGTGGGTCCTCTCCCAGGTTGGTGACGATCAGCCGGAACTCGCACAAAAGCTGGCGGACAATCTGGCCAGATACACGGAGGAGGCACAGCGGCTATCCCCGCAGGACAAGGAAGAAAACGCATCCGCCCTGGCCTGGGCAGCTTCGTGGCTGGCGCGGAAAGATCCTGAGCGCGCATTTCGTCTGGGCCGGACAGCACTGGAATATGGCGGCTCAACTGCGATTGTGGAGTTGATTGGCAGCCTGACGAAAGATTCTCCCCACCTGGCAGACCGGCTTTTCTCTGATGCTCTATCAACAGCTCGGGAGAATCGGGACAGCGCGCTACTGGGATTCCTGGCCTACTGGGCTGCCTCTGCGGGCCGTGTGTCGCCGACGCAAAAAGCCCGGGCATTGGAGGCTATGAAAGAAGCCGTTGATAGCCTACTGCCATCGGAGCAGAACCCTAAGGCACGCTGCCAGCTTGCTTCGTCGGCTTCCTGGTTCGGGGAACAGATCCCTTCCAAATACCTCGGCACAGTAAGGGCCACCTTGGCAGCGTGCGTACAAGACCCGCAAACTCGTTCCTTGACGTTTTCGGGTTCGTTTTCCGACGACCTTCGGCCACGCACGGCAGCCGATTATGTCCGCGCTGCAGAGTCCACTACGAACCCGCGTGAACAGGCAAACTACTTCGAGGTCGCAGCCGCAAAGACGGCCAACGCCGGGGACCTGCTGGAGGCAATTCGGCTCGCCGACAAAGTTCCGGAAGGATATCGTAACGCGAACTGGAACCTGATGCGCGTCTCGCTTGCCGAGCGGGCTTCGATTCTGCTCTTCCGGAGGGGCGACTTGGCGGGCATGCACCAGCTGATCGCCTCGACTCCGCAGCGTCTGCGGCCTTATGTGCAGACGGGCACAGCCGAACGACTCACTGCGACCGGCAATCTGGAGACCGCCCTACAGTTGGCCGCAGATGCCAGAAGACTCTTGCAACAGACCGAACACCCAGATGCTGCGGCGTATTATGCTTTGGTTAATATTATCACAGCGCTTGCTCCCGAGGCCCTGCCGGACTTGTTGAAGGAGTTGATCAATCGCCTGAATGAAACAGCCGCCATCAAAACCGCACGCTCACCGTTTGTCCAAGTCCCGCAGAATGATTTCGTGCCTGACCGCCTGTCCAGTGTGTTGCTGGAGGTGGATGCGAGAATAGTTCCTGCTGCTCGGCAAATTCGAGATCCATACATGCGCGTGAATTTTCTTCTGGGATTGCTCCATTCCGCGCTGGAGCGATCAAGGGCCAAGCCGCTGGTTTCAAAGGTGCCATCATGATCGGCAAGCACTTCCTGCGTCAATCCACAAGGTATTTCGTTGCTGTGTTCTGTGGATTTGCTGTCACATTTGGAGTTGCGAGCCTCATATCAGCAAGAAAGGGGCTAGGGACGGAAGGAACGTCACCATGTCTTGCTTCTGTGGAGCAACCGTTTTCGGTGCCACGCACGAATTTGGGGTACGATTTTTCGTCGGCCTCGGCTAGAGAGTCTGACGGTAATGTTGAAGTCGATGCGCAGCAAGCTGAGATCCTGCCTCTCGATGGATTCAGCAGTCGTGATGGAACACGATTGGAACGACTCGCTGCTCGGAAGAAATTACTCTTATTGCTGTTAGTTGATGAAAACAGCCGCACAATCGCACGATCCATAGATATGGTGGCCGACATTCATAACCGTGTGTCCCGTGCGGCGATTCCTTACGCGGTTCTTTCGCTCCCTGACGACAGCAGCGTGCCTCTTGCTTCAGCGTTGCTGGAACGTATCGGCTTTCATCGCAGCAACGAGACCCCGTTCTTCGAATCTTTTGAGCGCCTCGGTCTGGAGATTCCAACCTTCTTTTGGTCTGGTCGGGGTCCGGAAGCTGGCCTATCCGTGGACACGGATAGGCCCTTACATGTGCTTGTCACAGATTCAGGTCAGACCCTCTGCAGTTGGCCAGGGACGTCAGAGAGTCCAATCATACGGGAGCGAATGGCCAACCAAATCGTCTCGGACGTACTCTGGTTTCACGCCGTCTTAGCGAACGCGAGGGGCGGGAATCCTGAGCCCTAGTCCTTGCCATCCGTCGAACCAGGGGCGGGGACGCCGGCCCGGTCGAGTGCTTCCAGAATCTGCTCGCCCTTCGGGCGGACGCGGTAGCTTTCCGTCAGGTTGCGCCAGCGGACGACGCCCCTGGGGTCGAGCAGGAATTCGGCAGGGCGGGCGATGTCTGCGCCTCGAAAACCACCTTCGTGGAGCAGGTCATAGCGGCGAATGACGTCCAGCTTTTCGTCGGAAAGAAACAGGTAGCTGTAGCCTTGCTTAGCGGCGTGGTCTCTGGTTACCTGCGGCGGGTCCACGCTGATGGCTACGATCTTCACGCCGCGGGATTCGATCTGCTGCTTGTGCTCTTCGATGCTCCGCAACTCGGAGTTGCAGAACGGTCACCAGTAGCCGCGGTAGAAGACCAGCAGGACCCATTGGCCCGTGCCGCCTGGGCCTTTCAGCAGGTCTGCGAGCTGCACCGAATTCCCGTCGGTATCAGGCAGGACGAAGTCCGGCGCTTGCTCGCCGACTTTCGGCGCCTTGGTGGATGGGGGCAGTTGCTGCGCGTCCACGCCTGTTCCCAGCAGTCCCAGCAGGGCTGCGAACAGAACCATGCGACGTCCGATTCGAGAGGGCATCGTATCCTCCAGCTAGTCATCTGCCCAATAGATGTGCCATCCAAAAAAAAGCTCCGACCCTTTCTTAAAATGTTCAGTTCCCCCGTGGCTGCCGGCCTAGGCGCGAATCCGGTACTGCGTTGGCCACAGCCGGGTCCGCGCTGCTTGACGTCGGCGCGGCGGCGACAAACAATGCGGCGGAAAGCCGGCTTAGGCATATTCAGGAGAAGAAGAAATGAACCCGGACACCCCCTCGGCAGCAGTGGTGTCGCTGCTGCTCGTTATTTGCCTGGCTGCCCCGGCGCCCGTCTCTTCGCAGCCAGGTCCACAATCCGGAACCCGTGCCGGAGAAGTCCAGCGGGTAATTCCCGATGTGAATATCGAACGCGGCCCGGCCGGTTCTGGCCGGCAGTTCGCCGCGCAGGCCAAAACGCCCGTACACTGGCTGGACAACGTGCTGACTGCGGTGCGTGCCCGAGCACGCATCCGGCTCGACGACGGCTCGGTGCTGAACGTCGGCTCCGAATCCAGCCTGCGCATTATGCAACACGATGCCGCGGCACAGCGCACTCAACTGGAATTGCAGTACGGCCGCATCCGCAGCCAGGTGGTTAAGATGGCCCGGCCGGGCGCCGAGTTCCGCGTGAACACGCCGGTGGGCACCGCCGGAGTCATTGGGACGGATTTTTTCCTGGGGTTTGAAAATGGCCTGCTGACGCTGATTGTGTTCGAGGGGATTGTCCGGCTGTGCGATCTGGCCGGGCGGTGCGTGGACGTTCCCGAAGGCATGAAGTCAGCGATCCGCAGGCCCGAAACGCTCGGGCCCGCGGCTGCCGCTGGCACCACCCCTGCGCCGGATCCCCCCAGCCCCGCGACTCCGGCTGAGTCCATGAACGCTGTGGAAACAACGCAAGTGGAACCGCCGGGTGTCGCTTCAGGCGGAAAGGGACCTGGCTGGTGGGCTGGCGTGCTGGGTTTTGTGGCCCTCGGCGTGGCGGCCATTGTTCTGGTGACACGCCGGGAAAGCCCCGGACAGCGCACGGGACAGGAACCTGCGACCTTTTGAGAAAGGGTTCAGTCCAGCGCCGCGCGGCTCCGCTGTCGGGGCCGAGGCGAGAGTCTCCATCCAGTTCAGGATTTCATGTGTTCCGGAAGGCTCAGGCACTACGCAGCGCAGCGCGAATGTTCTTGCTGGCGCGTTCGAGTTCCCGAATCAGTGCGCGCGCCTGCTTGGCCACCGACTTGCGTGACTTCTTGGCGGTTGTGAAGGCACGGCGCACCCGGCCTTCGGCCTTGCCAATCGTTGAACCCACTTGCTCGGCTGCTTTGGAGAGCTTGGTCGTCTTCCTGGCCATGATTTCCTCCGGAAGTTGTGCACTGCCATCTTAGGCGGCGCAGCAGGCCGCGTCAATTGCGGGTCAGTGCTGTTGGGCAAGCCTGGCTCGTTGCCCGGCGCAGTCTGCATGTGCGACTTATTCTGCGCTGCGGGTTCAGGGATACGGTCACCGGCTGGCAAAGCTTTGGCACCGCGGCCCGTCTTCCGAAGATTAGGCATTTGGGGGAAAGTGTCTTAGACTATGGAGTTCCGGCCTGCGGGTGAGGCCTGCTTTGAGAAGAATGACATTTTTAGCCAGCGCAGCATTCCTTCTGGCAGCGGTTCTGCTGGCCCCGGGTGGCCCGGCTGAATCGCTGGCTTCTTCGAACACGGCGAAAGCACGGCTCATCGAAGTGATGGAGCTGGAGCTCCAGCGCTCGATGGACAGCTTCGGGCGGCAGGACCCGCCTGCGTATTTCATTCAGTACTCCATCACTGAGCAGCACCGCGCGGAAGTAACCGGGTCGAACGCTGCGCTGCTTTCCAGCCAGGAGAATCGCTCGCGCTGGTTTGAGGCGAGATTGCGCGTAGGCAGCTATGAGTTCGACAGCACGCGCAAAGTGGGCGAGCGTGATCCCGGCCTGTTTCAGAGCCCGGGCGTGCAGATTCCCATCGAAGACGATGCGGGAGTGATTCGCCGCGCCATCTGGCTGGAAACCGACCGCCAGTACCGCTCGGCCGCCAACGCTTTCTTGAAAATCCAGACCGCCCGTGAGGTGAAGGTCGAGGGCGCCTCCAGCGAAGCCCCGGACTTTTCGCGCGAGCAGCCGCATCAGTCTTACCTGCCGACTCCCGACTTTCAGGTGGATCGCGCGCCGTGGGAGGAAAAAGTCCGGCGCTACACGGCCGCGTTCCGCGCCTCGCCAGCGATTTTGAACTGTATTGTGACGTTCAGCGCGCAAGCCACCAGCCAGTATCTCGTCAATAGCGAAGGCACCCGGCTGCAGTTCGGTAGCGTGAATTACCGGCTCGAACTTTTCACCCAGAGCAAGGCGCCCGACGGCATGGACATCAACCGCTACTACAACTTTGACTGGGTGGATCCCAAGAATGCTCCTAGCGACGAGGCCGTGCTCGCCCGCGTCCGCGAGATGATTCGCGAGGCCGAATCGCTGGTCGCTGCGCCACTGGTGGAGCCCTATGCCGGGCCGGCGATGCTCACCGGCCGCGCCGCGGCGGTTTTCTTCCATGAGGTGTTCGGCCACCGCGTGGAGGGCCACCGGCAGAAAGACATCACCGAAGGCCAGACCTTTACCGGCAAGGTTGGCGAGCAGGTCATGCCGGAGTTCATTTCCGTTTACGATGATCCAACCCGCGAGCGACTCGACGATACGGTGCTCCTGGGCTATTACCCCTACGATGACGAAGGCGTGCCCGCGCAACGCGTGGCGCTGGTGGAAGACGGCGTGCTGAAGAACTTTTTGCTTTCGCGCTCGCCGCTGCCCGGATTCACGCATTCGAACGGCCACGGCCGGCGCCAGTTGGGCTACGCGCCCATTTCACGACAGGGCAACCTGATTGTTGAGAGCGGCCGCGCCGTCAGCCCGGCAGAGTTGCGGCGCATGTTCCTCGAGGAAATTCGCCGCCAGGGTAAACCATTCGGGCTGCTGATTGACGACATTGCTGGCGGGTTCACGTTTACCGGCCGCGGTCTCCCGCAGGCGTTTCAAGTTATCCCGTTGATTGTTTACCGCGTCTATGCTGACGGCCGGCCGGATGAGTTGGTGCGCGGCGTGGACATCGTAGGCACGCCTCTGGTGTCTCTGACCAAGATTGTGGCCACCGACAACCGCCCGGAGATTTTCAACGGTTACTGCGGCGCTGAATCCGGCTCAGTGCCTGTCGCCGCGGTTTCGCCCGCGTTGCTGATTTCTGAAATGGAAGTTCAGAAGAAGGAGACCTCCAGCGATAAGCCTCCCATCCTGCCGCCGCCACATCATGACCCCCTTGCGAACGGAGGCTGGCGTTGATGCGACGCGGCCAGTTTGGTCTTTGCCTCCTGTGCTTTCTCTGCTTCGCAGGGGGTCTCGCTGCCCAGGTGGCCCGCGTCGTCCCCGGCGATACCGACCAGACCCTGCGGGCGATGCGCGACGAACTGCAGCGCTCGGTGGACCGGCTGCGCATCGAAGGCCTTGAACAGCCGTACTACATCGAATACCGGCTGCTCGACGTGGACATCCGCAGCGTGACCGCCTCGTTCGGCGCGCTGATTTCTTCGAATGCCATACGCAATCGCCTGATGTCGGTCGACGTTCGTGTCGGAAGCTATCAACTGGACAGCTCGAATTTCATCGCCAGTGATTTCTTCCAGGGTTTCCTGGGTTCGACCGGCTCGGTCGGCATTGACCGCGAGTACGATTCACTGCGTCAGGACCTGTGGCTGGCCACCGACCAGGCTTACAAGCGGGCCCTGGACTCATTGGCCCGCAAGCGCGCTTACATCCGCAATCTGGCGCGCCCGCCGGACATCCCTGATTTTTCCCGCGAGCGCCCCCTGGTGCTGGTGAATCCTCTGGTGGCACCTGACTGGAGCAACCGTGACTGGGAGGCCGAAGCCAGGCAGGTTTCCGCCGTGCTGCGCAACTATCCGCAGCTTTACAACTCGCGGGTTACTTACCACCTGATTTTTTTCACCTACTACCTGATGAACAACGAGGGGACACAGATTCGCGTCTCGCGCAGCGTGGCCGGCATCGAAGCCGCCGCCGATACGCAGTCGCCCGACAACGGCATGCCACTGCACAACATCTACACCGCCTACGCGCTGCGCCCTTCGGAGCTGCCGACGGCTGATCGCGTCCGGCGGGAAATCGAGCGCATGGCGCTCGAGCTGGTGGCACTACGCTCCAGTCCGCTGGCCGAAGATTACATCGGCCCGGTTCTTTTCTCTCCGCGCGCAGCCGGTTCGCTGCTAACCCAGATGCTGGCGCCGTCGGTCTCCGGAGCGCGTTCTCCACTCTCCCAGGGGAATTTTTTCGAACAGGTGATGGAGCGCTTCGGCGGACGCAGCGAATGGCTGACGCGCATGGGGACGCGTGTGCTTCCTCCCAGCGTCACCCTGGCGGATGACCCTACGGCCGCGGAATTTCGCGGCGAAAAGCTGCTGGGCCACTTCGAGGTGGACGACCAGGGCGTGCCCGCGCAACGCGTGACCATTGTCGAAGACGGCGTGCTGCGCAACCTGCTGATGTCGCGTCGTCCCGGCCAGCACAGCCTGCGGTCGAACGGCCATGCACGCTCCGTCTTCTTGCAGGAACCGCAACCAGCCATGAGCAACCTCTTCTTGGAATCTTCCCAGACGAAAACTGCGGCAGAATTGAGAGAAGAATTCCTGCAACTCTGCCGTGAGGAGGGCCGCCCATGGTGCCTGCGGGTGCAGGAAATGGACAACCCCACCCTGGCCACGTTCGATCAGGAGGATTCTTTCCAACTGTTCAGCGGGCTGGCCGGCGGCGCTGCCAGTGGTGACCGCGCTCCTTTGCTTGTCTATCGCGTGTGGGTGAACGATGGCCGCGAAGAGCTCGTCCGCGGCGCGCGGCTCGCGGGGCTGAACCTGCGCGCGCTGCGGAATCTCGCGGGCATTGGCGACGACCCTGCCGTGTTTCACTATTTCCAGAATCCTGCCCCGGGTTTTTCCGGCACCGCGCTGAACGCCTTCGGCTCGGTACAGAACGGCCTGCCGTCTTCGGTGGTGGCGCCTTCGCTGCTGCTTGAAGAGGTTGAAGTCCGCGGCGCCCGCGGCGAGCCGCGCCGGCCTCCGCTGCTGCCCCCGCCGCCGTTCAACTGAGCTGCCAGATCCTCACTGCTTGCTGTCGGCCAGAATCCCTTTGCCGCTGTTGGCGCTTAGCTTCTCCGGTTGGAACGGCAGCACAATCTCAAACGTGATTTCCGGCCGGATGGAATTTAGTCCGCCGATGCGGTGTAACTGACCGTTGACCTGTGCGTACAGCGGGATGCTATCCCGCCAGTCTTGCTGTCTGCGCTGCGCGCCGGCCACCCTGAAACGCGCGACATACCCCCCGCCAGTGGCTGAATCTTGTGGCTGAATTCGTATTCCGGGATACCTGCGCCGCAGACGTACTAGCGAAAGAACCAGTCCATGCGCCCGTTTTTTCCAGGTTCATGGTCGGGTTCGTTTACCTCTCAACTCAACGGAACGCACTAATAGACGATACTTAACTGCGGGATTTTCTCGAGGGATTAGCGAGGTCGCATCGCGGATGGCGATCCAGGTGTGCTTCAGGTCGGGTAACCAGTGGTCGGAGGTGCGCTCGTACCGGGTTCGGCGCCAGATGCGTTCGTGGGAGTTCAGGACCGGCTGGTAGCTGGGGGAGGTAATCCAACCGCGGCTGCAGATGCACGGCCATCTTCGGCCCATCCCAGACCACTCCCGGCAGCCCGAATCGTTCCGGAGGGCTCTCCACATCCCGCTGTAATTTCCGACGCACGCAGTGGGTAGTTGCGTGGGGCGGCCGGTTCACGTTCGGTCGCACAATCCGGCGAGGCCTTGGCGATTCAGGCGGTGCACCCAGCGGGTTAGGCTCATGCGGCTGATGCCTATTCCGTAACGTGACCAGGCCACGGAGTTCTGACAAAGCAAAATTTCAGCCTGTCCACTGCTGGTGCCTCCGGCATTGCCTCGAGGTGTGAGGGCAAGCGCTGGAACTGGCGCACCGCGCACTCATGTAAGTCAGCTTTTCGAGGACTTCTGCATGTGCTTCGCGGCCCGCAGGCGGAGGCGGGCGTCAGCAGCGCGACAATCCTCGGCGCGCTCCGAAGCGAAGAACGGGTTCATGTCCATCTCTTCGATTTCGTCAAAGTCTTCCACCAGCCGCGACAGGCGCAAAATAACTTCCTCAAGCCGGTCAAACGCCACCGGCTTTTGCCCGCGGACTCCGGCCAGCACCGGGTAGCCGCGAATGGCGCCGATCAACTCGCGCGCGTCGAGGTCGGTCAGTGGCACCGGACGAAACGCCACGTCGCGAATGGTTTCCACGAACAGCCCGCCCAGGCCGAACAGAACCAGCGGCCCAAGGTTCGGATCGCGCACCATGCCCAGAATGGTTTCCCGGCCGGAGACCATCTCCTGCACCAGCACAGTGTTGCCTAGCGCGCCGCCGTGAGTCAGCCCGTGGTAGGTGTGAAAGGCCTGGTCAGTGGAACGAATGTTTAGGGCCACGGCTCGCGCTTCCGTCTTGTGCGCGATGCCGCCTGAGGGCAGCTTCATGGCCACCGGGAAGCCGAGCCCGCGCGCGGCTTCTTCAGCAGCTTCGGCCGACTGCACGAGCACGTATCGTGCCACCGGAATGCCGTAGGCCTCCAGGACTTCGAAACATTCGTGCAGGTGCAATTCGCCGCGGCCTTCGCCTCTAGCCTGCTCGATGACGCGCTCAGCGGCCGCACGGTTCACCTCGAACTTGGGCTCGCGGCCGGGACCGCGCTCGCACCAGCGCCGCTGCCGCTCGAGCCCCGCCAGCGCGCGTGCTGCCGATTCCGGAAACTGGCACAGCGCCAAATGGTCGGGATAGGTCTCATGCAGAATGGCGCGCGATTCTTCCGGAGCCATGAGCACGCCCACGACCGGCTTTTCTGCCGTGCGCCGCGCCGATTCCAGCGCGCCGATGACCTCGACCGGGTCCACCATCAGCGGCGGCACGAAAATTACCATGACCATGTCCACATTCGGGTCGGCCAATACCTTTTCCAGCGCGAAGGCGTAAAGCTTGGCGTCCGCGTTCGGCAGCATGTCCAGTGGGTTCGACACGCTGGCGTACTCAGGCATGCGCGGGCGCAGCGCATCGAGCGTTGAGTCGGTGAGTGTGGCCATCTTCAGGCCGTAGCCGATCACAGCGTCGGTGGCCAGGATTGCCGGCCCACCGGCGTTGCTGATGATGGCCACGCGCGGGCCTCTGGGCAGCGGGTTGCGAGCGAAAGCCAGGCCGAGGTCGAACAGCTCTTCGACAGTGCCCACCCGCTGTACGCCACAATGTTCCAGAAAAGCGTCGAGTGCCAGGTCGCTTGATGCCGCCAGTGCTCCGGTGTGCGAGACAGCCGCGCGCGCGCCAGCCTGCGTCTTTCCCGATTTCACCACCAGCAGCGGTTTTTTCCGGCTGATTTGCCGCGCCACGCGCGCGAACGCGGCCGGATGGCTGAACGATTCCAAATACATCAGCACTACCGAGGTGGCCGGGTCCTCGGCCCAGTAGGCCAGTACATCGTCGTCGGCAACGTCTGCTTTGTTGCCCAGGCTCGCGAAAGAAGATAGACCCAGATTGCGTTCCTCAGCGATGCTCAGAATCGCCACCCCCAGCGCGCCGGATTGCGAAAGGAATGCGACATTGCCTTCCAGCGGCATGGTGGGCGAAAACGTGGCGTTCAGCCGCACCTGCGGGTCGGTATTGATCACGCCCATGCAGTTCGGCCCCACCAGCGGCATCTTGTAGCGAGCGGCGCGAGCGGCGATTTCCTCTTCTAATTTTTTGCCTTCCTCGCCGGTTTCGCGGAAGCCGGCAGTAATCACAATCAGTCCGCGGACGTTCTTTTCACCGCATTCGTCAATCACTTCCAGAACGGCAGGCCGCGGCACCACCACGACGGCCAGATCCACGGGGTCAGGAATCGAAGTCACGGAAGGAAAGCAGCGCAGTCCGAGCAACTCGCTCGCCTTTGGATTGACGGGATAAACGCGCCCGCAGAAGCGGTAGTTGAGAATGTTTTCCAGTATTTGCCGGCCCAGCGCCTTTGGGGCCGTCGAAGCTCCGATCACGGCCACCGCGCGCGGACGGAAGATGGGATCCAGGGCAAGGGACATGAATGCCGTCCTGTGGAGCGAGTGTCGTCAGACGTTACCCTGTGCGAATCTTCTTTCCATAGTAGAAGTAACAGCGCAGCCGCTCGAGCAGCAGCGCCCACAGCCTCCGGTAGCCTTCGCGGTCGCGCGCCGGGGAAGAAGCCGCCACGCCCACGCGGCCGTGGCCCAGATTCAGATGTTCGAGGGATACCAGCGTGCCGTAAGGAGTTTTCGTCGCCTCGATGCGCACTTCGCTGGCTGGCGCCGTGGCTTCCCAAGCCAGCGAGATGCGATGACCCTTTTCGAATTCCACTATCGCGCCGGCCGCGCGGGCCTCAGGCTGCTTCCACAGCCACTCAAACCGGCCCAGCGGCTTGGCCTGCACCTTCGCTTTGCCCGGCAGCAGCTTGCCCAGGGCGGCGCCGCTTAGAAAGGCTTTCAGAATCTCGGCAGGAGTGGCGCGCACCAGCGTGCGCAAGTAGAGCGCGTCGAACAGCCCCGGCGGCTCAAGCAGTGTCTTCAGCTTCAGCAGAAAATCGGCCCAGCCATAGCGGAACGCTTCGATGTCCGAGCCGCTGGGACCTTCGCCCTGGACGACCGTCACCAGCGAAGCCCCGCCCTGTCCCTTTACGGTAAACGTCGCGGTGGGGCTGCCAGGCCCGCCGAGCACCAGCGTCGAGCCCGGAACCGAATCCAGCACGGTACCACCCCAGGTAAAGTCGCCCTTTTTCGGCGCAGCTTTCTCCCAGACCCCCCACTGCCATAGGAACGGCCGTCCCGGCCGCCAGTCCATCTCCACGTGGCCCAGCACAATGTCGCCTATGGCGCGCGGATTGGTGAGCGCCTGCCAGACGCGGGCGGCCGGCGCAGCCACGGCGAGCTGCTCGACAATCGGTTCCGGTAGTTCTTTTCGTCTAGCGGGCATGGTCTTTACCGGGCGTCACCATCCGGCTGCTGCAGGCGGCAGTGCGTCCGGCTCGTGTGGCGGCGAATCGCGATTGTATAACAGCCCTGCGACCCTTGAACTGCGATTCGCCAAGCCGTCGTGTTAGGCTATGAGATTGGGCGGGACATGACAGTCCTTGCTGCAGAGGCTGTGCGAGAAAAAAAGCTGGCGGCGCTGGCCTCGGTCGGCTCGGCGCTGCTGCTGGTGTCGCTGAAGGTGTTTCTGGCCATTGTCACCGGCAGCCTGGGAATACTTTCCGAAGCGCTCCATTCGGGACTCGACCTCATCACCACGGTCATCACTTACCTGTCTGTGCGTGTAGCCGATAAGCCCGCTGACGCCGACCACACCTACGGCCATGGCAAAGTCGAAAATTTTTCCGCGTTCATCGAGACCGGCCTGCTGATCCTGGCCTCGCTCTACATCATCTACGAAGCCTTTCACCGCCTGCTGTTCAAAGGCGTGCAGATCGAGCCCAGCCTGGTGGCCATCGGCATCCTGGGGCTGACGCTGGTGGTCGACTACGTCCGCTCGCGGGCGCTGCGGCGCGTCGCGGAAAAATACCAGAGCGAAGCGCTCGAAGCCGACGCGTTGCACTTTTCGACGGACCTGTGGAGCACGCTGGTCGTAATGGTGGGCATCGCTGCCGTGTGGACGGGCGAGCGGACGGGGTTGGAATGGCTCCGCTATGCCGACCCGCTCGCCGCGCTGGTTGTGGCGGGCGTGATCATCTGGATTGGCTCGCGGCTGGGCAAGCGGACCGTGGATGCGCTGCTCGATGCCGCCCCGCTCGGCCTGCAGCAGCGCATCGCCACCGCTGTCACCGGAATCGAAGGCGTGCTGGATGTAAGTCGTGTACGCCTGCGCCGCGCCGGCAACCGCTATTTCGTGGACGTCACCATCAGCGTTCCCCGCACCAACAGCTTCGAGCAGGTCCATGCCACCAGCGAAGCCGTCGAGGAGCGTGTGCGGCAGATTCTGCCCGCCGACGTGATGGTGCACATGGAGCCGCAGGCGCCAGCCGGTGAGCACCTGTTTGACCGCATCCGCGCGCTGGCCCAGCGCCGCGGGCTGGATATCCACGAACTTTCGGCACACCAAACTAATGGTGCTGTGTTCGTCGAGCTGCACCTGGAGGTGGATGAGCAGTTGCCGCTCGCCGAAGCTCACCGCCGGGCCAGCGAACTCGAAGAAGAGATTCTTCGCGGGGTTGAAGGCGTAAGCGAGGTGGTCATCCACATTGAGCCGCTGGGCAGGGAAATTCCGGCCGCCGCAGAGATGACCGGGCTGGCCGCGAAAATTCAGCAGCACATCAACAGTCTCCGCAACGAGTACGGCGAGCTGCTGGACTGTCACGAGGTGCGGGTCCGGCAGGTGGAGCACCGCATCGTAGTCACCTGCCACTGCGTGATGCAGCCCGAACTGTGCGTCGGGCAGATGCACGATATAACCGCCGCCATCGAAGACCGCGTCAAAGAAAAATTTCCACAGGTCTTCCGCCTGACCATCCACCCGGAACCCCCTGGCGAAGGCTGAACCTCCGAAACCCCCTGCGCTTGCTGCGGCGGTGGTGCTGTTTTTTGGCTGGAAGCTGGGCGCAAGCCTTTGCCTGGCGCATGATTTCCGCTAACCCTTTGCGTCTGGTTTCGTCACAGCGTTTGCCACCACCTTCAGGAAATATCTTGTAACTTCGAATCTTAGCCTTGCGGCCTTGTGCTATGGTGACATGGCAGGAACGAAGTCAAAGGAGACGACCATGATCGTGAGAATTCATCCGGTGCTTCTTCTACTCCCCGTCACCGCATTTTCAGCGCAGCCGCCTCGGCATACAGCACACACTGCGCCACAGGTGGCTGCGCAGACTCCGGCAGCCGAAGCTTCCCATCATGCCTTCTTGGACGCCGAGCGCAGCGCCATCGAACGCGGGGACGGCTTCGGCATGGCCCTGGCTGCCGACCGCAACGGCTATCCCGGACCGAAGCACGTGCTCGAATTGAAAGCAGAACTCAATCTGACACCCGAGCAGGAAACTGCCATGCAACAACTCATGGGCGGTATGAAGGCCAGGGCGTTGACCAAGGGCAAGGAGGTTCTGGAGGCGGAAGCTCGGCTGGAACAAATGTTTGCCGCCGGTGCCACGCCGGCGGAAGTTCGCGCGCAAGTTGAGCGCATCGCAACCCTGCGGGCTGAACTGCGCTGGATACACCTGGAAACGCACCTGGCCGCGCGCAAGCTGCTCAACGACGAGCAGCTTCGCCGGTATCAGCATCTGCGCCACGGCCAGCACGCCGGGATGTAACACGGCAGTGCCGGCGCTGTTCCCAGCATGCGTTTTCTGTTAGCATTTTCACGTTAGGGCTGCACCCTGGAAACCGGGGGCGGCACCGGAGGACAACATGAGCGTCGCGCCCCGCGCGGGCAACGGGAAAGTCACCGTGCCCGGCATTCTGCTGCGCAAGACCCGCAACGAAGACGGTTCCTATTCCACACTCAACAAGATTACTTCACTCACGGCTTACGACTACCCGACCGCCCGCTTGGTGGACGCCGCTGGCGTGGACATCCTGCTGGTCGGCGATTCGCTGGCCAACGTCGTGCTCGGCTACGACAGCACCCTGCCGGTCACGATGGAAGAAATGTTACACCACCTCCGCGCCGTGCGCCGCGCCACCGGTCGCGCGCTGCTGGTAGCCGACATGCCCTTCGGCAGCTACCACACTTCGGTGGCGGACGGCGTGGCCAACGCCGTGCGCTTCGTGAAGGAGGGCGGTGCCGAAGCGGTCAAAGTGGAAGGCGGCGAGCGTCGGCTAGAACTGATTTCGCGCCTGGTGGAAGCGGAAATCCCCGTCATGGGCCATGTTGGCCTGACGCCGCAGTCCGTGCACGCCTTCGGCGGCTACAAAGTGCAGGGCAAAACTGCCGGCGCCGCAGATCGCCTGCTGCGCGACGCCCGCGCCGTAGAAGCTGCCGGGGCGTTCTCCGTCGTGCTGGAAGGAGTGCCGCGCGAACTGGCCGCGCGCATCACCTCAGAGCTCCGCATCCCGACCATCGGCATCGGCGCAGGACCCGACTGTGACGGACAGGTGCTAGTGCTGCATGACCTGATCGGGCTGGTCTTTGGAGAGCGGCCGAAATTCGTCCGTCGCTACGCTGACGTGGCAGGCATCATCGCCCGCGCGATTGCTGAGTACTGTGAGGATGTCCGTGCGGGCCGCTTCCCGGCCGATGAGGAGTCGTACCATCTGCCGGCCGAGGTCCGCGAAGCATTGCTCGCGCGCCGGCGCCGTTAAGACTTTTGGACGTTATGGTGAGGTTGCACGCTCTCCGTCTGGCCGGAGAATCGCGGGGTGAATTCCCATGACGCCGGAACAGGTTCGCCTGCTGTTTGATTACAACGCCTGGGCCAATCACCGCGTGCTGGATTCCTGCGCGCCGCTAACCGTCGAACAATTCACCCGGCCGCTCGGCTCAAGCTTTTCTTCGGTGCGCGACACCTTGGTGCACATCGTTGGCACGGAATGGGTTTGGCTGGAACGCTGGCGCGGGCGCTCGCCTGATGCGACCGAAATTGCCCAGCGATTCAGGAGTGAAAATTTCCCGGAGCTGGAGAGCGTCCGCGGGTTCTCGGCGGTGGTCGAGCGGGAAATGCTGGATTTCGCCGGGGGGCTTTCCGAGGAGGATCTGTTGCGCACAATCACCTACCGCAACACTCGGGGAACGCCGTTCGAAGATGTGCAGTGGCAGATGCTGCAGCACCTGGTGAACCATGGGACGTATCATCGCGGCCAAGTCGTGACGCTGCTGCGCCAGCTGGGTACCGTCCCCCAGCCGAGCGACCTGATTGCTTTCTACCGCCAGCGCACCGGCCAGCCAGAACGCTGACCCTGCCGATGGAAATCATCCGCACAGTGCAATGGATGAAGCAGGTGGCGCGGGCCGCTCGCAGCCAAGGCCAGATTACGGGCTTGGTGCCCACCATGGGCGCACTGCACGAGGGTCATTTGACGCTCGTACGCGCCGCGCAGCAGCAGTGCCGGCCGGTGGTCGTCTCGATATTTGTCAACCCGGCCCAGTTCGGACCGGGTGAGGACTTTGAGAAATATCCGCGCCAGTTCGAGCGCGACCGCGAGCTGCTGGAAGAACTCGGCGTGGACTACTTGTTTGCGCCGGATGCAAAGGAGGTCTATCCGGCGGACTTTCGCACTTACGTCACCGTCGAAACCTTGAGCGAGCGACTCGAGGGCCGCTCCCGCCCGGGGCATTTTCGCGGCGTCGCTACCGTGGTGCTGAAACTGTTTGAGATTGTGCAGCCGGGATTCGCCTATTTCGGACGCAAAGACGCGCAGCAGGCGCGCATCATCCGGCAGATGGTCAGCGACTTGAATCTGGACACGGAGATTGTCGTCTGCCCGATTGTGCGCGAGCCGGACGGGCTGGCGATGTCTTCCCGCAACGCGTACTTGAAGCCCGACGAACGACGAGCGGCGACGGCGCTGTTCCGTGCGCTCGCAGCGGCGAAGCGTGAAATCGAGCGCGGCGAACACGATGCGCTGCGGCTGACGGCAGCGATGCGGCAGGTGCTCGACCGCGAGCCACTCGTCTCCACTGACTACGCCGAAATTGTCGACGGGGAAACGTTCGCCCCGGTTGTCCGCCTGCGCCGGACCTGCCTGGCGCTGGTCGCAGCGTTTGTGGGCAGCACTCGGTTGATTGACAACATGCAGATCGAGGAGGCCGTTGACGGTTTCGTCGCGACGCTCTGACACTTCGCTTTGGACTGGAGATTTGGGGAATTGCCCGGTGAACTGAGCCAATGAGTGCACTCAGCGGCCGGGCTGCGGCGATTGGGAAATCTGTGGATTCGGACAACCTTCCAAGACCTGTGTGGTTCAGGGGGTGGCGGCTTCACCCCGGAGCTTCCAAGCATCAGGTGGTCGGCTTGCAAGCAGAAGGTGAGATGATCACTTCTTAAGCCAATCCCCGCACCGCCTCGAGCACCTGTTTGGCATGGCCTTTCGCCGGAGCTTTCTGCCACACGCGCTCGATGCGCCCGTCCGGCCCGATCAGCACACTACTGCGCACAATCCCGAGGAACGTTTTGCCCAGAAAGCTCTTCATTCGCCGAGCGCCATAGGCTTCGATGACTTTGAATTCCGGGTCGCTGAGCAGCGGAAAGTTCAGGCCGAATTTCGCGCGGAACTTTTTCATCGCTGCGGGCGGGTCTGCGCTGCAGGCCAGGATCACGGTGTTCAGAGCCTCGAACTCTTTTTTAGCGTCTCGAAACTCGGACGCTTCGTGATTTCAACCGGGCGTGTTGGCTTTGACAAAGAAAAACAGCACGACCCGCCGGCCGCGGAAATCTTTCAGGCATACTTCCATGCCCTCGTCGTCCGGCAGGCAAAACTCGGGAGCTTTTTCCCCGGCTGTCAGCGAAGCCATGATGGACCTTTGTCCTGCGACTCAACTTGCTGAGTCACGCAGTAGGAACGACTCATCCCGAACAACTGAACCGTCCTTAGCTGAGCAGGCGGCGCAGAATTTCGTTCACAAGCTGCGGATTGGCCTGGCCGCGGGTGGCGCGCATAACCTGGCCGACGAAAAACTTGAAGACGCCCTCATTACCGGCTTTGTACTTGGCCACATTTTCTGGATGCTTGGCGATCACCTCACTGCAGAGGCGCTCGATCTCTGCAGCGTCGCCAATTTGCGCCAAACCTTCGGCAGCGACGATGTCTCTTGCCTGCCTGCCGGTCTCAAACATCCGGGCGAACACTTTCTTGCCGCTGGCCGCGGTGATTTCGCCGTTCTCGACCAGCGCAATCAGCTCTGCGAGTGCGGCGGGGGGGATGGGCGAATCCCCGATGCTTCGGCCGGCATCGTTCAGCCGCCGGAGCAGCTCGGTCTGAATCCAGCCTGAAGCTGCTTTCGGCGCAACGCCTGCCCTGACCACCGCTTCGAAGTAATCGGCGCGGGCGCGCGTGTCGGTCAGCACGTCGGCGTCATAAACAGACAGGCCGTACTCGCTCAGGAAGCGAGCGCGGCGGTCAGCAGGCAGCTCGGGCATCTCGGCCAGGATTCGCTCGCGCATTGCTTCAGTCACCCGGACCGGCAGCAGGTCAGGTTCGGGGAAATAACGGTAGTCGTGGGCGAATTCCTTCGAGCGCATGGGCTCGGTGCGGCCCGTGGCCAGGTTCCATAACCGCGTTTCCTGCACAATGCGACCGCCGGATTCCAGCACGCCAATCTGCCGCTCGATTTCGTACTCCAGCGCGCGCTGCAGGTAGCGGAAAGAGTTCAGGTTTTTGACTTCCGTCTTGGTGCCGAAGGCTTCCGCGCCGCGGCGGCGCACGCTGACGTTTGCGTCGCAGCGCAGCGAGCCTTCCTCCATGTTGCAATCGCTCACGTCCGTATATTCCAGCACCTGCTTCAGCGTAGTCAGATAGGCGTAAGCTTCGGCGGGTGACCGGATGTCCGGTTCGGAGACGATTTCAATCAGCGGCACGCCGCAGCGGTTGAAGTCGACATAAGTGTAGCGGTCGGAATCCGGGAAGCCCTCGTGGAGGCTCTTGCCGGCGTCTTCCTCGAGATGCACGCGGGTGATGCCGATGCGTTTGCTAGCACCGCGGTTCGGTTTTGGCTCACCGCCCCGAGCGACAGTCGAGGGGTCGAGCTCGATTTCCAGCCACCCGCCGGTGGCCAGCGGCAGCTCGTACATCGAGATTTGATATCCCTTGGGCAGGTCCGGGTAGAAATAGTTTTTTCGGGCGAACCTCGAGCGTTCGTGCACTGTGCAATTCAATGCCAGCGCCGCACGAATGGCCAGCTCCAGCGCGCGCCGGTTCAGCACCGGCAGCGTCCCGGGCAGGCCCAGGCAGACCGGACAGGTGTTCTGATTCGGCGGGTCGCCAAAGCGCGTCGAACAGGCGCAGAAGATTTTGCTCTGCGTCTTCAGTTGCGCGTGAACTTCCAGCCCGATGACGGTCTCGTACTTTTCAAGCACACTGGCAGGCACGCGCGCTTCTTCAGTGGCACGACTCATCACAAGGCCCGCATTATAGCACCCGTGAATCCGGCAGCTGCGCCGGAAGCCGGAAGTGCGCGCACGGTTGGCTGAAATCTCCTGAACCGGGCTATATCCCTCGATTCCGGCAGCTACTCACCGCCGAGGCGGAAACGGATGCCGCCGTGGGCGTTGAGCCCGTAGGCGGGGAAGCCAAGCGCGTCCTGATACTGCTTGTCAAACAGGTTTTCCACGCGCCCGAACAGCGTCACGCCACGCCCGAGGTCGTAACTGGTGGCCACATCCACTCGGGCATAGCCAGGATTTGAAGTCAGGCACGGTCCGAAGCAGGTGTCGCCGTTACGAAAGCTGAGAAAATCGCTGTCCGTCCGCCGCCCGACGAACGTGCCAGTCACGGTCCACACCGTCCGCCACGCTGTGATACCGGCCACCAAGCTGCCTGCATGCACCGGACGGCGGAACAGCCGGTTGCCCGGCACCAGCGTGGGGTCGAACGCATTCGGTGATTCCAGCACCAGGCTGTCCACATAGCTGTAATGCCCCGACAGGCGCAGCCAGCGCGCCGGCTCCGCTTCGGCGGCTAGGTTCACGCCGCGAGCGCGGGCGCGATCGGTATTGAAAAACGTCCCGAACGAACTGGCCGCGCACGCAGGAGGAAACTCCACCGGGCAGGGCCCGCCGCGCAGGCAAAAGGTGAAACTGGCGATGTCGCGGAAACGGTTGTCGAACCAGTCCACCGAAACACGAACGCGGTCGCGCGCCAGCACCTGCTCGACGCCGCCGCTGAAGGTACGACTGCGCTCGGGCCGCAGCGCCGGATTGCCGGGAAAGCAGGGGTCGGCAGCGAAGGACTGCGTCAGCGTAGGTTCCTTGATGCCCTGGCCGAAGGAAAACCGCAACCGCGTTGCACCCCAGAGGCCGCTGCCGAAGCGCGCGGTAAAGCTCGCACCCGCACGCGGCACAGCTTCAGTGCCGAAGCTGTCGTTACCTTCCACGCGGAAACCGGCCGTCAGCACCAGCCGGCGGGTCGCTTCGACGCGTGCATCCACGTAGCCGCCGTGGTTGTTCCGCCGGGCGTGCAGCGCGCCGAGGAAGCCGTTTTCGACCTCATACTGATAGCCGAAGCTGACCGCGCCCTGCGGAAACAGGTAGCTCGACTGCTGTGAGAAGCCGGCGCGGTTTAGCTGATTTTGTGCGGTGAACGGAAAGTCGCAGATGAACGGTGGCTGATCGAAACAGAAGTCGCTGGCGGGATTCTGGAACAACTGCCGGATGTTGGTTTCGGTGCCGACCAGCCGGTGCCGCCAGCGGGCCCCGGTCGTGAACTCCCAGCTCAGATTGGCGGTGAAGTGCTTCAGGGCATTGTGCTGGTCGCGATTCGCCGGGGTGAAGAGGGTTTGGCCGGGCGCGCCGGCGTCGCTGGTGTGGTGCCGGAGCGCAAGCCGCAGGCTGTGGCTCGCGGGCAGTTGAAAGCCGAAGTTGCCAGAGTAGGTGGAATTGCGGAAAAAGTCGTTGGGCTGCTCGCCGTCGGTGAGGAAATGTGCTGCGGCGGCGGAATAGTCGAACCAGCCTCGGGCGCCGCTCAACCGCGCCCGGCCGTGTGCCGTGCCGAACTTTCCGCCTTCGGCGAGCAGGTCGAGCGCGGGCGCAGCCGTCGTGCCGCGATGCGTGAACACCTGCACGACACCGGTCATCGCATCAGAACCATACAGCGCGCTCGCCGCACCGCGCACAATTTCGACCTTGGCAATGTTGTCGGTGGTGAAGCTGGCCAGCTCCAGGCTGCCGCCAGGCTCATTCAGCGGTGTGCCGTCTACCAGAAATTTAGTGAAGTTGGAATTGCCGCCGTTCAGGAACAGCGTGGTGATGCCACCTTCGTTGCCCAAGCGTGCGAATCCGATGCCGGGCGTGGTGGCCAGCAGCGAGACCAGCGAGACCGACTGCCGCCGCTCAATCTCCTCGCCGCCGAGCAGGCTGACCGGCGCGGTGCTGTTCACTGCGGTCAAGGGCTCGGCCTGCGCGGTAACGACCACGGTGGCCGACAGCCGCTCCAATTCGAGCCGCACGTTCCATTCGCGCGATTCGCCTGCGCGGAGCGTCAGGATGTGCTCCACGCGGGTGAAGTCGGGATGCAGGATGCGCACCCGATAGCTGCCCGGCGGCAGCGCAAGTGAAAAGCGGCCACGGCCGTCACTCTTCGTGCGAATCGTTCCCGAGCCGTCGTGCGCTTCGCTTACGACCTCCGCGCCAGAAACGGCAGCGCCGCTCGGGTCGCTGAGTTTCCCAGACAAGTGGGCTGAGTTCTGCGCAGCAAGTGACGGCCAAACCAGCAGAAGCAGCCAGACGATGAAAAACAGGAAGCGACTTTTCACGGAAGCGGTCCTTTCTATCCCTCGACGCGAGGGATGAAGGCTTTCCCGCAGCCGCTGAGGGCGCGTGGCTCGTGAAGAGCCGCGCTGTGGTGCGTTGCGGGAATGGACCTCGCCGGTCTCCTGGCTTGGCGGCTTGGCATCGTAGGCACAGCCTTCCCGGCCCAGAACTTCGGGGCAGTGACTGCGCCAAGCTCCCGTCCGGCTCGGTAGCAGGACGGGCCGCCTTACAGTCGCGCGGCGGCGACGGATTTCCACCGTCTTCCCCGGGCATCTGCTGTGGCAGACGCCCATGCGCGAGGTCCGCGGTTATAGTCGCACAGCAGCCTGCGAATCTCAGGCTGCCGCAGAGTCACGAAATTTACGATTCCGTTTTCACGCAGACGCGCGGCCGCCCCGCCGGACTCATTTCAATTCCCAACGGCGTGGCGAACACCTGGGCGAGCAATTCAGGGTCGTACACCTCCGCGGGCGAACCTGTCCGCAGACATTTGCCGCGGTGCAGCAGTGCCACCCGGTCTGCAAATTCACCGGCCAGATTCAACTCGTGGGTCACGACGACCACCGCATAGCGGTTCGCCTGCGCCAGTTGCCGCAGCCGTCGCAGCAGGCCTACCTGCGCGCCCAGATCGAGATGCAGCGTCGGCTCATCAAGCAGCAGGAGCAGCGGCCGCTGCGCCAGCGCCCGCGCCAGCACTACACGCTGCTTTTCGCCGCCGGAAAGTTCTCCCATCCAGCGGTCGCGCAGGTGTCCGGCACCGACTTGCGCCAGCGCGTCTTCAGCAATGGCACAGTCTTCAGGCGTTTCAAAGCCCATCGCGCGGCCGTAGGGATAGCGCCCTTGCAGCACGTATTCCCACACCCGCAGCGGGAACAGCAGCGCGCTTTCCTGCGCCACCATGGCAATGCGCTGCGCGCGCGTGCGCGCGGGCAGCCGGTTGACTTCGTGTCCGTCAAGCTGCACGCGGCCGGAGAGCGGCGGGAGCGTTCCGGCCAGCATCCGCAGCAGCGTGGATTTGCCGCTCGCATTCGGTCCCACGATGGCCATTAGCTCGCTCTGCCGCACTTGGAAGCTGAGCGGGTCGAGCGTAAACTGTGATCCTTCGCGGCGCCCGGCGCCGTAGGCATAGCAGGCCTGCTCGACGTTCAGGCGGACTTCACGGCTCGCCGGAGGCATACATGCCGTTCCGGACGCCGAAGTCTCACCCTGCGAAACCGCAGACATTTCAGCGCATCCTCCGTCGCAGCAGATAGATGAACATCGGCGCGCCGGCCATGGCCGTCATAGCCCCGACGGGCAGTTCTGTGGGCGCGACAATGGTCCGCGCCAGCGCGTCGGCCAGCACCACAGCCGTCGCCCCACCCAGCGCTGCCGTCGGAATCAGCAGCCGGTGGTCGTGCCCAAACAGCATGCGCATAATGTGCGGCACAATCAGCCCGACATAGCCGATGGCGCCGCTGACGGAGACCGCCAGCCCCGTCAGCAGCGACGCAGACAAATACACCACCAGCTTCACCCGGTTCACCTCGACGCCCAGGTGCAGCGCCTCCTGCTCGCCGGTGAGCATCAGGTTCAAGTCGCCGCCCGTTGTGTAGATAGCCGCTGCGGCCGCCGCCAGCGTGACAAACAGAAAACCCAGCGATACCGGAGGTGCTACCGATAGGTCGCCCATCAGCCAGAACGCCATGCCGCGCAGGTGCGAGCTGGGCAGCGTGGTCATCAGGAACATGATCACCGCTGAAAGAAACGATGCGGTGATAATTCCCGCCAGCAGCAGTGTGCTGCTGTCAAGCTGCCCGCCCCGGCGGCCGAGAAAATAAACGGTGGTTATCGCCAGCGCAGCTCCCAGAAATGCTGCAACCGGCGAAGCCAGCGCCACCTGCGGAAGAATGACCAGGGACAAGATAGCGCCCAGCGCCGCGCCGCTCGATACCCCCAGCACGTAGGGATCGGCCAGCGGATTCCGCAGCAGCGCTTGAAAACCGGCACCAGCCACCGCCAGCGCCGAACCAACCAGAATTCCCAGCAGAATGCGGGGCAAGCGCATTTCAAAGATGATGAGCTGATGGTCGGCGGGGACCTCTGCGCCGACAATTTTGCGCGCAAGGCTCAGGGCCAGCTCGCTCACCGGGATGGGCACAGCGCCCAGCTTCAGGGCGACGAGCACGGAAACCAGCAGCACTACCGCCAGAGTGCCGCATATCAGCAACACGCGCTTCGCGGACAGCGGCTTCATGGCACCGTCCCCAGAACATTCCAAAAATCGAAACTTGGACTTCGAAGCTCAAAATTCAAGCGCCCCGCGTTCCAGCGGGTGGCAATCGAGAGCCATTCGACTTCGGTGTGCGCTTTGTCGCTGGCTTCGCGATGTTGCAGGGTGGCATCGTCTTCGCGGAACGCTTCAGGATGAAGCTGCCGGGCCAGTGCTTCAATCGCGTCGAGCAGGCGCGGGGACGGCCGATTAATCATCTCGTCTAGAACAATTGCGCGGCGCTGCTGCACGGCGGTGAGTTTTCGCCAGCCGGTCCGTTCTGCAAGCGTCCCCATCAGCGAAGTCATTTCTGCGGCATGGTCGCCGGCAAAAATCAAATACTCGGGTTGCAAGCGGATGACTTCCTCAAGGTTCAGCCGGGGCCAATCCTGTTCGATTTGGATGATGTGGATAGCGCCTGCATAGCGCAGCGCATCGAAGATAAAAGTGTTCCGGCCGATGGAGATGAGCGGCTCGTGCCAAACCACGAACAGCACGCGCTTCGGCACGCGGCCGACAAGCCGCCTTTGCAGCTCGTTAAGTCGAGCGCGCAGCCCGGCCGTCAGTTTCCTGCCGGTGTCAGGAATATCGACAGCCTGGGCCAGTCGCTCCGTTGCTACAAGGATATCTTCCACTGTGTTCGCGTCGGTGGCATAGGCGGGGATGCCCAGGCGCTCGAGTTCGGCAAGCGTTTCACGGCGATTGGCTGACTTGGCGGCTACAACCAAGTCCGGCAGCAGGGAAACGACGACCTCGAGGCTGGGGTTCAGCGTCGCCCCGACTTTAGTCCGTTCCAGCGCGGCCGCCGGGTAGTTGCAGTAGTCGGTCACGCCCACCACGCGGTCACCCAGCCCGAGGGCAAACAGAGTCTCTGTCACGCTGGGCGCCAGCGAAACGATGCGGCGCACCTCGGCCGGCACGCGCACTATGCGACCGGCGTCGTCAGTCACGACCCGCGCGGCAGCAGGCGCTGTTGAAGCAGCGGACTGAGCAGTTACAGAGATTGCCGCGGTCAGCAGGCAGATGCCCGCCTTGAGCGGACATGCGGATTTTGAAATTCGAAAACCAAGATTCGGGAGCAACTCCGTGCGGGCAACAAAAAAGCCCCACGAGTCGGAATGGGGCTTTGCGCCACACCCTTTCTCGCGAAGAGTGACCGCTTATTCGGCTAGGCAGGTTTCCTGGCTGACGGCCTCCCGCTCGCCTGGTGTTCGCTGCGACAACAGTGGCGCGGGACTTGGGCGCTGCGCCTCCTGACAAATTCCTTCGTGTCCGGAGCGGCCCTTCCCGCTCCCGGCCCTCGGGAGCAGTGGGCGTTCGGCAGAACCGCAGCGCCGGCCGATCACAGTGGCGGGACCGCGGCCGATTCGCACGGCCTTCCCTCTTACCGGCGGCCCGGCTGGAACAGCTTCGCGTACCGTGCCAGCCTGGCACCTCCGGCCACCCAAGCCGGCTGATTTTCCCGCCAAAGTTTATGCCCGCCCTGAATCGGTGTCAACTTCGAGGTTCCCTCCGCTGGGAACGCTGCTTCTTTCCAAGGAATGCCCTGGGCGGTAATCAGCATTTGACAGCATGTTGCTCCAAATTTATGCTGGCGGTAATCCGTTCGTGCCACTAAAAATGTACAAAAGGAGGTCATCATGACTCCTTCCCTAGCGCGCCTCTGCCATCTCCTGGCTCTGCACACCATCAGCCTGTCTCTTCTTTGCCATGGCAACCAGCAAAGTAAAGAGTCTTGGAAGCTGAAGCCCTATGGCGAATGGACAAAGGAAGAAGTCCGGGCAGTCCTGACTGAGTCACCATGGGTTAAGAGAAAAGACCTGACCCGCCAGTCTGCCCCTAGTTTCGAATCTGACGCTGCCGATAAACGACCGGCGAATCCCATAGATGCCGCCTTGGAAAAGCGCGTAGAAGAGGCGAGTCCGCACGTTGAGCTGCCTCGCAGACCCGCACCTCCCAAATCCCGGCCTGTCAGTTCCACTTCTGGTCAGACGTCCCAACTGCGGCACTGCCTCACCGTGCGGTGGATTTCTGCGCAGGTCGTTCGCCAGGCGCTTGTAAGAGATTGGAGTTTGCGTGGATTGTTGGATGAGGAATCGGCGGCCCCAGCGTCAGCCTCGATCTCAGCTCCGCCTAAATCTTATGTGCTCGGCATTAAGCAGGAAGCGTGTGAAAAACCTTTTCTGCGGCCTGGCAATCTGTCCTTCGATTCTGCAGCCTACTATCGTCCGCGGCTTGAGCTTCTTCAAAAGACAGCCCGGTTGGGGATGTCGCCAGGAAAAAGAGTTCGGCCGGAAAAGGTCATCGTGGCCCCCCGCGAGTATTCGGGTGTGGCCGAGGTGCTGGTGTATTTTCCTCGACAGAAAAACGGTTTGCCAACCTTTTCCGATCAAATCAAAAACATTGAGTTCCAGTTTGAATATCTGGTCGACCGCGACGGCTTAGTTAGGCAGCAGCAGTGGACCGTCACATTCGACCTGCACGCTATGAAGGAACACGGATACATTTAAACCAGTCTAGAAGTTGTTGCGGCTCTTGAAGGCAATAGCAATGCCTTCAGCGTTCGGCGGCAGAATTGGCTTCGACCAGAATTTAGAAACTCATTCGCTGCACTTCAATTGCACTAGGGAGTACCCAGCGGCCGGCTCCCAAGCGATTGTTTTGCCTTTCTGACCCGAAACAATACTGGGAGAAGGCGGACTCAGACGCGGATTGTGCGCGGGTCGCGAGGTTCGGCGGACCAGCGGACGTCGTCAATCCACCAGCGGCCGCTTTCGCGAATCAGGGAGAAGCGAGCGAGGTAGCGTCCGCCGTCGGCGGCCAGCACGCGCGTGGTCAGCACCGCGCGAGCCCCCGCCTGCCGCTGGTTTTCAAATTCCACCCTGCGCGTGGTGAACACTTCGCGGTGCTCGGCGACCATGGCGTTGTACGCTTCAAAGGCGATGCGCTCGCGGTAAGACTCGGAAAACAATGCGTAGGCGGCGCGGAAATCGCCGCGATTCAGCGCATCCAGGTGCTGCCGGACAACGGTAACGGGTTCCGCCTGCGCGGGCGCCGCCGTATCCATGCGCAGCAGCAGCCAGGTGGTCAGCGAAAACGCTGCCACCGCCGCCACCAGCAGCACACCGAGCCGACGCAGCAGCGAACGCCGCCGCGCCAATTCCGGCTCATCGTCCGGCGGCAGCTCGTAGGGGTTGTCCGCCGGAAACTGCGGCACGGTCTGGAACGGATCACCCATCGAACTCCTTCACTAGCGATTCTTCCACTGTGGCTTGCGTTTTTCAACCAGCGCGCGCAAGCCTTCCTGCGAATCTTCCAGCCGGTATAGCTCGTGCAGGAAGATATTCATCGAGTGTCGCAGGGCGTCGCGCAGGGAAAGCCCCAGGCCCTCCCAAACGGCCTTCTTGGCCATGGCCAGCACCGGCCCGGAGAGCGATGTGATGCGCTCGGTCAGCTCGCGCACCGTTTTTTCCAGCTGCGGCTCCGGCACCAGGCGGTTCACCAGGCCCAGGTCTTTGGCGCGCTCGGCGCTGATGGGTTCGCCGGTCAGCACCAGCTCAAGTGCCAGCTTTGGTCCCACGATGGAGGGAAAAATGGTTGTCGCCAGCGGCGGGAAGACTCCGATGGTAATTTCCGGCAGCGCGAACTTCGCCTTCGTTGTGGCCACCACCAGGTCGCCAAACGCGGCCAGCTCGAGCCCGCCGCCGATCGCCGGGCCGTTCACCACAGTAATGACCGGCTTGCCCACGTCCAGGATGGCGGTGAACACGCCGTGGAAGGCGTCGAGCATCTGAAACACCCGCTGCGTGGTGTATTCGCCCACGTCAATTCCCGCGGAAAAAACTTTACAAGCGGAATCCAGTACCACCAGTTTCACTGCTTCTTTTTCATGCAGCGATTCGAACCCTGCGGCCAGTTCTTTCAGCAACTGCTGGTTCAGCAAGTTGTGCTCGGGACGATTCAGCGTCATGCGGCAGACGCTGCCTTCTATCTGGTAGCGCACGAACTTGAATTCTCCGGGCCTCGGCGCTGGCGGCGAGCCGATCAGCTCTTCCATCCGAATTTCGTCAGCCATTTTTCTCTCCTAACGCGATGCTGAGAACTCTTCTGATGCCTCGAACATCCGGTGCTGCCGCCCCTGAGACTGGCTCAACAGCGACCTTGGTGCATGTCGCAGCCGGGGTCACGACCGTGAAACATCGCTCACCGTTGCGCCATTCACTAGGCGGCTTCCAGCGCCAGCGCCAGGCCCATGCCGCCGGAAACGCACAGCGTGGCCAGGCCGCGCCTGCCGCGGATGCGGCGCAACTCGTGCACCAGCGTTGTGGTGATGCGCGCGCCGGTGCAGCCGATGGGATGTCCAAGCGCAATTGCGCCGCCGTTCGGGTTCAACCGCGCGCGGTCGAAATTCAATTCACGGTCGCAGGCCAGCACCTGCGCGGAAAACGCTTCGTTCAATTCGACCACGTCGTAGTCGGCCAGCTTCCATCCCGTGCGTTTTTCCAGCTTGCGCACCGCCGGTACCGGCGCAATACCCATCACGCGCGGGTCTACGGCGGCCGTTGCGGCGTCCACGATGCGCGCCAGCGGCTGAAGTTTCCGTTCGCGCAGTCTGTTTTCGCTGACCAGTACCAGCGCCGCAGCGGCATCGGTCAGCCCGCTCGAGTTCCCTGCGGTGATTGTGCCGGTCTTGGAAAACACCGGCGGCAGTTTGGCAAGCGCAGCAAGCGACGTATCGGGGCGCACGTGTTCATCTTTTTCGACGCGGACGACATTGCCCTTGCGGTCGGGGCGTTCGACGGGGACGATCTCGTCCTGAAACCGGCACTCGGCCTGGGCGCGGGCTGCGCGCTGGTGGCTTTCGAGCGCGTACCGATCCTGCTCCTCGCGCGAAATTTTGTACTGTTCGGCCAGAACTTCGGCGGTTTCGCCCATAATCATCTGCGACATCGGGCAGAGAAAGCCGTCGCGGTACATGGCGTCCACCAGCGGCTGATGACCCATGCGCAGACCCCAGCGCGCTTCCACCAGGTAGGGCACGCGGCTCATAGATTCGGTGCCGCCGGCGACCACGACTTCCGCGTCGCCCTCGCGGATGCGCTGCCAGCCGAGCAGAATTGCCTGGAGGCCGGAAGCGCAAGCCATGTTTACACCGAAGGCGGGCACTTGGTCGCCCAGGCCGCTGCGCCAGGCGATTTGCCGGGCAACGTTCGGCCCGGTGCCGGCCGGGCGCGCGTTGCCGAATATCAATTCATCGGCATGCCAGCGCGCGATTTGCTGAGTGGCGGACCTGGCGGCGCTTCTGGCATCAGCCGGTTCGGAAAATTTGCCGAACTCGAGGGCCGGCGGCGCTTCGCCGAAAGCTCGCTCGAGCGCCGCCCGCACGGCGATTACGCCCATGTCCGCCGGAGTCAACTCCGCCAGACCGCCGCCGAATCTGCCGGTCGGCGTGCGCGCCGCGCTAACGATGTAAACCGCATTCGCCATTGCTTTGTAGAGGCGATGCTAGCACAGCTTTCGGTGGCTCGAACGGCCCGGCACACCTGCTGTAGTTGAAACACCAAAGGTCCAGCAGACCTCGCCACTGCAACTCAACCGGTCCATTCTGCACAGAAGCTGTTATCATCGCATCGGATGCCAGCCGGATTCGGACCCATCAGGGGAATCCAAATCGGGCACGCGACGGACGAGCGCGCGCTGACCGGCTGCACCGTGCTGCTCGCCGGGCAGGGTGCGGTGGCCGCGTGCGAAGTCCGCGGCGGAGCGGCCGGCGAACGCGAACTCGAACCGCTACGGCCCGGCCATGTGGTCGAACGCATTCACGCGCTGCTGCTCACCGGCGGCAGCGCCTTCGGGCTCGACGCGGCAGCAGGTGTAGTGCGCTGGTGCGAGGAGCACGGCCTCGGATTTGACACCGGCGCCGCCCGCGTGCCGATTGTGCCCGCGGCGGCAATTTTCGACTTGCGCCTTGGCGAAAAGCAGAAGTTCGGCGCGCAGCAGCGGCCGCGACACCCCGACGCCGGCATGGGTTACGCTGCTGCACAGGCCGCGGCAGCAAGCAGCGATGATGCGACGGTCGCAGAAGGCAACGTTGGTGCCGGCACGGGTGCCACGGTCGGCAAGCTGTTCGGCCTCGAACGCGCCATGAAAGCCGGCATCGGCTGTTGGACCGAAGAGCTGGCTGGCGAAACGCGCCGCGGGCATGACACACTTTCGGTTTCGCTGCATGTGGCGGCGCTGGCGGTGGTGAACGCCTTCGGTGACGTGCGCGACCCGGACAATGGGAAAATTATTGCCGGAGCACGCACCGCACCTAAAGCGCGCGAATTTGCCGACACCGCCGCAGCCCTGCGCGGAGGCGTCGTGCGCAAGGGCTTCGCTGACCCGAACACGGTGCTGGTGGCGGTGGCGACCGATGCGGCGCTCAGCAAGCTGGAAGCGCGGCGCGTGGCAGCAATGGCAGCGGCAGGTATGGCGCGAGTCGTCTCTCCCGTGCACACTCAGTTTGATGGCGACGTCATCTTTGTCCTCTCAGTCGGTGATCTCGGTGCCGACGCGACAGCAGTCGGTACGGCGGCTGCAGAAGCCGTGGCCCGGGCGATCGTGCGCGGCGTGAGGGAAGCGCGCTCGGCGGACGGCATACCCGGACTGAAGGATTAGCAAGGATTCCTGCATGCGGGCCACTTCGAGCGCGCATTGGCGGAAGGTAGTGCAGCGTCGCTGGGGCTGCCAGGATCTGAGCATTCAAATTTGAGCTTGCGGATTGACTACATAGGTGGAGGGGAGGACTGGCTTGGAGGTGTCACCGGGGGATGGCCGGGCGGCATCTGGCCAGGCATTGCCGAAGGCGCCTGCGCGCCCGTCCCGGGATGTCCCATGCCGCTGCCACTCGAGCTTTTCACCACCCACGCGCCTCCCTGCCGTTCGAACGCGTAGGTCATCTGCATCGCGCCCTGGCCCTGCTTGGTGCGAAATTCAACCTGCGCCTCGGCTGAATTGTCGGTAAACGTGGCCCGGACAATCTCAATGTCCATAGCGGCCACGTTGATCGAGCCGCGGTTGGTCAGATATTGTTCCAGCGCCGTTTTCAGCTCCTGCTTGCGTGTTTCCTCGGACGTCCGGGCGTCTTGTCGAGCGGACCTGCCGCAGCCGGCAGCGAGCGCAACCAGCAGGCACAGCCCAGCGGCGAGAACGGTTCTCATGGTGCAGCCACTCTAGCTGAGCGATTGGCGCGTGTCAAAGGCTGCCTGATTATCGCCGTGGTTGTGTCCGGGGGAGCGGGGCACGGCGGCAGGAAAACACGGAAAGGCAGGAAGCAGGGAAGAAAGGAAACGAACAACGCAGAAAGCCCTGCGCCGCGGCGGCAATTTGACAGTCGAAATTTCGGATTGTCGGCGACAGATTCGCGGTATCCTCATACGCTTTGCAGGTAAGAACTGGACCTGCGGGGAACGGCCCGAGCGCCAATGCATGATCTGAATTTTTTCCGCGACCACCTGGAGCGCTTCCAGAAGATGGCGGGCAACCGCGGCATCACGCTTGACCTGGATGGCTTTCGCGCACTCGACCGCGAACGCCGCCAGCTCATCACGTCCACTGAAAAACTGAAAGCCGAGCGCAACAGAGCCAGTGACGAAGTCGCCCGGCTGAAAAAAGCCGGCAAGAATGCCGGAGTCATCGTCAGCGAGATGAAGCGCGTCTCGGATGAAATTAAGCAATCCGACGAGCGAATTGCTGCGCTCGACGACCGGCTGCGCGAGTTTATGCTCACCGTACCTAACCTGCCGCACGACTCGGTGCCGGTGGGCAAGGGTCCCGAAGACAACCGTCTGGTGCGCATTTGGGGCGAGCCGCCTAAATTCGACTTCGAGCCGAAGCCGCACTGGGAGGTGGGCGAGCGTGCCGGCATCCTCGACCTGCCGCGCGCGGCGAAAATAGCCGGGTCGCGGTTCACACTCTACCGGGGAGCGGGCGCCCGGCTGGAACGCGCGCTGGCGAATTTCATGCTCGACGTGCACACGCGCGAGCACGGCTACACGGAAATCCTGCCGCCGTTCATTGTCAACACGGCTTCGCTCACCGCGGTCGGTCAATTGCCGAAATTCGCGGAAGACATGTTTCATCTGGAAGGCACCGACCTGTGGCTGACGCCCACGGCCGAAGTCGAGCTGACCAACCTGTATCGCGACGAAACGCTCGACGCCGACGCCCTGCCCATCCGCGTCTGCGCATGGACGGCCTGCTTTCGCTCGGAAGCCGGCGCGGCCGGCCGCGAGACTCGCGGCATCACCCGGCAGCACCAGTTCCAGAAGGTCGAGCTCTACAAATTCACGCGGCCCGAGCAAAGCTACGACGAGTTGGAAGCGCTGGTGCGCGACGCGGAGGTGATCCTTCAGCGGCTCGGGCTGCACTACCGCGTCGTGCTGTTGTGCACCGCAGACATGGGTTTTGCTTCGGCCAAGACGTACGACATCGAGGTGTGGCTGCCCTCGGCTCGCGAGTTCAAAGAAATCAGCTCCTGCTCGAACTGCGAATCGTTTCAGGCACGCCGCGCCGGGATTCGCTTCAAACCGAAGGGCGGGAAAAGCGATTACGTCCACACGCTGAACGGTTCCGGATTGGCCGTCGGACGCACCTGGCTGGCTGTGGTCGAGAACTACCAGCAGGCCGACGGCTCCATAGTCATCCCCGAAGCCCTCCGGCCGTACATGGGTACCGACCTCATCATGGCGGCCCGTAGTCAGTCACCTCTAAGAGCTAAACGTTTATAGGTCAAGTAGATAGATAGATTCTCTGGGACGAGGTGGGCTCCCGAGGATTCGGAGTAGCTCGCCTCAGCGCGGACCCTTTTCTAGCCCTTTTTATTGACAGCACTCTTGGAGGTTGACTAAACTCCGCCCTTCGCGCAACTTACCAAGAAGCAAATCCGGCGGCCAGAGCTGTTCGCGGCATTTCCACCCCCGTGGCGAGGCTCTGGCTGGAAAGAGATGCACGGCGTGAGCCTGCTGGCCAGAATTCTGCAATTCATAGTTTGGCTGGTTGTTTTCATCTGGGCCTGGCGGCTGGTGATGCGCTGGCTGGTCAGGCGGCCGGAGCGGCAGCAGGGCGAGCCCGGACAGGCGCTGCGTTCAAAACCGCTGCATCGCGACTCGGTCTGCGGCACCTGGGTATCGCCGGAGATTTCCTTTACTCTCGAGCAAGCAGGCCAAATCCACCATTTCTGTTCGGCCGAATGCCGTGAAAAGTTTCGTGCCGGGCGATGGGCGGCCGGTGAATGAAGAAAGCGGTTAGAAAATCCAGCGTGAAGCGGTCCCGAAGAAAGAAATCCGGAGCCAAGAAGTCCATAGCAGAGATCTCACCACAACCCGTCACGAAGGAGAAGCCCATGGCCATCGTAGCGAAAGCAGCGCCCGCACCCCTGCCCCGCATGACTCCCCCGCGCGAAGACCTGAATCCGTTCCGCATCGCGCAGTACCAATTTGACGTGGCCGCAGAATACTTGAAGCTCGATTTAGGCCTGCGTCAGGTGCTGCGCACACCAAAGCGCATCATGGAAGTGTCCATTCCGGTGAAGATGGACAACGGGCAGATCAAGGTGTTCACTGGCTATCGCGTACAGCACAACATTGCTCGAGGGCCGGCCAAAGGCGGCATCCGCTATCACCCCAACGTCACGCTGGACGAGGTGAAGGCGCTGGCGTCGTGGATGACGTGGAAGACGGCTACGGTCAACGTGCCGTTCGGCGGCGGCAAGGGCGGCGTGATCTGCGATCCGAAACGGATGAGTAAAGCCGAGCTGGAACGCCTTACGCGTCGCTACGTCTCCGAGATTCTGCCCATCATTGGTCCTGAACGTGATATCCCCGCACCCGACATGTACACCGATGCGCAAACGATGGCCTGGATCATGGACACCTACTCGATGACGCTGGGCTATTCCGCACTCGGGGTGGTGACCGGCAAGCCCGTTTCGCTTGGGGGTTCGGAAGGGCGCAACGAGGCCACCGCGCGCGGCTGCCTGTACACCATCGAAGAGGCCTGCAAAGTGAAGAAGATTTCCCTTCGCGGCGCGACGGTTGCGATCCAAGGCTTCGGCAACGCGGGGGCGATTGCCGCGCAATTGCTCGCTGCCAAGCGCGCAAAAATCATCGCCGTCAGCGATTCCCGCGGCGGCGTGCACAACCCGCGCGGGATAGATCCCACGCGCGCGCTTCGCTACAAGGAACGTGCCGGCACCGTCGTGGGCATGCCAGGCACCTCGCGCATCTCGAACGACGAGCTGCTGACGCTGAAGTGCGACATCCTGATTCCTGCGGCCCTGGAGAACTGCATCACACTCGACAACGCCGACCTGGTCCGCGCGAAAATTATCGCCGAAGCCGCCAACGGCCCTACTACGCCGCGCGCCGATGAAATCCTCGCGCGCAAGAACATCCTTGTGCTGCCCGACATCCTGGCCAATGCCGGCGGCGTCACGGTCAGCTACTTTGAGTGGGCGCAGAACCTGCAGGGCTACTTCTGGCAGGAGAACGAAGTGAACCAGCGGCTCGAATTCGTGATGAAGCGGGCGTTCAACGACGTCTACCAGACAGCGCGAAAGTACCACGTGCAGTTCCGCACCGCAGCGTACATCCTGGCGGTCGGGCGCGTGGCCGAAGCCACCATCGTCCGGGGCCTGTTTCCGTAGCTGAATTCAGTCGGCGAGCTGGGATTCCTGAAGCCAAGCTTCGGGTTTGGCGATGGCAGTGGGGTCGCCCGGCCGGCCCGCATGCCGCACCACGTACATCCAAATTAGTCCTTGCAGAGGCGGGAACGGAGTGCGTAGATTTGCGGGAGCCGGGGAAAGTCTTTCTGGTGTGAGGATTTCTCCGGCCGCCGTGCCGAGCGTTGGCCGGTAGGTTTCAGTGGAGGAAGCAGCATCTTGACAAGTCCATCTGGTAACACGCCGCCCGTCATTCTGACGATTGCGGGGTTTGATCCTTCCGGCGGCGCCGGCATCGCTGCCGACCTGAAGACTTTTGCCGCGCACAACTGCTACGGCATCGCGGCGGTCACCGCGCTCACCGTGCAGAATACGCAGGGGGTGAAGAGCACGCACATCACCCCTGCGGCAACGCTGCGCGCGCAGCTCGACTGCCTGCTCGAAGACGCGCACATCAATGCCGTAAAAATCGGCATGCTGGGAAACAAAGCGAACGCCGCTGTCGTTGCAGATTTTCTGGACCGCGGAAGGTTCGCCTGCGTCGTGCTTGACCCGGTGGCCAAGGCGCAGTCCGGCGGCGCGGACCTGATAGACTCCGCGGGGCTGAAATTCATCGGCGAAGAGATGCTGAAGCGCGCCACCGTGGTCACGCCAAACATTGCCGAAGCCGAGCTGCTGGCCGGTATGGAAATCAAAGACCTGGAAGGAATGAAAGACGCTGCAAAGAAACTGGTGGAACGCGGCGCGCCCGCGGTGGTCGTCAAGGGCGGGCATATGGACAAGGCGATTGACGTGTTCTACGACGGCAATGAGCTGCAGACCTTCGGCGGCGAGCGCGTCAAGAGCGACAACACGCATGGTTCCGGCTGCACGTTCGCTTCGGCAATTGCCGCGCAGCTCGCCTCCGGCAAACAGCTCGCTGACGCGGTGATGCTGGCCAAGGCTTACGTGGTGATGGCCATTGAAAAGAGCTATCCGACCGGCAAAGGTCCCGGCCCGCTGAATCACTTCTTCCGCTTCCAGCAGGAACCCGCGCCGCGCGGCACACACACGCCGCCGCAGCACAGCCTGCATCCTGCCGCCGAACCACCCGCCCATTGAATTTTGGCAGCGTGCGTCCCTCTGGCTAACGTCTCCAGACTAGTTTTCCGTCAACGATGGTCGCTACCGGCCCGCCGCGGAAGCGGCGGCCGTCAAACGGGGTGTTGCGCGACTTGCTGGCGGAATCTTCCGCGCGGAAGGTCCAATCCAGCTCGGTAGAGAAAATCGTCAAGTCAGCGGGCTCGCCGGGTGCAATCCGCCGTGTACGTCCCAGTACGCGCGCCGGGCCGGTGGTGAACAGATCAACCACGCGCAGCAGACTCGCACGGCCCGAATGCAGAAGCTGTTCGAGCGCCAGCCCCAGTGCCGTCTCCAAGCCGGTGATGCCGAAAGGCGCACGGTCGAATTCCACCTCCTTCAGCGCCGGCTCGTGCGGGGCGTGATCGGTAGCAATGGCGTCGACCGCGCCGTCAGCGAGACCGGCAAGCAGCGCTTCGCGGTCTTCGCGTGAGGCGAGCGGAGGATTCATCTTGTACCGCGAGTCGTAAATCACGTCTTCGTCGGTCAGCGTGAAGTGGTGCGGGGTGACCTCGCAAGTGACGCTCAGGCCGGCTCTCTTGGCCGCGCGCACAAGCTCAAGCGACGCGCGAGTCGAGAGGTGTGCGATGTGCAGCCGCCCGCCAGTCAGCTCCGCGATCTGGATGTCGCGCGCCACGCAGATGGCCTCTGCAGCCGCGGGCATGCCGCGCAGCCCGAGCCGGAGCGAGCGCGGGCCCTCGCGCATCACCGCGCCGGAGGCCAGCGAGCGGTCTTCACAGTGGTCAATCACCGGCAAGCCGAGCGGCGCGGAGTACTCCAGCGCCTGCCGCAGCAGCCTGGCGGTGGCAACGGGTTTGCCGTCGTCGCTGACGGCGACAATACCGGCCTGCCGCATTGCGGCAATTTCGGCCAGGGCTTCGCCATCGCTGTTCTTCGAGACCGCGCCGATCGGCCACACGCGAACACTTGCGGCAGTCTCCGCGCGGTCGAGGATGAACCGTGTGACCGCAGCGTTGTCATTCACCGGCCGGGTATTGGGCATCGGACAGACGGCGGTAAAGCCGCCCCGGGCAGCCGCGCGCGTGCCGGTTTCAATCGTTTCGGAGGACTCGCCGCCTGGCTCGCGCAAATGGCAGTGAATATCAATGAACCCCGGCGCAACAATCAGCCCGGCAGCGTCAAAGACTTCAGCTTTCGACGCAGTGAGCGACGCGCCCACCTGCTTAATGCGTTCGCCTTCGACCAGCACGTCGAGCGTTGCGTCGGTGTTTGACGCCGGGTCCACGACGCGCCCGTTTTTAATCAGCAGCATGCTCGGCTCCGGAGGATTCAATTGGCGCGCCGCCGATCAGCAGATACAGCAGGTTCATGCGCACGGCCAGACCGTTGGTAACCTGCTCACGGACGCACGACTGCGGGCCGTCAGCCACCGCCGGGTCAATTTCAACGCCGCGGTTCATCGGGCCGGGGTGCAGGACGATCGCATCGGATTTGGCCCGGCGCAGCCGCGCAGGCGTCAACTGATATTGCAGGATGTATTCATCCAGCGGCAGCGGCGGTTCGTGCATCCGCTCAAGCTGCACCCGCAGCACCATGACCACGTCCGCGTCTTCCAGGGCCTCCTCGATGCGCGGCACCCTTGTGAGGTTCGGCGCCAAACATTCCAGCTCGCGCGGCATCCACATCGGCGGTCCGCACAGGCGGATGCGCGCGCCGAATTTTGTGAGCAGGTGGATATTCGACCGTGCCACGCGGCTGTGGAGGATGTCGCCGATGATGGTGACGTTCAAGCCTTCCAGCCGGCCCTTGCGGTCGCGGATGGTGAGCGCGTCGAGCAGACCCTGCGTGGGATGCTCGTGCGTGCCGTCGCCCGCGTTGATGACCGGCACGGGTAGCCGCTCGGCCAGGAAGTGCGGCGCTCCCGAGGCGCTGTGGCGCATCACGATGCAGTCCGGCTTCATCGCTTCGAGCGTATAGACCGTGTCAAGCAGCGATTCGCCCTTTTTCAGGCTGGAGGCTTCTGCCTGGAGCTGCATGGAATCGGCGCCCAGCCTGGCGGCGGCCGTGGCGAAGCTGATACGAGTACGCGTGGAAGGCTCGAAGAAGGCGATGGCCACGCTCTTGCCCCGCAGCGTGGCGAGTTTCTTCAGTGGAATGCGCTGGATTTCCTGAAACGGTTTTGACTGATCGAGCAGCGCGGCAATCTGCTCGGCGCTCAGTGATTCGATGTCCAGCAGATGGCGGAGGCGTTCCGGCACTTGAACATCCTGAGATGTAGCTTCGAACTTAACAGCGCGGCGGCGTTCCGTTTTCAGGCGCGTAATCCCGCCCGAGAAGTTATTCCACGCGTTCGACGAGCATTACGCGCTCTTCGTTGTCCACTTCGTTGAGGCGGACCTCGATAATTTCAGTCTCGCTGGTTTGCACGTAACGGCCCACGAAGGTGGCCTCGATGGGCAGCTCGCGGTGCCCGCGGTCAATCAGCACGCACAGCCGGATGCGCTTGGGCCGGCCGAGGTCGAACAGCCCGTTCATCGCCGCGCGAATCGTGCGGCCGGTGTACAGCACGTCGTCGATCAGAATCAGGTCCCTGCCGTCCACGTCGAACGGGATTTCGCTGGCATGGACGACAGGCTGGGGCGCGACGAGCGAAAGGTCGTCCCGGTAGAGTGTGATGTCCAGCGTGCCGACAGGCACCGCGGTGCCGTCGAAGGTTTTGATGGCCTTCGCCAGTCGCTCGGCCAGCGGCACCCCGCGCCGGCGGATGCCAATCAGCGCGATGTCGGCGGCGCCGCCGCTCTTTTCCACAATCTCGTGCGCCAGCCGGCGAATGGTGCGGTCAATTTCGGTGGCCGACATTAACTGGGACTTCTCAACGACGCGCATGAGCTTTGGCCGGCCTCCTCCGTCCCGTCCCACGTCCCCGGGGCAGTTCGGGCGCAGAATCCTACCACACCGGGCGTGATTCCCGCATCCTGGGCCGCCGGAGCCATACCGACAGCCAGGTTGCACTCTGCCGTGCTACACTGCGCTGCAGTCGGGGCGTTTTGCGTATGTCGCTGCCACGTTTGCGGGTTTTCTCGCTGTTCGCAGCCGCCGTTCTGCTTCCGGCGGCACAGCAGCGGCCGGGGCCGCCTGCAGGCCCGAAACTCGTTGTTGTGATTTCCGTAGACCAGATGCGCTCGGAATACATTACCCAGTATCGCCATCAGTGGAGGGCCGGCCTGCGACGGCTGGTGCAGGAAGGCGCGTGGTTCACCGAGGCTGCCATTCCTTACATGAACACGGTCACCTGCGCCGGCCACGCCACGATTGCCACGGGCAGCTTTCCCTACCGCCACGGCCTGGTGCTGAATGAGTGGTGGGAGCGCGAACTGGGCCGCGACGTCAACTGCACCGAAGACCCCGCCGTCGAAGCCATCGGCTACGGCGCGCCGGTCTCAGGCGGCCACAGCGCCCATCGGCTGCGACTCACCACGCTGGCCGAAGAACTGCATAGCCAGTTTGGACCCGGCGTCCGCGTAGTCACCATGTCGCTGAAAGCCCGCAGCGCCATCATGCTGGCCGGGCGCCGCGGCGACGCTGTTACCTGGTTCAACGAAACGGGCGGCACTTGGGCCACCTCGACGGCATACACCGATAAGCCGGTCGCATTCGTCAGCGAATTCGCGCGCGCGAATCCCGCCGAAGCTGATTGCGGCAAGGTGTGGCAGCGGTTACTGCCCGCGGAACAATATTTGCACGCTGACGACCTGCCCGGTGAGCGTCCGGGCCGCGGCTGGACGGCCACGTTCCCGCATCCGCTGGGCGGTGAATGCGCCGACGCTGATGTCACCGACCGCGATTTCTACGATCGCTGGCGCCGCAGTCCGTATTCCGACGCGGCGCTGGCACGCATGGCCGCTGCTGCCATTGACGCACTCAACCTGGGCCGCGGCAGCGCGACGGATTTCCTCGGAATCAGCTTTTCCGCGCTCGACCTGGTAGGCCACTGGTTCGGCCCGCGCAGTCAAGAGGTGCAGGACATTCTCGCGCAGCTCGACCGTTCACTCGGCAGACTGCTTGCGCATTTGGATGAAAAAGTTGGTGTCGGCAACTACGTTGTTGCCCTGAGCGCCGATCATGGCGTTTCGGAAACGCCCGAGCAGACCGGCAGGGCTGGCGGACGCTTATCCACGATGCAGCTCTTGCGCGAAGCCGAGCGGGAGCTCGACCGGTTGTGGGGCGAAGGAGATTACGTCGCGCGCGTCAGGCACACAGACCTCTACTGCCGCCCGGGCGTTTATGAGCGCCTTCAGCGCGAGGAAGAAGCCATGGCCGCTGTGCTCGCGGCGTTGCGCAGTGTTCCCGGAGTTGCGCGGGTGTTCCGGAGCGATGAGTTGCCGGGCCTGCGCTCGAGCAGCGACCGCCTCGCTCGAGCCACCGCGCTCAGCTACTTCCCCGGCCGCAGCGGCGACCTGATGATTATTCCCAAGCCGGGCTGGATAACTTCATCCGACGCCGCCACGCACGGCACCGGCTATGACTATGACGCGCGCGTGCCCGTCATTTTGCTCGGTGCGGGTATTCGTCCTGGATGGTATTCGCAGCCTGCCTCGCCCGCGGACATCGCTCCCACGCTGGCGCATTTGCTCGGCATTCGATTTGCCGGCCGTGACGGCCGCATTCTTCGAGAGGCTTTGCACCCATCCCCGCACATCAAATGAGTTTCCTGCACAGTCGGACCACAAAGCGGGCGGGGCATGCACGGAATCGGGCGGCATGGTACACTCCCCGCAGTGACACTCCGACAGCGCGCAGGGCAAGCGGTTGACCTCAGCGTATCCGTCGGAACTCTTCCCCTTCGCAATCCCGTCATCGCAGCGAGCGGCACATTCGGCTACGGCGTCGAATTTGCCGGACTGGTGGACCTGAACAAACTGGGTGGCCTGGTGGTGAAAGGCCTTTCGCGTGAGCCGATGGAAGGCGCGCCGCCGCCGCGCATGTGCGAAACCGCCGGCGGGATGCTGAACGCCATCGGTTTGCAAAACGTCGGTGTGCGCGCGTTCGTCGCCGAAAAGCTGCCCGAGCTGCGCCGTCTGCTTGCCTCGGCACAGGATGGTTACGCGACTGCCGTCGTTGCTAACGTTTTCGGTCATAGGGTGGAAGATTACGTCGAAGTGATCCGCGTGCTGGAGAACGCCGAGGGCCTGGCCGCCTACGAGCTGAACATCTCCTGCCCAAATACGAGCCGTGGCGGCCTCGAATATGGCAGCGACCCTGCTGCCACAGCGGAAGTTGTCGCCGCCGCCCGCCGGGCAGCCACGCGCCGACGGCTGTGGGTGAAGCTCTCACCCAACGTTACGGACATCACCGTAATTGCTCGCGCCGCCGAGCAGTCCGGCGCCGATGCCCTGACCGTGGCCAATACGTGGGTGGGCATGGCGCTGGACATCAGCACCGGCCACTCGCGGCTCGGCCGCTTGACAGGTGGGCTTTCCGGCCCGGCCATCAGGCCGCTCACCCTGCGGCTGGTGTATCAGGTGGCGCAGGCGGTCAAGGTACCTGTACTCGGTCTCGGTGGGGTGCAGAAGCCGGAGGACGTCCTGGAATACATCCTGGCCGGTGCGACTGCGGTGCAGGTGGGCACTGCGCACTTTATTGACCCGCGCGCCTCAGAACAGATTGTCGACGGGCTTGAAAACCTTTGCCAGCGAGAAAGCATCTATAAAATCAGTGAGATACGCGGCAAACTTTCGTCCTAGCGGATTGAGAAATTAGGGTGATTGCAGTATAATTGGATTGCTACTAAATTCGCTATCCGAGCCTACCGAATCACATGAAATCCAAACTCACATCTTTGTGCATCGGTCTGGCTGTGCTTATGGGCAGCTTACTGGCTGTCCCCGAGGGCAACACACCCGGGGTGGAATCGAACCGGCAGCCGATTGAACCGATCAGTGTCTGGGTCGGCACCGCTAGCTGGTATGGCCCGGGCTTCCACGGGCGGCCGACCGCAAACGGTGAGATTTACAACATGTACGCACCTACGGCGGCGCACCTGTCGCTGCCGCTCGGTTCCCTTGTCCGGCTGGTAAATCCGAAAACCGGGCAGAGCCGCCTGGTGCGAATCAATGACCGCGGCCCCTATATCGAAGGTCGGGAAATTGACGTATCCTACGAAGTCGCCCGCTCGCTGGGCTTTGATAAGCGCGGCCTGGCGCGGGTGCGCATTGAACTGCTGAAGGTGCCGAAGCGCCGTTGGAAGCCGCAGCCCGTGAGCGACTGATTGTCGCGCTGGACTTTCCCGCGCTTGCCCCGGCCCTGGCTTTGGCGCGCCGGCTGGCCGGGCGGGTGGGGATGTTCAAGGTGGGCAGCGAGTTGTTCACGGCCGCCGGGCCGGACGCTATCCACAAGCTCGCCCAGCTGGGCGCAGCCGTCTTCCTCGACCTGAAATTTCACGACATCCCAAACACCGTCAACCGAGCCGTCGCGGCGGCCGCCGCACTGCCGGGCGTGCGCCTGATGAACGTCCACGCCCTGGGCGGGCTGTCAATGATGCGTGCGGCTCGCGAAGCACTGAGCAACCGTCGCGATCGCCCGCGGCTGATTGCCGTGACCATCCTCACGAGCCACGACGCCGGCGCACTGCGCCAGGTCGGCCTCTCCGGTTCGCCGCGGCACCGTGCCGTGGAACTTGCCCGGCTCGCCGAACGCGCTGGGCTTGACGGTACCGTCTGCTCGGCGCGCGAGCTCCGGTTCATCCGGCGAGCCTGCGGCAGCAAATTCCTGACGGTCGTGCCCGGCATTCGTCCGGCGGGCACCAGGCGCGGCGATCAGCAGCGCACGGCAACACCCGCCGCAGCGATTCGTGCCGGCGCGGATTATCTTGTCGTGGGAAGGCCCGTCACGCAGGCGCGCGACCCACGCGCTGCCGCTGAGTCCATCGTCGCGGAAATTGCTGCGGCGTTGCGTGACCGCGTTTGACCTCTGCCAACCCCTCGGCTAGCATCCTGATCTCGCGAAGAGCTTGCTTCGTTGTTTACGCATCGCGCCATGAAACATGTGATTGTCGGCACCGCCGGACACATTGACCACGGCAAATCAAAATTGGTCGAAGCACTGACCGGCACCGACCCCGATCGCCTGGCGGAAGAAAAACGCCGCGGCATCACAATTGATCTGGGTTTTGCTTTTCTCGAACTCGATGGCGTGCGGCTGGGGTTCGTGGACGTCCCTGGTCACGAGCGCTTCGTGAAAAACATGCTGGCCGGCGTGGGAGGGATTGACCTGGTGCTGCTGGTCGTGGCCGCCGACGAATCCATCAAGCCGCAGACGCGCGAGCATTTTGACATCTGCCGGTTGCTCAGCATCCCGCGCGGGCTGGTGGCGATTACCAAAACCGACCTGGTGGACATTGATGTCTTGGACCTGGTGCGCCTGGAAGTGGAAGAGTTTGTCCGCGGCAGCTTTTTGGAGGGCGCACCCGTCGTCACCACGAGTGCGAAAACCGGCGCGGGTTTGGACGAACTGAAGCAGGCGCTGCTGCACCTGGCGCGTGAAGTTCCGCCGAAGGACCCGGCGCGGCACTTCCGCCTGCCGATTGACCGCGCCTTCGCCATGAAAGGCTTCGGCACCGTGGTGACGGGAACCCTCCTCGCAGGCAGCGTTTCGCCCGAAGACGAAGTCGAGCTGCATCCTGCGCGGCGGCGCGTACGCATCCGCGGCGTGCAATCGGGCGGGAGGAAAGTGGACCGCGCCACCGCCGGGCAGCGCACCGCGCTGAACCTGGCCGGTGTCGAACGGGAGGAGATTTGCCGCGGCATGGCGCTCGCTGCGCCAGGGCGCTTCCGTGCGACGCGGCAGCTTGATGCCCGCGTCGCGCTTCTGCCTTCGGCCCGGCCGCTGAAGAATCGCGCGCGGGTGCATTTTCATCAGGGCACCGCGGAAACTGTGGCAGAGGTCGTCCTGCTGGATGCGAAGCAGCTTGCCCCTGGGAATACGGCCTTGGCGCAGGTGCGGCTGCACGAGCCGGTGCTGCTGCTGCCCGGCGATCGCTTCATTCTGCGGCAGTTTTCGCCGGTCATCACCATCGGCGGCGGCATGGTGCTCGACGCGCTGGCGCCACGCCACAGGCAGAAAGAGCTGCCGCGCGTGCTGAAAGTTTTGCGTACGCTCGAAAGCGGCAGCCGCGAAGAGATACTGGCTGCACTGGCCGCTGCGCATCCCGAAGGGATCGATTTGCGCGAAATCGTTGCCCGGACGGGCTGGCTCGAAAACGAAGCGCGCCAGGCTGCCGCTGCGCTTGCGCAGGCCGGCAAGCTGCGAGTGTTTGGCGGCGCGGACAGTGTCGAATTCACAGCCGTCGCAGTCTCCGCTTTGGAAGAAGTGCTCCGTCGGCTGCGCGAAGAAGTGGACCGCTTCCACCAGCAGAATCCGCTGCTGCCGGGAATTCCCAAAGAAGACCTACGCAATCGTGTGGCGCCGAACCTGCGGCCTGAGATTCTCCGCGCCACGCTTGACGAATTGGTTCAGCAGCGGGAACTGGCCATCAGCGGCGAGACGGTCGCGCGCGCGGGGCGCGAGATCACGCTGTCGGCCGAAGAAGCCCGCGCCAAAGAACAGATCCAACTCGCCTTCGCCCGCGCCGGCCTGACGGTCCCCTCGGTGAAGGAAGTCCTCGGCAGGCTGCCGGTCGAACCGAAACGCGCACAAAAGATCCTGCAGATTCTGCTGCGCGAGAACGCGCTGGTGAAAGTGAGTGAAGACCTGATTTTCCACCGCGAGGCGCTTGCGCGGCTGAGAGCCCTGCTCGCCGAGTACAAGAAAAGGAAGGGCGACCGGCTGCCAGTACCGGCGTTCAAGGAGCTAACAGGGGTCTCGCGCAAATACGCGATCCCTCTGCTTGAATACCTCGACCGCACCGGAGTTACCCGCCGCACCGGCGACGACCGCGTCATCCTGTAGCGAGTTTCCGGTTGACTGCTGCCGGATGCCCGCCGGACAGTGCCGCCCGCGATTCGACAACGCACGGTGCGCCCACTGCTCTGTGGCGCCGAATACGGAGCCGAAGGTGATGCGTTCAAGACTGCCAATATTGACTGCCACCGCCCTTCTTTTGTTTTTTCTTGCAAGCTGTGACGAGCCCGAGGGATCCCCGTCTGTCGCCGAAGCTGATGAAACGGCCGTGATTGCCGTCGTGCAGAAATTTTTCGACGCCATGGCCGCGCACGATGCTGAGGCGTTTGGCGCCACGATGATGCCTGAGGCCGTGTTACATTCCGCCCGTGAAGGCCCCGAGCGCCAGCCCATTCGCGGCGTTCCTGAAGCAGATACGGTCGAATGGCTGGCAGGGAATCGCGAGGCCTTGCTCGAGCGCACGTGGAATCCCGAGGTTTGCATCCGCGGCCGGATTGCCCTGCTTTGGGCGCCCTACGATTTCTGGCGCAACGGAAGGTTCAGCCACTGCGGCGTGGACATCTTCACCTTGGTGCGCGCCGATGAGGGCTGGAGAATCTCCTCTGCCGTTTACACGGCCGAATCCAAAGGTTGTGCGGTGAGCCCGCTCGGGCCGCCTGACCAGGCGCAACTTCGCACGCAGCGCGGAGCGACCTGAATCTCCCTTGAAGGGGCTCGTCACCGGAGCCGGTTGACGCGCCATGCCACGAAGCCTAGAATCAGGCTCAGGAGGCATCTCCATGGGGAAAATTGGCCCAACTGAACTTCTGCTGATTCTGGCCATTCTGCTGGTGATTTTTGGTGGCCGGAAAATTCCTGAAATCGCGCGCGGATTGGGCGAAGGCATCCGCAATTTCAAAGAGTCCATGCGCAGCGAAAAGCCTGCCAGCGACAAGCCCGCCGAAGAAAAGAAATAGACCGCTGCAGAGCCCGGCAGTTACCGCGGGAAATCAGGAATGCCTGACCGCGGGCGCAAGCGCGAGGGCGCAATCTCGCCACTTCCTGCGCTGGTTTTCGCGCAAGTGTGTGCCATTAGGGTTTCCAGCCAAGCTCGCGCAGCATCCGATAGACGCGCGCCAACGGCAATCCCACCACGTTGAAGTAGCAGCCCTCAATGCGCGTGATGTAGCACCCGGCGCGTCCCTGAATCGCATAGCCGCCGGCTTTGTCGAATGGCTCGCCGGAAGCGAGGTATGCTTCCACTTCGGTCTCACTCATAGCGCCAAACGTGACCTGCGTGCGTTCGTGTTCGACAATCAGTTCGTTTTCCGGAAGTCGGAGCAGCGCGACGCCGGTCAGCACTTCGTGCGTGCGCCCGCTGAGCAGCCGCAGCATCCGCCGCGCGTCCTCGGTCGAAGCCGGTTTGGCGAGCACCTGCGAATCTACGAGCACGGCGGTGTCTGCGCCCAGCACTACGGCCGGGGCTGCCACCCGCAGCGCCGCGGCTCGAGCCTTCGCAATTGCGAGCCGCCGGACGTGTGCTTCGGGCGTCTCGCCGGGACGCTCCGATTCGTCCACGTCAGTCGCCACAACGTCAAACGCAATGCCGACGTTTCGCAGAATCTCTGCACGCCGCGGCGAAGCCGATGCCAGAATCAAACGAGGTCCGGACATTTTCATCCTGAGTCCGGTGGTATTGTAGCGGCACGAAGCATTTCTCCGGTATCACGAGGCGAGCATTGCTCCCGGCATTGCAGCCAACGTCTCCTTTTTCGTCCAGCCGAACAGATGCGTCAGATCTGCTGGCTTCGCTGCGGGTTGCCATGCGAGGTACTTGCGCACGATTGCGGCGCGGGCCTCGGCTGCGGAAACTTTCCGTGCGGCAGCTACCTGCCGGGGAAACGCGCGAGCGGTCAGCTCGAATCGCGCCGAGGCCCATGCAGCGGTTTCCTGTTCCGCGCCGAAGTGCGTGACTACCAGCTTCGCCTGCAACTTCAGCATGGCGCGCTTGAAACGTGCATTGCCCGTTTCAGAGGCCATGCCGCAGGCGTGGCGCAGCTCCAGCGTGGCCAGCGGCCCCTCTTCCGCCAGCGTTTTCCAGATGATTCCCGCATCGTGACTGATTTCACCAGCCCGATAGGCTCGCCCGTGTTCGTGCAGGGCGACGCCGATGCCCTCCAGCGCCAGAAAGTACGGCAGCATTTCAAGCGAGATAAACGTCCCGCGCCCGCGGAAATATTTTGCGTACCAGGCGAGCCGGCGGCGGGGTAATTCATCTTTCCACCGCCAGATCTTCTCGCATCCCGCATCCCATTGTGGGCCCAGTTGAATCGGCCGCCGCGCCACCGCCCAATAGAGCGAAGGCAGCGGCAAGCGTTTCACGGGAAACAGCAGGCAGAACCCGGCGGCATGGATGAAGGCTACCGCGTCGCGCTCGGTCCGCACCCGCGGCCACCGCGGCTCTGCGTTTCTATCCAGCTTCATCGTTTAAAAAAACTTGATACGCGAAACTTTGGAATCGGCCGAGTCTATCGAGCCGGCGTATTAGCCTGTCCTTTCACGGACGGGGTTTTTGGAGAAGACCCCGGGTTTGAAGATCCAGAGCTACACCACTACGGTTTCCCTGTATTCGCCGAAGACGCGGCGCAGCGCGTCGGAAATTTCGCCCACCGTGGCGTAGGCTTCGACCGCGGCCAGAATCGCCGGCATCAGATTTTCGGAATTCCCGGCGCGGCGTTCGACTTCGGCGAGCGCAGTCTTCACTTCTTCACTGTTGCGCCGAACGCGCAGTGCGCGGAGCCGTTCGACCTGCGCGCGTTCGATTTCCGGGTCAAGGCGCAGGATTTCGATGGGCTTTTCCTTCTCGCTGCGGAACTGGTTCACCCCCACGACGATCTGTTCACCGCTCTCCACTTGCCGCTGATACTCGTAGGCTGACCTTTGAATCTCCGCCTGGACGTAGCCGGATTCGATGGCGTGAAGCATTCCGCCCAGCGCGTCAATCCGTGCGATATAGTCGCGCGCCTGCGCTTCGATTTGGTCGGTCAGCTTTTCGATGGCGTAAGAGCCGGCCACGGGGTCGATCGTGTTGGCGACGCCGCTTTCGTGCGCCAGGATTTGCTGCGTGCGCAGCGCGAGCAGCGCAGCCGACTCGGTGGGCAGCGCCAGGGCTTCGTCAAGTGCGTTGCAGTGCAGCGACTGGCAGCCGCCGAGCACCGCCGCCAGTGCTTGAATCGTCACGCGGACGATGTTGTTTTCGGGCTGCTGCGCCGTCAGCGCGCTGCCCGCCGTCTGGGCGTGGAACCGCAGACGCATCGAGTCGGCCTTCTGCGCGCCAAAGCGCTCGCGCATCAGCCGTGCCCACAGCCGCCGCGCGGCGCGGAACTTGGCAATTTCTTCGAGCAGGTCATTGTGCGCGTTGAAGAAAAATGAAAGCTGCGGTGCGAACTCGTCCACCGCCAGACCGGCTTCGGTGGCCGCTTCAACATAAGCCACCGCGTCGGCCAGTGTGAAGGCCACTTCCTGCACCGCGGTCGAGCCAGCTTCGCGGATGTGATAGCCGGAGATGGAAATCGTGTTCCAGTTGGGCAGTTCGCTGCGGCACCAGGCGAAGATGTCCGTCACGATGCGCATTGCCGGGCGCACCGGATAGATGTATGTCCCCCGGGCGATGTACTCTTTCAGAATGTCATTCTGCACGGTGCCGGAGAGCCGCCGGAGATCGGCGCCCTGCCTTTTCGCCACCGCCACGTACAGCGCCAGCAGAATTGCCGCGGTGGCGTTGATGGTCATCGAAGTGGAGACGCGGTCGAGCGGGATACCCTCGAGCAGCGTCTCCATGTCTTCCAGCGAATCAATGGCCACGCCGACTTTGCCCACCTCGCCGGCGGAGAGCGGGTGGTCGGAGTCGAGCCCGATCTGCGTGGGCAGGTCAAAGGCCACCGAGAGTCCCGTCTGCCCCTGCTCGAGCAAATAACGGTAGCGCCGGTTCGATTCGGTCGCGGTGCCGTAGCCGGCGTACTGCCGCATCGTCCACAGCCGGCCGCGGTACATGGTGGGATAGACACCGCGCGTGAATGGGTACTCGCCCGGGTAGCCGGCCTGCTCCTCGTAATTCCATTCGGCCAGATCTTCCGCCGCAAAGGCGACGGGCAATGGAATTCCCGACAGCGTCGTGAACTGCTCTTTGCGCACCGGGTTTTTCGTCTTCTCAGCCATACGTTGAAGAAAGAGGGTTCCCGTAGATCATTTCACGCGACGCGCCCGGAGAAACGATACCACGGCAAACACGGCCATCCCCGTGGCGAAGGCTATTGCCAGCGCGATGCGCCATTCGCCGGCGTCATGTCTCCAGTAACGCCACGCTGCGCTGGCGCCGATTAGCGACAGAAGGATAAACAGTGCACCGGTGACTTCATGGAAAAGCTCGCGCGTGATACGCCACAGCGAGCGTCCGAAGCCCGCGGCAGCGACGGTCAGTCCGGCGGCGATGCGTCCCCACATGCGAAGATTCTAGTACAGATGGCGGCGGTGCCGCGAACCCGCGTATCCGTTTCGCGTTGCCCCGGCCAATTCGGCCTTGTGCCAACCGGCCCGGCAACCTAAAATGGGACGCAGGGCGATCGAGGAGGGCGATCTTGCAACTGGACAACGAGCTGAAGCAGCTGCTCAAAGACTTGGGCCACGCCATCAACGAGAGCGTGTCGGAATCCGATCGCATCGGCGAGGCCATCGCCCGGGTGCGCGCCGCCGGATACGAAATCGTACTCAAGCTCGACGCCACCATCGGACTGGCCAAGCGCGAGCCCGCGCCGGCGAAGATTACGCCCCAGGATCGCCGTTTCCTGGAAGCCCTGCACATCCGGGTGGGTGATTCCCGAGAGCGGGACGAGCAGGAAGGGGAGGCGCTACGGGCGGAACTTACGCCGCAGGACATCCGCTTCCTGAAGTCGCTGAAGATTTCGCTGGACGATGATGCGCAATAGCCTTCGATTCGCTTTCCTAGCGGCGGCGCTGCTGGCACTTCCGGCGATAGCGGCGGCACAGGTACAGGTGGGCGATTCGATCCGCATCACGCTGAAATCGCCCCGGGCGAAGACCGGCACGTTCAAAGGCGAGGTCATTCACTCAAACGCGCTGCGCATGGTCGTGCGCAGCCGTGAAAACCCGCGCATCGTGCGGACGTTTACCTACGCGCCGGAGCTGAAAGAAAAAATGGAGAAGCTGCACGAAAGCGGCGGCTTCCGCTACGGTGACAAGGTGGAGATCCGGCACGAACCCGGCCGCGACGTCGCCCTCCGGATTAAAGGCAAGCCCTCCAAACACTAGTCCGCTGCCGGCGGACAGGTCTGCCTCGGCAGGCCTGCGTGCGGCAGTTGCGCCGCGTCAGGAGTCTGAACGTGGTACGCCAGCCTGCGGTTGCCGGCCGCTTCTATCCGCGTGACCCGCACGAGCTTATTCGGCACGTGAAGTCCCTTCTCAGCGATGAGAATGGCCAAGAAAAAATCCGCGCCACGGCGTGTCTGGTGCCCCATGCAGGGTACATCTATTCAGGACATGTAGCCGGCGCCGTGTACCGCCGGCTGGCGCTCCCTAAACGGTTCTTGCTGATCGGCCCCCGGCACTACCCCTACGGCGAGTCCCTGGCCATCAACTCCGACGGCGCCTGGCAGACACCGCTGGGCAAGGTGCCGCTTGATGCGGACCTGGCCGCCGAGCTGAAACGCGCGTTCCCCGCGCTGCGTGAAGATACCGTTGCGCATCGCGACGAGCACTGCCTGGAAGTGCAGTTGCCCTTTTTGCAGTACCTCGTCGGGGAGTTCCGGTTCACCCCCATTGTTCTCGGCACGGTGCATTTTCCGACGCTCGCCGAGCTGGGCCACGCGATTACGCGCGTCTTGCAGGAGCAGCCCGAGCCGGTGCTGATCGTCACCAGCACGGACATGAACCACTACGAGCCAGACGACGTCACCCGCGCAAAGGATTCCCGCGCCATCGAGCAGATCCTGCGGCTCGATCCTGCCGGGCTCTACGACACCGTCCGGGGCGAAGACATCAGCATGTGCGGCTTTGCCGCCGCCGTAGTGATGCTCACGGCCGTACGCGGGCTGGGCGCGCGACACACCGAATTGGTCCGATACGCGACTTCTGGGGACGTCAGCGGCGACCGCGATGCCGTCGTCGGCTATGCGGGGCTGACGGTGAGTTGAAAAGCAGGAAGTCAGAAGTCAGAGGTCAGAAGTCAGAGCACATACAACAGGCAAATCAGTATTGCTTAATTATTGGTGCCGGGCCGTGGTGGCTTCGATGGGCGCTGCGGCGGGCGCGGAGCCGGCGAAGGCCGAGACGCTGGCCGCGGAGATACTACCGGCCGTGGCGGCGGCGGTGGCGGAGCTACCCGCGGGGGCCGCGGTGAGGAATGAGAATGTGAACGCACGCGCCCGCCGATTCCGGAGTCACTCGCTGCGGGTGGCGGTGAGGGTTTCGGCCGCTGCGCTTCCGATGGCCGCGGTGGCGGTGCCGGCCGTTCCGCACCCGACGGCCGCGGAAATGGCCGCTCGGCGCTTGATGGCCGCAGCGGTGGTGCCGGCCGCACGGCATCCGACGGTCGTGCCGGTAGCTGCTCGCCGGAGCCGCGAGGGCGAACCACGCTGGGCAGCCCGCGGCCCTCTTGTAATTGCCGCTGATTCCGCTCTGCGCGCTGGTCGCGAACTGCGTCGTTCACCCAGCGGCGTTCCACCGGATCGTATGCGATGCCGGAGTTTTCTCCACGAGGCGTGCCAAAAATCCGGCTGCGCACTCCCGCGCCTTTGGTGGCCGGCGGCCGCGGCGGTGGTGCGTTGCCTTCCGTAGAGGCAACGATTTGCGGGGCGCCCGGCCGGGTTCCAGCCGGGATGCCGCCCGTCTCGAGCTGCTGGCGTCCGCCTAGCTGGCGCTGAATCACGCCGGCGATGCCCTGGGAGGGAGGCTCGGGCAGGACTTCGACATAGCCGTTTTGCGCACGTTCGCGCAACTGGCGATTAATCACGCCGCGAATGCCGCGCTCGAGATTCGCCGGAGGCTGCCCATCGCGGTCCAACGGCGAACGAGGAACCCAGCCAATCTGATTACCCACACGGACCCAGTGCACGGCTCCCGGATGCCAGAAACGGTAGCGGCCGGGCAGCCAGCACCAGCCGTAGCTCGAGTAGTACCAGCTCCCATAGTGATATGGCACCCAGCCCCACGGTTCAAAGCTGATCCAGGTCAGACCGAATCCCGGGTAGTAGAGCCAGCGCCCGTGCGAGAATGGCGACCACCCGAGTGTCGCGCCCCATGGCCGCCAGCAGTTGCCGTAGCCCGGGAGCGCTGACCAGTAACCGTAACTCCAGAGATCGTGCAGACCGTAGGAGTAACCGCTGCGCACGTAGCGTCCGGCACCGCTGCGACCGGCCAGAACCACATTCTGCCGGTCTTCCACCCAGCGGTCCCACTCGTCTTCCTCCGGATTGCGCGCCAGCAGAACTTCCTGAAGGCCGCTCCCAAAGACCAGCGAACCGCCCTTGCGCAGCCGGTGCTGGCCCGCGGCGGTGAAAACTTCTAAGTCGCCCTTCCAGACGCTGACCGCAGTTTCGCGATCGTCCACGTCCACGCGGAAGGTACCCTTGTCGCGCAACGCGACTTCTAGGTGGGGGGTGACGACAACAAAGACATCTTCGCGGGAAGGGTTGGCGTAAAAGGTGGCGGTGCCCTGCGTCAGGCGCAGGCGGGTGATGCGCGCGCCATCGGCCAGCGCCAGCTCGGTGAACTCCAGCGCGCTGTTGCCGGCCAGCCAGGCCGTTGCGCCATTCTCAAACTCGACTTCGGCGTGCCCGCGTCCGGTGGCCAGCGCGGAACCGTGCTGGATGGGCATGTTCATCAGGGCCGGCTGCCAGCCGGCTTCGCCGGGACGTGCAATTTGCACGTCGCCTTCCAGCAGGCTCAGGCGCACCACGCGGACATGGCTGTAATCGGTGTACGGTTCCCCGCTAACGGCGGAAAGTCCGCAAACCAGCAAGAGCGCCAGGATTGGGGTCAGATAGCGACGCATAGCCCCCGGGAGCGCCTCCCTGTTGGTTAGATGGAATTGAAGACTACCGGGTTGCGTTCCCGTTCGTAGGGCTATCGTCTCGCTCGCCAAGGCGCCGGTCAAGGAAAAAGATTCTGTGTTCGCCGGCCAACTAGCTGGAGTTCCGGAGCCGTGCAATCAGGGCGCGGGCGCGCTGGCGGGCGATTTCAATGATGCGGTTGTCGGCGGCGATTTCTTCGAGCAGCGGCAGCAGACGCCAGGGTTCGGGGATCAGGTTGCGGTTCAGGTCGGCTTCGAAGTAGCGCAGAGCGTCGTTTACGCCCAGCCGGTCGTAGCGCATGCTTCGTTCGACAGACTGCACGTGCTCCTGCTGGCGGGCCAGCCCTTCGAAAATTTGTAGCAACTGATTGGCGGTGGCGTTCAGGGTGTAGTTGAAGCTGGTCTCGTGGGACTCGCCGGCGTTTTCGTAACGGAATGTCTTCGTGCCCAGGTGGGCGATGCGACGCCTGACGTCCAAATCCTGCCCCTCGAAGTTGTTCAGCTTGGCGGTCAGTTCAAAAATTTTCTGAGTCAGTTCCGGGCTGACCTCAAACGGCTGCGGCATCGGCTCGTCATCCAGCATGCGGATGTCGAACGTGGCTGCGCCGTCCGCCCGAATTCGCAATTCGATGAATTCCGGCGAGCTGTTCTTGAAAACCTTGCGGTAAACCAGCGTGGCGGTATCCTGCGCCGCAGCCGGGACGGCAATTGCGGCGGCAAGGGCGGCACCGAGCAGGAGCCAGTAGGCTGAACGCGTCATCGTACCGGTTGGATGCGCCGGGTCGCGCGGCGGCTGCGCGCGCTCTGCGCGGCAGAAAAGTCGCCTGCCGCGACTGTCGCGGCGGCGATGCGCCGGCGCGCCTCAGCCAGGTGGATGTGGCACAGCGCCACGGCCAGCGCGTCAGCGGCATCGGGCGGCTGGGGCGGCTGCTCCATGCGCAGCAGCGTGCGGACCATCTGCTGCACCTGCTGCTTGCTGGCGTGACCATAGCCCGTCACCGAAGATTTGACTTCGCGGGGCGAATAGCTGTGCACCGGCACTCCGCATTGCGCCGCCGCCAGCAGCACCACCCCGCGAACCTCGGCCAGCCGCAGCGCCGTGCGCATGTTCAGCGCGGTGAACACAGATTCGATGGCCACGGCGTCAGGCGCGTGCTCCTTCACCAGCCGGGTGACCAGCGCATGGACTTCGCGGAGTTGCGCCGTGGTGTCTGCATTGCGCGTCCGCCGCGGACGCTCAGCGCCGAACCGCACCATGCGGCAGGTGCGACCGTCGGTCTCCACCACACCGTAGCCGGTCGCTCCGGCCGCCGCAGGATCCAGACCCAGGATGCGCATGTGCGATTGCCGCCTCATCGCCGCTGTAAGTGTAATCGCGCGTGACGCTCCCGGCTAGCGGAACTTGGCGCTACGCCTGGAATGCAATACCCCTGGGGCGGCCCTGCAGTTGACTCACGCCTTCGCACAGGCCTTGAGCACCCTCAGTACCGTGCTCCAGCTTCGCGTGGTGATTGCGCGACCGAACTCCCTTTCGAGGATTTGCATCTGGCGAAGGTTCTTCGACCAATTCCGGCCTAGTTGGAGGATCGAACAGACGTCCCCCCGACGACCCGCAGCAGCTGATAGCTCCCGTCGGGTGATACGTAGGGAATCTTCAGCCAGCCGCGAGCCTTCCGGGGGACGAAGCTGACAAACCGCCTTGTACGGGGCGTCACGGGGATGCCGTCGAACGGGCGAGCCGCGGCCAGTTTCTTCAGTGCCGCAACTGGACGAACCACGACACCGATTCTGTGTCCCAGCGATGCTGCGAGTCTCTGCTGGATTTTCCGGGTTAGCGCGGAGGTGCTCCTGGCGGGGCTCTCAAAAAGCACGTTCCCACTGGCCAGCACGGTTCTGACGTTGCGGAAGCCGAGCGAACCGAACGCCTTCTTCACATCCTCCATGCGGACGAATTTGTGACCGCCGACATTGATGCCGCGAAAAAAGGCCACGTAGCTGGACATGCGTGGATCTAATTGGCGGCGACAGCTTCCTGTATTTCGCTCTCGTCAATGTCGAAGTTGGCGTACACGTGCTGCACGTCGTCGTGTTCTTCGAGGGCTTCGATCAGCCGAACCATTTGCTGCGCCGTCTGCCCGGTCAGTTTGACGTAGTTCTGCGGAATCATGGAAAGCTCGGCGGAGACGGGCTGAATGCCCGCGGCGACCAGAGCATCGCGCACCGGTTCAAACGCCTCGGGCGGTGTGAGGATTTCCCACGAAGAGCCGTCGTCGCGCAGATCTTCGGCGCCGGCGTCGAGCACTATCGAAAGCAGCCTGTCTTCGCTGGCTGCTTCCTTCGGCACGATGATCTGTCCCTTGCGGCTGAACTGCCAGGCGACACTGCCCGACTCGCCCATGTTGCCGCCATGCTTCGACATGATGTGGCGCACTTCGCTGACCGCGCGGTTGCGGTTGGTGGTGGCCACCTCGATGAGCATGCCCACGCCGCCAGGCCCGTAGCCTTCAAAAACAGCTTCTTCGTACTGCTCGCCTTCAAGTTGCCCGGTGCCGCGGAGGATGGCGCGTTCGATGTTGTCACTGGGCATGTTCTCATTTTTGGCCGCGGCGATGGCGGTGCGCAGACGAGGGTTCTTATCCGGGTCGCCGCCGCCGATCCGCGCCGCGATGGTGATTTCGCGAATCAGGCGCGTAAAAATGCGGCCGCGCTTGGCGTCCTGCGCCGCCTTTTTGTGCTTAATAGTGGCCCATTTCGAATGGCCCGACATAGGATTGCCTCGTTGCTGAAAGTGTTGCAGGAGCTGCTCTGCGGCTCTTGCCACGTCAGTCTAGCACAGCACCAGCATCCGGCCAAAACGGCAAGCACAGGCCAACCAGGTCCACTGGCCTGGTTTCTATAAGTCAGCTCATGAATGCCTCAAGAGGATTTTAAGGCCGCCGAGTTGGATCATGGCCAGGAAGTTGGCTTCGTAGTATTCCCGGCGGGTGACCTGCCGCCGAAAGTTATGGAGCCAGGCGAACAGCCGTTCGATCTTCCCGCGGCGGCAGTAGCGGCGTAGGGCGCACCCGTCCCGAGTTTTCCTCCCACGGTTGGAAGTGGTCCCGCGTTTAGTTGATCTGAGCGGCTCTCGGCTTGGGTCACGTTACGCCACCTGCTCCTGCGGAGTCAACGACGCGTTTGCCGGGTTCGCAGCACTCCGGGCACGATGAAGCTGACAGCGCGGGCAGGCGCACTGCGGATTGAGCCGGCGATGCACGCGCTCCAGTTCACGGTGGCCTTTCACGCGTCGGAATTTTCTCTCGGCTTCCAGCAACCCGTCGCGGCCCGGCGCAGCATCTGATCCTCGGGCCGCCAGCGCTTGAACTTGCGGGTCGCCTCCTCCACGACGGAAAAGGCTGACTCGATGATGTTGGTCGTCGACAGGCTGCGGCGCAGCAGCGTGCCCACGCCCAGGCGGTGCAGCGTGAGTGTCTCTTCCATCCCTTCCTCCAAGCTGTGCGCCGCGCTAGGGTTGCTGCGTTCCAGTTGCCGAAAGAGTTTGCTGAGCGCCGCTTTGGCGTCTGCATAGCTCGCCATCGCGTAGGCGTTGCGCAACTGGCGGTCGTCGTCGGCGCGGCAACCCTGCGGCAGGTGATCGCGCACGTTGCGGCGTTTGTGCCACTGGCAGCGCTGCACCTCGGCCGGCGCGCCGAAGACTTTCTCCACCGCTGCGCGCAGAGCCTTCGAGCCATCGAGCACGAACAAGTAGCGCCGCTTCTGATTCAACCCGCGCGCAACCAGGTCTTCCAGCAGGGCCTTGCAGACGGTGGCGATTTCCGTCGCCCCTTGCCACAGCCCCAGCAGGTGCTTGGCGCCGTTTGCTTCCACGCCCAGCGCGACAATCAGCGTCTGCCCCTTGAACTCAATCCCATCGATCAGCAGCGCCACCAGGTTCAGGTCCTCCAGCCGCCGCTCGCACAGCCCGCGCAACTGCTCGGCGGTGGCCCACAGGAAATGCCAGCTCACGCTACTCTTGCGAATCCCGCAGCCCTCGAGCACCGACCCGAACTCTGACCCGAGTCCGGGTCGAGAGCCGCTGCTTCTTCTCTCAGGTTTCAACGAAAGGCGGGACATGCTCCCGATGGGACCGAACTCCGATTTGGACCTGTGTTGTCAGGACAGGAGCAGAAACTGGGCTCGGAAAGCTGGCCGGAGGTGAGATACCCGTCGCAGCTCACAATTTTTCCTGTTGGCTGGTTTCCACTCATAACTAAGTTGGACTTCCGGGAAGCGACAAAGGCGCTCCTGTCCATCCATTTTGCCTGGCCTCCCGGATTCGAATTGCTGTTGCTTGCGCGCCGCTTCTGGTGCTACTTTGCCGGGCGACCGCGGGCCCCCAGAGGGGACGGGGAGCGATTCCCATCGGAGGTGATGCGTGGCCACCAGACCCTGGAGTTCGACGGCACCCCCCGGCGAGTTTCGTCCATATGTTCCTCCGGAGCAGACGCAGGCCGAGTTCACCCTTCGCGCGGTGCTGTTCGGGGCGTTTTTCGGGATCGTCTTCGGCGCGGTAACAGTTTACGTTGGGCTGCGCGCCGGGCTGACAGTTTCTGCTTCCATTCCCATCGCCGTACTCTCCATAAGCCTGCTGCGGGCGTTTGGCCGCGCGACCATACTCGAAAACAATATCGTGCAGACCACCGGCTCGGCGGGGGAGTCCGTTGCCGCCGGCGTGCTGTTCACCCTGCCGGCGCTGATCTTCCTCGGCTATCCGCTTCAGTACTGGCTAGTATTCATTCTGGCTCTGATCGGCGGCATCTTGGGCATTCTGTTCATGATCCCGCTGCGGCGGCAGTTGATTGTGAAAGAGCACGGCAACCTGCTCTATCCCGAAGGCACGGCCTGCGCCGACGTGCTGGTGGCCGGCGACCGAGGCGGTTCCTTCGCCGGGCGGGTTTTCTGGGGACTGGGACTGGGCGGTGTGTACGCGTTTCTAATGCACTCGGTCGGAGCGTGGCGGGTGCGGCCGGAGTACCTCCCCTCATGGCTGCCGGGAGCATCGTTCCGCGCCGACGTCACGCCGGAATACCTGGGTGTGGGCTACATTATCGGCCCGCGAGTGGCGGGAGTGATTTTCGCCGGGGGCGTTTTCTCCTGGTTGGTACTGATGCCAGCCATCAAGTTTTTTGGCTCCCTGCAACCGGAGCTGGCACTCTATCCCAGCACCATTCCTATCCCACAAATGACGCCCGACCAGTTATGGGCAAGCTACATCCGCCCGATGGGCGCCGGGGCGGTGGCCGCAGCGGGGCTGATCACGCTGCTGAAGACTATGCCCACCATTCTCGGGGCGCTCAGCAGCGGCCTGAAGGATTTTCGCGCCGAAAACACCGGGACTGCCGTGGTGACCAGCCGTGTGGAACGTGACCTTTCGATGCGCATCGTGGTCGTCGGCTCGATTCTGGTGGTGGCCATGATGTGGGCACTGCTTACGTTCAAGCCCGTGCCCGGCGCCGAGACCGGCTGGTTCGCAAACATCGTGGCGGCCCTATTCGTCGTGATTTTCGGTTTCCTGTTTGTGACAGTTTCTTCGCGCATCTGCGGTTTGATCGGCACCTCGGCCAATCCGGTCAGCGGGATGACCATCGCCACGCTGATGGCCACCTGTGCGGTGTTTCTGCTGCTGGGCTGGACGGGCGACGCCTTCGCAGTGCTGGCGCTGATGATCGGCGGCGTGGTTTGCATCGCCGCGGCCAACGCTGGTGCCACGTCGCAGGACCTGAAGACCGGCTACCTAGTGGGGGCCACGCCGTCGCGGCAACAGGTGGGTTTGGTGATTGGCGTGCTTGCATCGGTGTTTGTCATTGGGGCCACGCTCATCCTGATGAACGAGGGCCTGGCGGAGTTCAAGCGCCTGCAGATTCCGGTGGACATCGAAACCATTCGCGCCGGGGAACTCCGCGGCGTGCGCATCGAACAGGACCGCTACGAGCACGAAGGCCGCAGCTACGTTCTGTTGAACGCCATCGGCTCACGCACCGTCCCCGACGGCAAATACCTCTACGACGAAACCACCGGGCAGATTGAGATTCAGTGGCAGCCGGGCATTGGCAGCGACCGCGCCGCTGCGCCCCAGGCCCGGCTGATGGCTACGGTCATCAACGGCATTCTCAAACAAGAATTACCCTGGCGGCTGGTGGCTCTGGGGGTTTTCCTGGTACTGGTCATTGAGCTGCTGGGCATTCGCTCCCTCGCGTTTGCGGTTGGTTCCTACCTTTCCATCTCTACCACGCTGGCCATCTTCGCCGGCGGCGTAGTGCGCTGGCTCGCCGAACGAGGCGCTGCGAAAACAGCCGGCGGCCATGCCGAAAGTGAAGTCAGTCCCGGCTCGCTTTATGCGAGCGGGTTGATTGCTGCGGGCGGCATCCTGGGCCTGTTCGCCATTCTGATGAAGGTGCTCGAAGACGCCGGCGCTGTGCCGAAAGACCTGCTGCTGGTCGGCCCGAGCATCCTCGGCCGGCTGGCGGCCAGCAACTGGCTGGCGGTCGCGGCGTTCTTCTTGCTCGGCTACAGCCTGTTCCATTTCGCGCGGAAAAAGCTCGACTGAGGCAGAAGCTGAGCGAGGACAATGAGACATGCGAAAATCCACATACGGATGCTCCGCATTCGAATTGCGAAACGATTCTAATTTAGGGACCAAGGTACCTGCATGAGGGGATTCTGTCCTTGTAAGTGCAGTCATCAGCCTCAGCGGCAATTTTGACTCCTTCTGTCTCCCCCCTTACACTGAGGAATCATGGGCTATGGCTTTCGCACCTACGGCCCGCGCTCGTATTCATTCGGCGGCGGAGGGTTTCTGACTCGTGCCATCAAGCTGCTGCTGATAGCCAATGCGGCCGTATTTGTTCTGCAACTGGCTGTGCGGCTTGCATTTGGCCAGCCTGCGGAGATGACGCTGATCCACTGGTTCGGACTGGTGCCCTACGCGGTCACGCACGGCCTGCGCATCTGGCAGCCGTTCACCTACCTCTTTCTCCACGGCGACCTGTGGCACATCCTGATCAATATGTTCGTGCTGTGGATGTTCGGCGCGGACCTGGAACGCACCTGGGGTTACCGACGATTCCTGAAATATTTTTTCATGACCGGAGCTGGCGCGGGGCTGCTGAACGTGCTGGTGAAATCGTTGGTGGACTGGTCCGGACAGGGCCCGGCGCTGATTCCAACGATTGGCGCTTCGGGCGCGGTGTACGGCATCCTGGCCGGCGCCGCCGTGCTTTTCCCTGGCCGCCAGGTGTTAATTTTTCCGTTCCCTGTAATGATCCCGATGCGCATCTATGTGCTGGCGATTGGCGCGATTGCCTTCTACGGCTCGCTGTCCGGGCCGGGGGACACTATCAGCCACATTACCCATCTGGGCGGAATGCTGGTCGGCTATGTTTATCTGCGCCGCGGGACGTTCCTCTACGAGTTGCAGAACCGCTGGCTCGACTGGCGCCGTCGGCGTGCGCGGCGGAAATTTGAGGTGTACATGCGGCGCCGCGAAGAAGAACGGCCTCCGCGAGATCCCTGGGTGAACTGAAGCCTTCCGGGGGATTAAATCCAGAAAGGACGAGGCGTCAACCGCCGATGCGGTGGAGTTTCAAGAAGTTCGTCGTGCCGCGAATGCCGAGCGGCGTGCCAGCCACCAGCCCGACAATGTCGCCCTTGCGGACCAGTTTTTCTTCGAGCAGGCGCTCTTCGGCGCGCGTAGCCAGCGAGTCGATGTCCTGCACGGAGTCGATCTTCCGTGGCCAGACGCCCCAAAAGAGGCTCAGCCGGCGTCGCGTCTCCTGAATCGGCGAAAACGCGATGATGGGCGGCCGCGGGCGGTATTTGGAGATGAGCCGCGCCGTCCAGCCGCTCTGCGTGAACACAGCGATGACGCGCATGTGCAGCTCTTCGGCAGCGTGGCAGACCGCTTCGCTGATGGCCTCGCTCACGCCAAGCTCGGACGGGCGGTGCGGACGCACTACCGCAAGCGCACTGGCTTCGGCTTCGCGCACGATGCGGTCCATCATCTCAACCGACTCTACCGGGTAGCGCCCGATGGCGGTTTCACCGGAAAGCATCACCGCGTCGGTGCCGTCGAAAATGGCATTGGCCACGTCGGAGGCTTCGGCGCGGGTGGGGCGGGGATTCTCGGTCATGGATTCGAGCATCTGCGTCGCGGTAATGACCGGCACGCGATAATCTCGTGCCCGGGCGATGATGCGCTTCTGCACCACGGGAACCTTTTCGGGGCTCATCTCCACGCCGAGGTCGCCCCGGGCGACCATTACGCCGTCGGCGGCTTCAAGGATGGCGTCGAGGTTTTCAATCGCCTCCGGTTTTTCCAGTTTGGCAATCACCGGCGTGTCCCGTTTTGCTTGAGTGATGGCTTTCTTCACTTCGACGATGTCTTCGGCGCGGCGCACGAAGCTGACGGCAACGTAGTTGGCCTCTTGCTTGAGCGCGAATTCCAAGTCTTTGCGATCCTTCTCGGTCAACGCGGGGGTGCGAATCTTCACGCCGGGGAGGTTGATGCCTTTGTGCTCGCCGAGTTCGCCGCCGTTCACGACTTCGCAGCGTACTTCGCGCCGCGACGTGCCCGTGACGCGCAGCTCAATCAGCCCGTCGGCCAGCAGGATGCGGTCACCTTTGCGGACTTCTTTCGGCAGCGGCTGATAGCTGGTGCTGATGTGCCGCTCATTTCCCGGCACATCTTCCGTGGTGATGACAACAGCGTCGCCGGCGCGCAGCGTGACCGGTTTTCCGCCGGCCAGTTTTCCCGTGCGGATTTTCGGACCTTGCAGGTCGGCCAGGATGGCGATGGGCTTCTCGTACCGACCGGAGGCTCTGCGCACCGCGGCAATCGCGCGGGCATGATCATCGTGCGTGCCGTGGGAAAAATTCAGCCGGGCCACGTCCATGCCCGCGTGCGCGAGGCGATCAACCATCTCCGGCGTGTTCGTGGCCGGGCCCAGGGTGCAGACGATTTTCGCGCGCCGAAACTGGAGTATATCGCGCACGGATCAGTTCCTGTTCGCGCGAACGAATTCGCTGACCACACGATGCAAATAGCGGATCCCGGTACGAAAAGCCTCGAGCGGAATGCGCTCGTTATCGCCGTGCATCCGCGCCAGGTCTTCTTCGGTCAGCGGGAATGGCAGCAGGCCGTAGGCCTGCACGTTGCGCACGCGAAGCTGCGCGGAGTCGGTGGCGCCGGTGGATAGTAGCGGGAGCACTTCCGCGCCCGGAAAAAATTCCTTGCTCACGCGTTCGATGGTTGCGAACAGGGGGGAATCGAGCGCCGCGGGCGGTGCCGGATGCCGCGTGGGCACGCCGACTTCAAAGCGGACGTCAGAGTCGTCCACGAGCTTGCGCAGTTCGGCGACCAGCGCATGCACCGATTCGCCGGGCAGCATGCGGATATTCAGCGTGGCGCGCGCTTCGGCGGGAATCACGTTGCTGCGGAAACCGCCGCTGACGACCGTCACCGAAATGGTGTTGCGCATCATGGCACTCCATACGGGATTTGCCTCCGCGATGCGCGTGGCGGCCAGCTCGGCACGGCCGGGCTGTTCGAGCGCCCGCATCCAGCGGCCGATGTCACCGTCTTCGATTTCCGCCAGACGCTCGAAGTAGCGGCGGGTCACAGCCAGCAGTTTTACCGGCGGCTCGTACTCGGAAATCTTGCTGAGCGCCCGAGCCAGCCGCACGATGGCGTTGTCTTTCCGCGGCACCGAGCCGTGGCCGGCCGTGCCGGAGGCGATGACCTCCACGTTGACCGGGACCTTTTCGCTGGTCTGCACGCCCACGTAGTGCACCCGGCCGTCCTTGACCATTACCCGGCCGCCTTCGTTGATTGCATAGGCCGCAGCGATTTTTTCCCAGTGTTGGCTAATGGCGAAGTTAATGCCGTGCTCGCCGCCGGCTTCCTCATCGCCTTCGGCGAGGAAGATGACGTCGCGGGCGAGCGGCACCCCGGCGCGTTTCAAGGCCACCATCACCGCCAGGTTGGCGACGACCATGGCTTTGTCGTCCAGCGCACCGCGGCCCCACAGGTAGCCGTTGCGAATTTCCGCGCCAAAAGGATCGGCACTCCAGCGCTCCGGCTCAACCCCGACCACGTCGGTGTGGCCGAGCAGCAGCAGCGCCCGCGCCGGGTCCGCAATGGCACCGGCCTGGAGCCGCGCGATGACGATGCCGCGCCCCGGCGCGCTTTCGAAGACTTCGGTGCGGATGCCTTCGCGCTGGAGAATCCCGGCCAAGTAGCGCGCCGCTGCCAGCTCGTTGCCGGGCGGGTTGGTCGTATCCATGCGAATCAGGCCAGCCAGCCATTCGGTGGCCTCTTCGGCGAGTTGGTCGAGATCCACAGCCGGAACCGGGGCCGCTGGCTGCTGCTGCGCCTGCAGCCCAACGGGAATCAACCACAGACAGAAGACGACGGTGAGGCGACGCAAATGGGACATTCAGGTTCGACTCCTTCCTTCAGAAATCGGCCGGGTAATACATCATAGTAGCATGGCCTTGCTGAGCGAGTCGGGCTGCATCCTGCATCGCGAAACACTCAGGACTCGTCTGGCGCTCGAGCGGCCGCAAAAAACGATTGGTTGACCATCGTTTCCGGGCGTGGCAGCATCCTAAAGGAAAGGATTGGAGAAGCTCCCATGAAAAATACGTTAGGGCGGGTAGGGCTACTGGGAACCCTCATCGCCATGCTGGCGGTGCCCGCGCCGCAGTGGTTCGCGTTTGCGCAGCAGCCCAAGCCGCCGAGCCGGCAGGAGCCTCAGCAACCGCAGCAGCAGCCGGAGTTTGCCATCACGGTGGAAGTGCCGCTGGTGAACGTGGACGTGGTGGTTGCCGACACCGAAGGAAATTTTATCACCGGGCTGCAGAAGGAAAACTTCCGGTTGCTGGTGGACAAACAGCCGCAGAAAATCACCAACTTCGCGCCTACCGAATCATCCATCACCATTGTCATTCTGATGGAGTTCAGCCGCATTCTGTGGAGCTATTATTGGGAATCACCGGCCGACAACGCCCGTTACTGGTCCTATCAGTTCCTGAACCACCTGGGGAAAGAAGACTGGGTGGCGCTGGTGTCGTTCGACCTTCGCACGCGCATCGAGGTGGACTTCACGCAGAACAAGATGGCCGTGGGAGAACACATCGCGCGAATGGTGTTTCCCAGCTTCACCGAAGCGCGCCTGTTTGACGCGCTGATTGAAACCATCGAACGCATGGAAGATATCAAGGGGAAAAAATCCATCCTGCTTGTGGCCACCGGGCTCGACACCTTCAGCGAGCATAACCTGGACGAGACTTTGAAATTCCTCCGCCAGAGCGATGTGACCGTATTTGCCATCGGTGCCAGCGAGAACATCGTCGAGCTGTATGATGCCTTTGGCGCGCTGAGCGGACCAACCCGCGTTACCTTTCTACAGGCCAAGAATCAGCTCAACACGTTCGCGAAAATCACTGGCGGGCGCGCGTGGTTTCCGCGTTTCGACGGGCAGCTGCCGTCTATCTTCGAGCAGATCGCCGCGATGCTGCGGAATCAGTACAGCCTGGCGTTCGTTCCGCCCGATAAATATCGCGACGGGAAATTCCATAAGATCAAAGTCGAGGTCGTGACGGCCGACGGGAAGCCGCTCGAAGTCGTCAATCAGAAGGGCAAGAAAATTAAATACGAAGTGTACGCCCGCGAAGGCTTTCTGATTTCCAAGACCGAAGTGGCCGATTGAGACCCAACGAATCAACAGAAAGCTGAGTGTATGTTCAGGCCATGGCCCTCATTCGGAGATGAGCGCGAAGTGCCGGTCAAGCTCCTCATAAGAAGCGTTTTGCCGAGGGCGGAATTTCTCCAAGCCGGCGCGCAGGCGCGCCTCGGCCTGCGGCAGCGTCTGTTCCAAGTTTGAGGCCAGCGCATCCGGGACGCGTACGGGAATGCGGTAGAGCCAGCCCTCCTCGTCCAGCACCAGAAACTGAAAATCGCGCGCGGCTTCGTATTTGCCTGCCCGGACGGAAGGCCCGCTACCCTGAAACTGGTACTCGTAGCGGCCGGTGGCTGTGCTCAGCTTTGTCCAGCCATGTTGCATTGGCGACCCTCCAAAAAACTTTCTAATAGCCGCGCTGCTTGTCTACAAGATTGAGCAGTTCGCGGCCGGCGAACCAGCGATTCAGATTTTCGAGCAGCAATTGCGTTTGCCGGTCCCAGAGAAATTCACTGACAGCGCTGAGGTGCGGTGTAATCAAGATGTTCTCCAGGCCCCACAGCGGGCTTGAGGCGGGCAGCGGCTCCTGGCAAGTGACGTCAATTGCTGCGCCGGCGATGTCGCGTCGCTGGAGGGCTTCGGCCAGCGCCGGTTCGTCTACCAGCGTGCCGCGCGCCACGTTGATCAGAAACGCCGTCGGCTTCATGGCCAGAAACTGCGGAGTGCTGAACATGCCGATGGTCTCCGGGGTTTCCGGCGCAGCCAGAATGACGAAGTCGGCTTCGGGCAGCACGTCGTTCAGTTGTGTGGCCGGCAGGGCGCGTTCGACCAGTTCGGCCGGGGCATGGCCCGACCGCGTCACCGCCCAAAGGCGCATGCCCATCGGGAGCACCCGACGGGCCACTTCGCGGCCGATGGCGCCGAAGCCGACGAACAGCAGCGTCTGCCCGTGTAGTTCGCGCGGGCGAATCGGCTCGTCCCAGATTTCCTGCTGCGCCCAGTGCCGCTGGATCTGATGCCGGAAGGCGCTCGGAAAACGTCGCGCCATGGCCACCAGCATGCCCACAATGTGCTCCGCCATGGGGATGGCATGGATGCCGCGCGAATTTGTGATGATCACGTCCGAATTGCGCAGCTCGGGGAACATCAACTGATTTACGCCGGCGGCGGTAGCGTGAATCCATTTCAATTTTTTTGCGGCCAGGAACTGATGCGGCCGCAGCGAGTAGCCGACGAAAATATCCGTGTCGCGGATTTCGTCGGCCAGGTGCTCGTAGGTCGGCAGATGGACGACGCGCATTTCGGGCCAGCGCTTCTGCACGTGGACGGCGACGTCGCGCGGCGGGCGCCACAGCGTGAACGGGTGCCAGACGCAGATGAGCAGTTTCGTTTCCACAGGATTCGGCCGCGCCATCGGAGCCGCCATTCTACTGAATGTATCGCGGCCATGTCATTCCTGACCGACTCTGGGACAGCAGGACGAACTGTGTAGGGCGGGAGCATCCCTCCACTGCGTTCTCTCCGCGTATCCTGAGGGCAGGCGGGAGGCATCCTCCGCCCCCCGGCGCTATTTCTTCTGGCGCAGGTCGCGGCCGGTCATCTCCTTCGGCTGGGGCAAGCCCAGCAGGCCAAGCAGCGTCGGCGCGATATCCTGCAACGAACCGTCCGTGCGGAGCGCGACGCGAGCATCGTCGGACACGAGGATGAAGGGCACCGGGTTGGTGGTGTGATAAGTGTGTGGCCCTCCACTGACCGGGTCAATCATTGTCTCTGCGTTGCCATGATCGGCGGTGATGATCCACGCACCGCCGCCTTTTTGTTTCAGTGCCTGATAGATACGGTCGAGCCCGGTGTCCACCGCTTCGCAGGCCTTAACAGCAGCTTCGAGTTTGCCGCTGTGGCCAACCATGTCGGCGTTGGCATAGTTCATGATGATGACGTCGAATTCGTCTTTTTCGATTGCGCGGACCACCGTGTCGGTGATGCCTTCGGCGCTCATTTCCGGCTTCAGGTCGTAGGTTGCTACTTTCGGCGAGGGCACCAGGATGCGCTCTTCGCCGCGGTAAGGTTTTTCGATGCCGCCGTTGAAGAAATAGGTCACGTGCGCGTATTTCTCGGTTTCCGCGACGCGCAGGTTGCGCAGGTTTTCCGCGGCGAACACTTCGGCCAGAATGTGTTCGGGCCGCTGCGGGCCGAGCACGTACCGCAGCCATGGCCAGGTTTTTTCGTACCGCGTCATGGCCACGAAGAACAGATTTTTCGGACGCTTCGGATCGGAGAACTTGTCGAAATCCGGCTCGGCCAGCGCGCGGGTGATCTGCCGGGCGCGGTCAGCACGAAAATTGAAAAAGATGACGGCGTCGTTGTCGCGCATCTGCCCGACGGGTTCGCCGGAATTCCTCGTGATGACAATCGGCTCGATGAATTCGTCCGTGACGCCGCGGTGGTAGCTTTCGACGATGGCGGCGATCGGGTCGGGCGATTTGTGCTCCGCGTCGCCGTGGACCATGGCGCGGTAGGCGCGTTCGATGCGCGGCCAGCGGTTGTCGCGGTCCATGGCGTAGTAGCGGCCGATGACGGTGGCGATGGCGCCGGTGTGGCATTCGCGGATTTGTTGCTGAAGCTGCCGGAGGAAGTCTTTGCCAGAGTGAGGCGGGGTGTCACGGCCGTCCGTCAGACAGTGGACAAACACGCGCTCGACCTGGTTCTGCTGCGCCATGCGCAGCAGCGCGAACAGATGGTTCATGTGGCTGTGGACGCCGCCATCGCTTAGCAAACCGAGCAAATGAAGCTGCTGCTCGCGGCCGCGCTGCATCGCGCGCACCAGCAGGTCGTTTGCAAGCAACTCGCCGGATTCAATCATCAGGTCAATCCGCGTGATGTCCATGTGGATGATGCGGCCGGCGCCGATGTTCAGGTGTCCCACTTCGCTGTTGCCCATCTGCCCTTCAGGCAGGCCGACAGCTTTGCCGGAAGTTCGCACCAGCGTATTCGGGAAATTTGCAAGAAGGCTGTCATAAGCGGGCGTACGGGCCTGCGCGATGGCGTTGCCATTCGTTTCGGGAGAAAAGCCCCAGCCGTCGAGCACGGTGAGAATGACAGGTCTCGGTCGTTTGGCCATAGCCGGTGAAGATACACGGAATTCGCGCCGCAATGTCACCCGTCATTCTGCATGAGCACGAATAGAAAAACTACGGCAGAAGCGATGGTTGGTGCGCAACACGATTCTGGCCAAGGCGAGAATGGCGATGGGAGATCCTCTGTCGCTGAATGGCTACGTCAATGTGCTAGCCGGACTAGCCGGGACGGTGGCACCATGGCCGGTCGCAACTTGCCCTGCTTCCGCACAGATTGTCCACTTGCTGTCGGGACCAGACTGGCCGCACGCGCATCACCCAGCGAGCGCGGCACCCGGTGCGGCAGTCTCTAGCAGCGGCGGGTTCTTCGGCTTTGGCCAACGAACTCCCCGGGCCGGACCGCCCTCAGGCACAAATCTCCTGTCGAGGATGCATGGTTATCCGGCAGCGTTCCCCGGGCGGACTAATACACCAGATTGCCGTCAATCATCATTTTCTTGACGTCGAACTGCAAGAAAACCCGCTCGCTAGGAAGTGCGCCAATCTGCGGAGAATGCAACTCGAGTGACAGCTTCTTATCCTTGGGGGAAAGGATCGGCTCCTTGTTGACCAATCTCGGGAAGATCAACTGAATCTCGCGCGCGGCACCGCCGGGAACGATTACCTGGTCCGGATTCACTTGGCCCCGGCCGCCGCTCAGAAAAATCTGGTTCTTTTGCGTCGGTCCCTGATTCTGCCAGTAGGCGGCTAGTTCGCGGTCATAGTCCTGGACGTTGGTGTTGTAAAAAACCCTGACAATGATCACCTCGGAATATTCAGCATTCAGGATTTGCGCGTATTTTTCATCCAGTTCCTTTTTCTTATCGGCCGGCAGCTTCTCGTAGTCGGCCGCCAACTGCGCCTGGCGCACATATGCCTGGCGAATCGGCGCCGCCGACCACAACTGGGCCGTGTAAGTAATCTGCGGATTGGATTCGCGGCCGACGGGGATCGGCGGTTGCGTTGGCCCGGCTGGTGGGCCAGACAGCGGGTCATTGGAAGGCGGTCCCGCCGGAACCGGAGCCTCCGTCAGCGAACGGATCTGTACCTGGCCGAAAGTCTTGCGCTGCGCCCAGGGAGAGTCACGCAGCAGCTTCTGCACTTCGTCTGGTTTCCACTGTGTGTAATGCTTCTTCTTCCAGAATTGCGCGTGCAGCGGTAGCGCGATTGCAATCAGGAGTGTCACAATGGCCAGAAAACTGACCTTTTTCCTCATGGCGAGACTCCTCTCCATCACGAAGCTGCGGGCGACCCCATAAAATCCATTATACAGATTCTGCTGCCGGAACCAACGGAAAGCTTTTATGCTGGCTGGCTTGGTGCCGCCGCTGCGGTTTGGGCGCCAACAACGGTCCCGAGCAAACACGCGCTCCATCTGTGCCACGAGTGCGGCCGGCTAAAGGGCGGTGGCCAGGGCGCCGCGGAAGGGGAAGCGCGCGTCGGCGCCGAGTTCTTCTTCAATGCGCAGGAGCTGGTTGTATTTCGCAATGCGGTCAGTGCGCGAGGCCGACCCGGTCTTGATCTGCCCGGTGCCCATGGCCACAGCGAAATCGGCGATGAAAGTGTCTTCGGTCTCGCCGGAGCGGTGCGAAACGATTGCGGCGTAGTTCGCCTTCCGCGCCATCTCAATTGCGTCAATCGTTTCGCTGACCGTGCCGATCTGATTCAGCTTGATCAGTATCGCGTTGGCGACTCTTTCTTTGATGCCGCGTTTCAGGCGCTCAGTGTTTGTGACGAACAGGTCATCACCCACAAGCTGCACTTTGCCGCCCAGCTCTTTCGTCAGCAGCGCCCAGCCCTCCCAGTCGTCTTCGGCCATCCCATCTTCAACCGAAACGATTGGATACTGCCGTATCCACGCGCGCCAAAATTCCACCATCTGCTCGCTGGTTCGTTCCGAGCCGTCGGATTTCTTGAAGACATACTTGCCGCTCTGCTGGTCGTAGAACTCGCTGGCCGCTGGATCAAGTGCGATGGCTACCTGCGCACCGGCCTTGTAGCCGGCGGCGGAGATTGCTTCGAGCACCACTTCGATGGCTTCTTCGTTTGATTTCAGATTCGGTGCGAAGCCACCCTCGTCGCCCACTGCGGTCGAATAGCCGCGCTTCTTCAAAACCGTTTTCAGATGGTGAAATACTTCGACGCCCATCCGCAGCGCTTCACCGAAGCTGGCCGCGCCCATCGGCATGACCATAAACTCCTGTAAGTCCACGGAATTATCGGCATGGGCGCCGCCGTTCAGGATGTTCATCATGGGGACGGGAAGCAGTGTAGCGGCTTGCACCGTGGAATATTGCGCAAGATAACGATACAAGGGAATGTTTTGGGCGGCCGCAGAGGCGCGCGCGGCTGCCATCGAGACGGCCAGTATTGCGTTGGCGCCGAGGTTTGACTTGTTAGGCGTGCCGTCGAGCTCAATCAGGCGCCGGTCGAGCGCGCGCTGGTTGGAGGCGTCTTCGGCGGCAAGCGACTTGGCGAGTATCGTGTTGATGTTGGTGCAGGCATTGCGGACGGATTTTCCGAGGTATTCGGCGGGGTTGCCGTCACGCAGTTCGACAGCCTCGTGCTCGCCGGTGGATGCGCCTGACGGGACGGCGGCGCGGCCCAGGATGCCTCCCTCAAGCACGACGTCGGCTTCCACAGTGGGATTGCCACGGCTGTCGAGTATTTGCCGGCCGCGGACGCGGATGATTTTCGTGCCCATGTTTGCCTCGCGAAAAGAGTTTGCTATCGAAGGTCACAGGTCTCAGCTGGCATATGCCGCCACGGAGTAAAATGCAGTTTTCTGGTCTGTGCCCCTATTCGGGTTCTTCGAGCATAGATTCTTTGCGTACGACGACGACAATGCCCTGGTCGCTGACATAATAGCGTTCGGCGTCAAGTTTGGAATCAAATCCGATTTCCGTATGCTCGGGGATATTCACGTGACGGTCAATGATGGCCCGGCGGATGCGCGCATGCCGGCCGATATTTACGTGGTTGAACACGATGGAATCTTCCACCTGGCTGAAGCTGTTCACACGCACGTCGTAGCCGAGCACCGAGCGCACCACGCGCCCGCCGGAAACGATCGAGCCGCCCGCGACAATCGAGTCCAACGCCATGCCCATGCGCTGTTTTTCCGCAAACACGAACTTTGCCGGCGGGTACTGGTGCTGCCAGGTGCGAATCGGCCAGGCCTTGTCGTAGAGATTGAACACGGGTGAGACGGCCACCAAGTCCATGTTGGCTTCGTAGTAGGCGTCAATCGTGCCCACGTCGCGCCAGTAACGCGCTTCCTTCTTGTTCTCATCAATGAAGTTGTAGGCGTAAACGCGGTATTTTGGATAAATCTTCGGCAGAATGTCGTGGCCGAAATCGTGCCCGGAGTTCGGATCTTCAGCGTCGGCAATCAGGATAGGAATCAGCAACTGCGTGTTGAACACGTACACGCCCATCGAAGCGTTGCACTTGTTCGGGTTAAATGCGCTGCGCTTCGGCTCCTGGGGCTTTTCCTGAAAGCCGATGATGCGGCCTTCGCGATCGGTTTCGATGACGCCGAAGCGGCCGCTGGCTTCTTCGGGATCGGTTTCGATGGTGGCCAGAGTGACGTCAGCGCCAGAATCCACGTGCTGGCGGATCATCTTCTGGTAGTCCATTTTGTAGATGTGGTCACCGGAAAGGATGAGCACGTAGTTCGACTGTTCGCTGCCAATCGAATATATGTTCTGATAGACGGCATCGGCCGTGCCCAGATACCAGGTGGTCGAAACGCGCATCTGGGGCGGCAGTACCTCGATGAATTCGCCCAGGCCCATCAGCGGGGACCACGCCTGGCGAATGTGCCGGTTCAAGCTGAGCGCCTTGTACTGGGTGAGCACGAACACGCGGCGCAGGTCGCTGTTGATGCAGTTCGACAGGGTAACGTCTATGATGCGGTAAATGCCGCCGAACGGCACCGCCGGCTTGGCGCGGTCGCGTGTGAGCGGCCACAAGCGTTCACCCTGGCCGCCCGCCAGCAGAACGCCGAGGGTTTGTTTCATCAGGCTCATGGAGTGTAAGTCGTTCCGGTGTGCGGTGTGAACCGGAAATGGGTCGCTGAACCTGTTTTCCGAACAGCGGCCTACTATTCTATCAGCATTGCCCGCGAGGCCCTAACGTTTGCGGGATATTCAGGAAGCAGGCCCAGCGAAGGCGTGGATGACCACGAGCCGGTGACGGTGGGTTGAGGTTGCCGGGAGTGCGCGAACGCAGGGCTGCGTCTCGAAGTTTTGCCTGGGTAGCGTCCCTTTCCCAGTGGGGGCCGATCCATCGGCCGCAGGACGGGCACGCGGTGGATTTCAGATTCTTCTAACTCTTTCATTTTCGAATTACTTGACAAGGAATTCGCGAAGCGCTAAAAGAGTTAGGATGATCCTTCTGGGGCCGAGTGGTTCCTCTCGGGGTACAATTGTCAAACAGACGTAGGGATGGGGGGTGAATCGGTTTGGTTGAAGTCGTGGTGCAAGAGGGAGAATCTCTAGAAAACGCCCTCCGTCGCTTCAAGCGCAAAGTGCAGCAGGCGGACATCATCAAGGAAATCAAGAAGCACAGCTTTTATATGAAGCCCGGGGAACGTCGCCGGGCCAAGGAAGCCTTGTCTCGCAAGCGCCTGCGTAAGAAGATGAGGCGCGAGCAGAGCTAGGTGCATCGGGCTCTTGGGTCACCCAAAGCAGCTTCGGACCATTCCGCCGCCGGCCGCTCCGGCACCGGGGCGGAAAAGTCGGACAGTGGGACCCGCGGTTCGACTTCGACGCCGACAAGCCGAAGTCCTCGGCGAATCCCAGCCTCGCCTGACTCGAGCTGCCAGTCCGCCTTCTCGCGATGCGGGAAGGCCTGGAGCGGGCCATGGAGTACCGGGATAAGGTCCTGAAGTGCGTGGAATGCGGGGCTGAGTTCGTCTTCACTGCCGGCGAGCAGATGTTTTTCGCCGATAAGGGGTTCCGCAACGAACCCAAGCGGTGCAAGCCCTGCAAAGCCAAACGCGTTCAGGGTGCGAACTCCGGGGGCGCGCAGCGGACAGAGACGCGGACGACCTGCTCGCAATGCGGCAAGGAGACCACCGTGCCGTTCAAGCCGACGCAGGGCCGTCCCGTCTATTGCCGCGAATGTTTTCAGCAGCGGCGCTCCCTGGGTTTGCCGGCTCAGTAAGGGCCGCCTGGCCACAGGCCGGGCAAGCACACTGGAACTGGTCAAGCACGCGGCCGCCGCGCATCGCGCGACTCCCCGGCCCGGCTGCCGAACCTTCCGTGCCGTCTGCTGCATCCACACGATGACGTCTGGCAGGGCGCACTGCGCGTACGAGATTCGTCAGCGCCGCGCAACAGGGGTATAATTTGAATTGCGCGCTTGTCGGAAAGAATAGGCGGGTGCAGAGGCGCGCTGCGCGGAATTTGCGGCGCCGCGACCAGTCTGCCCGGTAAACTTGAACGCATTCTCATGCCGCGGGGCCGGCTACAGAGGCCGGCATCGCATCAGAGTCTGAGGGGTTATGAGCCAGATTGCTGATCCCGAACGGCGCGACCAGGAAAACCTGGACGCTATCGAGACCCAGGAATGGATTGACTCGCTCGAATATGTGGTCAAGCGCCGTGGTTCAGGCCGCGCCGTCACGCTGCTCGAGCAGCTCCGTGAGTATGCCCAGCGCAATAGCATCAAGTTGCCGTTCAGCGCCAACACGCCTTATATCAACACGATTCCCGCCGATCAGCAGGCGCCGTTTCCCGGCAGTCAGGAGATCGAGCGGCGCATTAAGTCACTGGTGCGTTGGAACGCGCTGGCCATGGTGGTGCGGGCGAACCGCGTAGAGAGCGGTATCGGCGGCCACATTTCCACCTATGCCTCGGCGGCCACGCTGTTCGAAGTCGGTTTCAATCACTTTTTCCGCGCCCGTAACGGAGACTCGGAAGGCGACATTGTTTACTTCCAGGGGCACGCCGCGCCCGGCGTTTATGCCCGCGCATATCTGGAAGGGCGGTTGAGCGACGCGCAGCTCGAAAATTTTCGCCGTGAACTTCACCCGGGCGGCGGGCTTTCCTCCTACCCACATCCCTGGTTGATGCCGGATTTTTGGCAGTTTCCCACCGTCTCGATGGGGTTGAGCCCCATCATGGCCATCTACCAGGCCCGGTTTAACCGCTACCTGGAAGACCGCGGGCTGAAGCCGAAGTCCGCTGCCAAGGTCTGGGCGTTCATTGGCGATGGCGAAACCGACGAGCCGGAAGCCCTCGGCGCCATTACGCTGGCGGCGCGGGAAAAGCTCGATAATCTGATCTTTGTCGTCAACTGCAATCTGCAGCGGCTCGACGGCCCGGTGCGGGGCAACGGCAACATCATCCAGGAACTGGAGGCCGCCTTTCGCGGTGCCGGCTGGAACGTCATCAAAGTCATCTGGGGTTCAGACTGGGACCCGCTACTGGCCAAAGACCGCGACGGCTGGCTCGTCCGCCGCATGGGCGAAGTCCGAGACGGCGAATATCAGAAATATGCGGTCGAGTCTGGCGCTTATGTCCGCGAGCACTTCTACGGCAAATATCCGCAACTGCTCGAACTGGTGAGCCACCTTTCTGACGACCAGTTGAAAAAACTGCGGCTGGGCGGGCACGACCCGCGCAAGGTCTACGCTGCGTATCACGCCGCAGTGAATCATAGGGGCCAGCCCACCGTGATTCTGGCGCGCACGATCAAGGGTTATGGACTGGGTGAAGCCGGCGAAGGCAAGAACATCACACACCAGCAAAAGAAGCTAAACGAAGAAGAGCTGCGCGAATTCCGGAGCCGCTTTGGCATCCCTATCAGCGACGACAAGATCGCTGAGGCACCCTTCTACCGTCCGCCGGACGACAGCCCCGAGATGCGCTACCTCCGCGAGCGCCGCGAAGCACTGGGCGGTTACGTGCCGAGGCGTGTGGTGGTTTCCAGTCCGCTGGAGGACTTCGCCGAAGACCCGTTCGCAGAATTTTACCAGGGCACCGAAGGCCGCGAAGTGTCCACCACTATGGCCTTTGTGCGCATGCTTTCGAAGCTGTTGCGCGATAAGACCATCGGCAAGCTGATTGTGCCGATCGTGCCCGACGAAGCCCGCACGTTCGGCATGGAGGCGCTGTTCCGGCAGGTGGGCATTTACAGCCACGTTGGCCAACTGTACGAGCCAGTGGATATGGACACGTTGCTCTACTACAAGGAGGCTACCGACGGACAGATTCTCGAAGAAGGCATCACCGAAGCCGGCTCGATGTCGTCGTTCATCGCCGCCGGGACCGCATACTCGACACACGGCATCAACACCATCCCCTTTTTCATTTTTTATTCGATGTTCGGCTTCCAGCGCATTGGCGACCTGATCTGGGCTGCGGCGGACAGTCGCGCGCGAGGCTTCCTGCTGGGCGGGACTTCCGGCCGCACCACGCTGGCCGGCGAGGGTCTGCAGCATCAGGACGGCCATAGCCACGTGCTCGCGCTCGGCGTGCCCAACCTGCGCTGCTACGACCCGGCGTTCGCTTACGAAATTGCCGTTATCATTGAAGACGGCATCCGCCGCATGTACCGTGAAAACGAAAACATTTTCTACTACCTGACGGTGATGAACGAACCGTACGCACAGCCGCCGATGCCGAAAAACGCCCGCGAAGGCATCCTAAAGGGTATGTATCTGTTCAAGCCGGCTGAAGACAGAAAGTCGAAGTTGCGCGCGCAGCTGTTCGGCAGCGGCGCGATTCTGCCCGAAGCCGTCAAGGCGCAGGAGACTCTCGCGGAGAAATACGGCGTGGCCGCTGACGTCTGGAGCGTGACGAGCTACAAGGAACTTTACCGCGACGGGCAGGCCGCCGAGCGCTGGAACATGCTTCACCCGGACAAAAAGCCTCGCGTGCCCTACGTTGCCGAAGTGACGCGCAATGCACCGGGCGTCTTCATTGCCGCGTCGGATTACCTGAAGGCGCTGCCCAACATGATTCAGCGCTGGCTACCGCGGCCGCTGTTTTCTCTGGGCACCGACGGGTTCGGCCGCAGCGATTCGCGCGCGGCGCTGCGCAATTTCTTTGAAGTGGATGCGCGCTTCATCACGCTGGCCACGCTGGCGGCGCTGGCCCGTAAAGGGCAGCTTGATTTGAAAGTCGCCGTGCAGGCGATCAAAGACCTGGAGATTGACCCGGAAAAGGCCGACCCGGCCATTTCCTGACCGGATTCTCGCAAGTTGGGGCTCACGTCCCGCCGCGCAAGGCGGAACGGAAGTGAGCTGGTTTCTGTAAAGCAAAGGAAGGTCATCGCGGTGGCTACCGAATTCCGGCTCCCAGAACTCGGCGAAAACCTTGACTCCGGCGACCTGATTCGCGTGCTCGTCGCGGAAGGCGACCGCATCGAAAAGGATCAGGCTGTGCTCGAGCTCGAAACTGACAAGGCCACCATCGAGGTGCCATCGCCAGTCAGCGGCACCGTCAGGCAAATCTACGTCAAGGAAGGCACGAGAATCAAGGTCGGTGAGCTGATCCTGACCGTCGAAAACAACGCTAAAGCCGAAGCCGAAGAAAAATCCAAAGCCGGAGAGGGTCCGCAAGCCAGAGCGGCAGCAGAAGCTGCGGAGGCAGCAAAGGAACCCATGCAAATCGAAGAAGCGGCCGGGCCCGAAGCTGCTGAGGAGGAAAAGCGCGAGGCCACCGAAGCTTCCGAAGGGGATCAGAAGGAAGAAACGGAAGAGAAGGAAGCGGAAGCAAAACCGGGAGCTGCCGAAAAAGCGGAAGCGCCGCAACGGGAAGAAGGCGGGCGCGCTGGTGCGGTGATCCCCATGCCCTGGCGCCCGGCCGAAGCCAGGCGCCGGCTGGTGCCCGCCGCGCCTTCCGTGCGCCGACTGGCGCGGGAAATCGGCGTGGACATCGCGGAAGTTCCGGGCTCGGGCACGGGTGGGCGCGTCACACTGGACGATGTGAAGGCGCACGCGAAAGCGCTGCTGAGCGGACGCGTACGCAGCGTGGCAGCTCCGGCTGGCTCACCGACAGCAGAATCGCTTCCAGATTTTTCCCGCTGGGGAGAGATCGAGCGGCAGCCAATGTCCAACGTGCGGCGGAAGACCGCCGAGCACCTCGCTTACGCTTGGGCTTCGATTCCGCACGTCACACAGCACGACCGGGCAGACATCACCGACACCGAAGAGCTCCGCAAGCAACTGAATGCGAAGGCGCAGGCCAAAGACGGCAAAATCACGCTCACGGCCATTGCGCTGAAGATCGTTGCCGGGGCGCTGAAGCAGTTTCCGCAGTTCGCTTCCAGCGTGGACATGGCCCGGCAGGAAATCATTCTCAAGAAGTACATCCACATCGGGGTGGCGGTGGACACTGAGCGCGGCCTGCTGGTACCGGTGGTGCGCGACGCGGACAAGAAAAACATCTTCGAAGTTGCTGCTGAGCTGACGCAGCTTGCCGAAAAAGCGCGCGCGCGCAAGCTCACACCGGACGAGATGGCCGGCGGAGTGTTCAGCATCACCAACCTGGGCGGCATCGGCGGGACGCTGTTCACGCCGATCGTGAACGCGCCGGAGGTGGCCATCCTGGGAATGTCGCGCGGCGCCTGGGAGCCGATGCACGTTGCGGGACAGTTTATCCCGCGCTTGATGCTGCCGCTTTCGCTCTCCTACGACCACCGCGTGATTGACGGCGCCGATGCGGCCCGCTTCCTGCGCTGGGTCGCGCAGGCCTTCGAAAAACCTGCACCGTATCTCGAATGAGAGAGGTTAAAATTCCGCGTCTTCGTCTCCGAGCGGGAACAAAAACGGGAGTGTGCCGATGGCGGAATCGAACAAGACCAAGCTGGCGGTAATCGGCGGCGGGCCGGGCGGCTATGCAGCAGCGTTTTTGGCGGCAGACCTGGGCATCGAGGTCACGCTGATAGACGATGAAGCCAATCCGGGCGGCGTATGCCTGTACCGCGGCTGCATTCCTTCCAAAGCGCTGCTGCATGCGGCCAAGGTCATCACCGATGCCCGCGAAGCCTCAGCCTTCGGTGTGAAATTCACCGAGCCGAAGATCGACCTCGACAAGCTGCGCAGTTGGAAGGATTCCGTCGTGAAGAAAATGACCGGCGGGCTGGGACAGCTTTCGAAGGCGCGCAAGGTTCGCTACGTGCAGGGCCGTGCCAGCCTGCTGGATGCACATTCGCTGGAAGCCAAAGGCAAAAAAGAGACGCAGAAGTTTACGTTTGAAAACGCTATCCTCGCCACCGGTTCGCGCCCGGCCACGCTGCCGAATCTGGCGATGACGAGCGAGCGGATCTGGGACTCGACCACGGCGCTGGAATTGCCGTCGGTGCCCAAATCGCTGCTGGTGATTGGCGGCGGCTACATCGGACTCGAGCTCGGGCAGGTGTACGCGACGCTGGGATCGAAAGTCACCGTGGTGGAGATGATGCCCTCGCTGCTCCCCGGCGTGGATGCTGATCTCGTGCAACACCTCCACAAGCGGCTGGAAAAGCAGTTCGCCTCGATTCGGCTGAAGTCAAAAGTCGCCTCAGCGAAGGAGGAGAAAAACGGCATCAAGGTGAAGTTCGAAGGGGAAGGCGCGGCGAAAGACGAAATCTTCGAAGCCGTTCTGGTCGCGGTCGGGCGCAAGCCAAACAGTGACATCCCCGGACTGAACAAAACAAAAGTGAAAAAGACGCAGCGCGGCCACATTGAAGTGGACGCGCAGCGGCGCACCGCCGAGCCTTCGATTTTCGCCATCGGCGACGTGGCCGGCGAACCTATGCTCGCGCACAAGGCGTCTCATGAAGGCCGGCTGGCCGTGGAAGTCATCCATGGCAGCAAAGCGCACTTTGAGCCACTGGCAATTCCTGCCGTCGTCTTCACCGACCCTGAAATCGCCTGGTGCGGCTTGACCGAAACGCAGGCCAAAGAACAGAAGCGGGAGGTAAAAATCGCGAGGTTTCCATGGGCGGCGTCGGGACGTGCGACCACGCTCGACCGCTCCGATGGCGTCACCAAGCTGGTGCTCGACGCCGAAAGCGAGCAGGTGCTCGGCGCGGGCATTGCCGGACCCGGCGCCGGCGAGCTGATCGCTGAAGGCGTGCTGGCCGTGGAGATGGGTGCGCTTGCGAAAGATCTTGCACTCTGCATTCATCCGCATCCCACGCTGTCGGAAACCTTGATGGAAGCTGCCGAAATGCTTTACGGCACCAGCACACACATCTATCGCCCGAAGAAGTAAGCGCGAACGATTTAGCGGGGCACACTGGAGTGCGTCCGTTTCCACTCGCATGAAAGACTGCTGCCTGAACGAGGCGAAGCGGCACCTGAAGCGTCACGGGCAGGCGGCGCGCTGCGAGGCCTGCGGTGCGCTGGTGATGGCTTACGACCGCGAAACGCACTACCGCGCAACTATGGCCGAGTTGGAAAAGCACGGCATCCCGTTTGAGACGGCGCAGCTCGGCAAGCTCTTCCTGATTGCAAAATCCAGGCAGACAAATTGATCACCAAAGGGTTTTCAGGCGGTGGTTGCTTTATGTTATGCGGGACCATGCCTATCCTTAGGCTTTGCACGGGGCGTACACCCGCACCGCCTCCCGTGGGCCGGGCGCACTCAGGCTGAGGCGGCGCGGCGGTGCCAGCCGTTAATTTCGGCCAGATCGGTTTCGGTCAGTCGCAGGTCAACCGCAGGGGCGGATTCTTCCATCTGTTCGGGCCGCCGTGCGCCGACAATCACGCCGGTCACGGCCGGATGCCGTAACGTCCACGCGACGGCAACTTCAGCAACGGAACAGCTATGCCGCAGCGCGGTGCGCCGCAGAATTTCCACCAGCTCAAGATTGCGCGCAAGCTGCGGGTCCTGAAAATCCGGGTTACGCCGGCGCCAGTCGTTTTTGGGCAGCGCGGCAATGCGCTCGCGAGTCATCTTTCCGGTCAGCAGACCGGATTCCAGAGGAGAATAGACGATCACGCCGATTCCGTGCCGCTGGCAGTAGGGCAGGATGTCGCGTTCGATTTCCCTCCGCAACACGGAGTACGGCGGCTGCAGCGAGCTGATGGGTGTGACCGAGCGCACGCGTTCCATCTGCGCAACGCTGAAGTTTGACACGCCGATGTGCCGCACCTTGCCCGCTTGTTTCAGCCCGGCCAGGGTTTCCCAGGCTTCTTCGATGTCGGGGTCAGGGCCGCCAGGCGGGAAGGCCGGCCAGTGAATCTGATAGAGGTCAATGGCGTCGGTTTCAAGCCGTTCGAGGCTGGCGTCACATTCGCGCAGGATTGATTCGCGCTTCAGGTTGTGCGAGGAGCGGCCGTGCTCGTCCCACACCAAGCCGCACTTGCTGAAGACATATGGCCGCGGACCGCGCCATTCCCGGAGCGCCCGCGCGACGAGCTTTTCGGCGTGGCCGAGGCCGTAAATCGCGGCAGTGTCGATCCAGTTGATGCCCAGCTCGAGCGCGCGAAAAATGGTGGCTACGGCGGCCGCATCGTCGCGCGGTCCCCAGCCGTATTCATCGTCGCCGCCGCCGATGGACCAGGTGCCCAGTCCGATCCGAGTGATCTGCATCCCCGTGTTGCCCAGAGTGCGTGTCTCCATGATTGCATCTCCCAATTCATCCACCAGTTTGACTCAACTGAGATGCGCGATGCCAGCGGGAGTGGGAGTGTCGGCTTGCACCAGGGCCTCCCCGTCCTAGGGGGAGGCCCGGAATTCGATCCTGAACAGGGCTAGGCGGCTGCAGCGCGGACAGGCACAATTTCACGGAACGCGGCGAGAAACGCCTCCATCTGCTTGCGCGTGCCGATCGAGACGCGCATCCAATTGCTGAGGGAAGGAAACCTGCGTCCGACCAGAATATTTCGCTTGCGGAATTCGTGAATGACGGGCGCGACGTCGCCGCCCACGTGCACCATCACGAAGTTTGTCTCCGAAGGCATGTAGCGCCGGCCGTCTTTTTCAAATTCGGCGCACAGCCAGCGGCGGGTGTCGTTGTTCAGTGTGCGGTGGCGCGGGACGTGGCGGGTGTCTTCTAGGCTGGCCAGCGCGGCCTCGAGCACCGCGGCATTGGTGTTGTTCCACAAGCGATGGCGGCGCAGCGCGGCGATATTTTCGCGCGAAGCAACAGCGTACCCGAGCCGCATGCCAGCCATGCCATAGATTTTTGAAAACGTCCGGGCAATCACCAGGTTGGGCAGCCGGCCCCACCAGGCAAACGCGCTCGCGTAGCGCGGCTCGTCGACGAAATGGTGATAGGCCTCGTCGACTAGAATCACGGCCGAGCGAGGCACGCGCGCGAAAAATTCGTCCATTTCGTCCTTCGTGACAATCGTGCCCGTGGGGTTGTTCGGATTGCACAGGTAGACCAGCCCTGTCGCGTGGTCGCACGCCGCGGCCATTTTCGGCAAATCGTGGCGGTAGTCGGAGGTAAGCGGAATTTTCACTGCCTTGGCCTGTGTGACCTCGGCGTAGCTGAGCACGGCTTCAAAGGTCGGCTCGGCGACTACCACGTTTTTGTCCGAGGCGAGAAACGCCATGTCGGCCATACGCAGGATTTCACCGGAGCCACAGCCGAGGATGACGTTCTCCGGCGCAACGCCGTGCAGCTTGGCGATTTCCTCGACCACGATATCTTCCAGTGCGTCGGGGTAGCGCGCGGCCACCTGCTGCGCTGCGGTCATGGCTTCGAGTGCGCGCGGTGACGGGCCGTAGGGATTCTCATTCGAATTCAGTTGGATGACGTTTTCGGGCACGCCGCGAGGTCGGCGCGGCCCAGCATTGCCCAGTTTCGGAGCCAGTGCCGCGGCGCCGACAACGGCGCTCACCGCGCAAGCGAATTCACGGCGAGAAAAAGTGCGAGGCATCGTGGCAACCTCCTTCAACGTAACTCGGCGCATTATCTGCCCGACGGGTGCGCGAGGCAAGCACAAGGCAGCGTTGACAGCGTTGCGCAGCAAACCTAAGATGACCGCCCACTTGCATTGCGGAGGAGTCGAGGTCTCCATGAGAAAAATTTGCGGCCTGATTTTGACTGTGATTCTGAGCTGTCCCCTCCCGCTGTTTGCACAGCCTTCGCAGCAGCCCCGGCCACGACGACCACAGCCGAAAGATGCGGAGCTGGCTCCGGAAGCGAAAACGCTGCCGGAGATCGAAGCGGCGCTGCTGCGGGGGATGAAAGCGCGCAGCATCGGCCCAGCGATTATGTCCGGACGGGTGTCGGACATCGCACTCGATCCCTCCAATCCGGCCGTGTTCTACGTCGCGCTGGGCACCGGCGGTGTGATGAAGACGTCAGACAACGGCACGACGTGGGAGGGGATTTTCGAACAGCAGCCGGTGGCAGCCGTCGGCGATGTAACCGTTGCACCCTCCGACCCGAAGGTCGTGTGGGTGGGCACGGGCGAGGCCAATGATCGCAACAGCTCGTCGTGGGGCAACGGCGTGTACCGTTCGACCGATGGCGGCGAAACGTGGCAACATGCCGGACTGAAAAACAGCAAGACGATTGCGCGCATTCTGGTGCATCCGAGCGACCCGAACACGGCGTGGGCGGCAGCGGTCGGCGACCTTTGGAACGGGAACGAGGAGCGCGGCTGCTACAAAACGACGGACGGCGGCAAGAGCTGGCGCAAAGTGCTCAGCGCGGAGCCGCCCTACCACACGCGCGTCGGCTGCGGCGACCTGGCTATGGATCCTGCCGACCCCGACACGCTCTATGCGGCGCTGTACGCGCGCCGGCGCACGCCTTGGTCGTTTGTCTACGGCCCGCTGGCCACCGATGGCAAGGACCTGGGCGGCGTTTTCAAGAGCACCGACGGCGGCGAAACGTGGCAGAAATTGACCAACGGCTTGCCCTCTGAAACCGGCCGCATCGGTCTGGCCCTACACGCGAAGAATCCGCAGATTGTATACGCCATTGTGCAGAGCGATGCGGAAGGAATGAGCGGCATTGACGACGTCTACAGCAAGGCGGGCGGTGTGTTTCGCAGTGAAGACGGCGGCGCTACCTGGCAGCGTATGAGCGCGCTGAACCCCCGGCCGTTTTACTTCAGCCAGATTCGGGTGGACCCGGAAGACGACCAGCGTGTGTATGTGCTGGGCTATGCGCTGCACGTTTCCGAAGACGGCGGCCGCACCTGGCGCGAGGATCTGTTTGAGAAAGTGCATCCCGACTGCCACGCGCTCGAAATTGACCCGCGCAATCCGCAGCGGCTGCTGCTCGGCACCGACGGCGGGCCGTATGAAAGCTGGAACAGTGGCAAATCGTGGCGGCATCTGAACAATTTCGCCGCCGGGGAGTTTTACCGCATCAACGTGGACCTGAGCACGCCGTACCGCATCTGTGGCGGCCTGCAGGACAATTTGAACTGGGTCGGCCCTTCGCGGACCTGGTCGAAGGAAGGCATCCTCAATTACGACTGGACGACCATCGGCGGCGGCGACGGTTTCTACTGCGTTTTCGACCCACAGAATCCAAATCTCGTGTACACGGAATCGCAGCAGGGTTACGTTCACCGCTTCGACTTATCGAACGGGCAGACGAAGCAGTTGCGGCCGGAGCCGACCGAGGGCCAGCCGGCCTTTCGCTTCCACTGGAATGCGCCGCTCATCGGCAGCCGGCACGCGGCCGGCGTGCTCTACCTGGCTGGAAACCGCGTGTTTCGCATGACCACGCGAGGAGAACGCTGGCGTGTCATCAGCCCGGACCTTTCCACGCAGGAGTTGCCCAAGATGATTACCGTGGGTAGCGGCGCGGAGAATTACGGCGTCGTTTATACACTGGCCGAATCACCGCTGAGGCCGGGCCTGCTGTGGGCTGGCACCGACGACGGCAAAGTCTGGATCACTGAAAACGAAGGCGAATCCTGGACCGACCTGACGGCGAATCTGCCTGCAGAAGCGAAAGGACAGTGGATCAGCCGCGTCGAAGCAAGCTGGCACGACGCCCGAGTGGCCTATCTTGCCGTAGATGCGCACCGCGCCGGCAACTACGCCCCGCTCGTCTATCGCACCGGCGATGGAGGCAAAACCTGGCAGAGCATCGCGGGCAATCTGCCGCCGGATGGGCCGGTGAAAGTAGTTCGCGAGGACCTGCGTAATCCGGATTTGCTGTATGTGGGCACTGAGTTCGGACTGTTCGTCAGCCTGGACCGTGGCATCACTTGGGTGGAATTCGGTGGCCTGCCTACCGTGGCAGTAGATGACCTGATGATTCATCCGCGCGAACACGACCTGGTGATTGCCACGCACGGACGCAGCCTGTTCATCGTGGATGACCTGCGCGGCTTGCAGGAGCTCACGCAGGAGGTGCGCCAGCGCGAGCTTACCGTGTTCGCCCCGCGGCCGGCTTTCGGCCGCCACGTGCTGCCCGGCTTCGGCGACTGGAACGGCAAGGCCATCTTTCGCGGCGAAAATCCGCCGGAAGGCACGCTGATCACGTTCTACATCGGAAAGTTCACAGGCCAAGACGTAAAAATCAAAATCACGAACGCACTTGGACAACCCGTCGCGAAGTTCGAGCAGCCCGGCATGCCGGGCATGAACCGGCTGAACTGGGACCTGAAACCAACAGCCAACGTGCTGACCGAATACGGCGGCGAGGGCAGAAAGTTTGTACCCCCGGGTGAATACACGGTTTCCGTCTCATATGGCGATACGACGGCCGAGCAGAAGCTGAAGGTTGAAATCGCTCCCGGCGTGGAAACGCGGTAGCCCGCAAGTCACCAAAAGAGTGAGCCCGCACCCGCAGCTTCGGATGTGCGACTATGGTTCGACGCGCACACCGCGCCAGAACGCCACACGGTCTTTGATCTGCTTGGCTGCCTCGGCAGGCTCTGGGTAGTACCACGCGGCGTCTTTGTTTTCCTTCCCGTTGACCACGATGGTGTAGTAGTGCGCGGTGCCCTTCCAGGGGCACACGGTGGTCTTTTCGCTCGGTTTGAAATGTTCGCGGCGGATCGCATGGGGCGGGAAGTAGTGGTTGCCCTCGAGGAGGATGGTATCGTTGCTTTCGGCGAGCACAACCCCTTCCCAGATGGCTTTCGGCATCGGTTCCTCCCTGTTAACTACTGTTTATTCGATTCAGCTAGCCGGCACGCCGATTCCGCGGGTAGGCAAAGACGAAGAAAAATCCTTGCAGGTGCGGCGCGGGCCGGGTATGTTCGCGCGTTCGCAGAACCGCAATCCTTTCCGACGGGGGCTGCCATGCTGACTTTGCACGCGCGCCGGCCAGGCGCGCTGATGACCCTGGCGCTTGCGCTGGTGCTTGCTTTTGCCGCACCGCTCGCCTGGACACAAGAAAAGCAGGAAAAAACCGAAGCGGAAAAGAAAGAAACTCCCGCGCCGACCAGCAAGACCGGCAGGAAGCTGCTGACGGCGGTGGACGTCCTGCGGCTGGACAATGTCGGCTCGCCGGTGGTCTCTCCCGATGGCACCCGGGTAGCCTACACACTCGGCGTCAGAGAGATGCCGGGCGCTGACAAGGAATGGAAGAGCATTACGCACGTCTGGGTCGTCTCTGCAACCGGCGGCGATGCGCGCCAGTTCACCCGCGGCGGCCAAAGTGCCACCAGCCCGGCCTGGTCGCCCGACAGCAAGAAGCTCGCCTTCATCACCAGCCGCGACGGACGCGAAGACGGCCGGCAGGTCTGGATGATGTACGCCGATGGCGGTGAAGCCTGGCAGGTGACCGAACACAAAGGCGGCGTAAATTCATTTGAGTTTTCGCCGGAAGGGAAGCAGATCGCTTTTTTGGCTACAGACCAGCCGTCAAAAGAAGAAGAGCAGCGCAAGAAAGTGAAAGACGACACGATCGTGGTGGACAAAGACATCAAGATGACGCACCTGTGGATGTTTGACTTGGAGAAGAGGGAAGAAAAGCGGATGACAGAGGGCAGTTTCACAGTCAGCGACCCGCAGTGGTCGCCTGATGGGAAGCAGATCGCATTCGTGACGCGGCCGACGCCGCGGGCCAACGACGGCGCACGCAGCGATATCTGGGTGCTCGACGTGGCCAGTGGGGAAACGAGCAAGCTCGTGGCCGGGCCGGGGCCAGAAGATTCGCCGCGCTGGTCCCCCGATGGGAAATGGATCGCTTATACGGGCGCGCCGGAATTTACCGTCGGGCGGACTGAGCTGTACGTCATTCCTGCGGCGGGCGGCACGCCCCGCAGCCTGACAGAAGGTTTTGACCTCACCGCCGGCACGCCGGTGTGGTCGCCCGACGGAAAGACCATCTACTTCAACACTCCAACTCGCCAGGCCATTGAAGTGTTCGCCGCCGACGTGGCATCCGGTTCGGTCCGCCAGGTTACGCGCTTCGGCGGCATCATCACGGTGGATCAGATCCGTGCCGATGGACGCGCCGTGTTCGGCAGCATCACCGGCGCCAACGCGCCCGGACAGCTTTACCGGGCCGACATTGGTTTTGCGAATGTCGAGCGGCTAACGGATCACAACGCGTGGATTCAAGACTACGCGCTGGGTGAAGTCGAAGTGGTGAAATGGACCAGCCGCGACGGTATAGAAGTCGAAGGCGTGCTGACCCGGCCGGTGGACTTTGACCCTGCGAAGAAATATCCGCTGCTACTGAATCCACACGGCGGGCCGACCGGGGCGTCATTCGCTTCATTCAACGCCATCGCGCAACTGTTTGCCGCCAACGGCTATCTGGTGCTGCAGCCGAACTTCCGCGGCTCGATTGGCCGCGGCGTGCAGTTTGCTCAGGCCAATCGGAATGACTGGGGCAAGGGCGACTATCAGGACTGCATCACCGGCGTGGAAGCGCTGGTCGCGCGCGGGCTGGCCGACCGCGACCGGCTGGGTGCGTTCGGCTGGTCTTATGGCGGCTACATGACCTTCTGGATTCTTACCCAGACGGACATGTTTAAGGCTGTGTCGCCGGGCGCGGGGCTGACGAACCTGTACTCGATGTATTCCCAGCACGACATCCCGCGCGGCCTGGGGTGGTTCTTCGGCGGCAATGCGCCGTGGGACGCGCCCGAGACCTATTGGGAACATTCGGCGATGAAGCACATCAAGAACGTGAAGACGCCGACGCTGATCATGCACGGCGAGCGCGACCAGCGCGTGCCAATTGCGCAGGCGCAGGAGTTCTACCGCGCGCTGGTGGAGATGGGCGTGCCGGTCGAGTTTGTCGTCTTCCCGCGCGAAGGACACGGCATTGGCGAGCCTCGCCACCAGCTCGACCGGCTGCGCCGCTGGCTCTCCTTCTTCGGCGAGCACCTGAACAACCCGCCGGTCACCGAACCGGATCCGAAGAAAAAATAGTCTTTGGCCCCGCTGCAACCGGCGCGAATCTGTTTGACTACTCGTAGCGGAGGGCGATGAGCGGGTCCACGCGAGTCGCCCTTCGCGCGGGGATGTAGCAGGCCAGCAGCGCCACGGCTCCGAGCAGCATGACGACACCGGCGAACGTGGCCGGGTCGTGCGCCGAGATGCCGAACAGCATGTTGGCGATAAACTTCCCGAGTCCGAACGACGCCGCAATACCCAGTACCAGCCCGATGCCGACCAGCACCAGGCCCTGGCCCACAATCATCCTCAGAATGTCGCCGCGCTGCGCGCCCAGGGCCATGCGGATGCCGATTTCGTACGTGCGCTGGTTCGCCGCCGAAGAGACGACGCCGTAAACTCCTACCACCGCCAGCAGCAGTCCGAGCAGCCCCAGCGCACCGGCAAACAGCGCGCCCATGCGAATGAGGAAGAATCCGTTGCCGCCTTCGAGGCTTTGCGCCATGGTCATTGCATCATAGACAGACAGGTCGGCGTCGAGCGCGCGAATCTCACGCTGTACAGCCACCGACAACGTCTCCGGCGGCACCGTCGTGCGCACGTGGAGCACTCGCAGCGGGTCGTAATGCTGGGCAATGGGCACAAAGAAGTACATTTCCGGGTCCTGGAAAATCCAGTTGTACTTGCCGTCCTCCGAGACGCCGACGACTTCCAGAAAGGGGCCCTGAGGCCCGCTGATGCTGAAGCGGCGGCCGACCGGGTCCTGCCCGGGCCACAGGCGATCGGCCATCAATTCGTTGACGACGGCGACCGGGCGCGAGTGCTCGCTGTCGTCCGGCGTAAACCGCCGCCCCTGGAGGATGGGAATGCGCATCGTGACGAAGTAGCCTGGCGAGACCTTATTGTAGCCGGCAATCGGCCGGCGCTCTTCTTGGGCCAGTCCGTGCCCTTCGGCAAGGACGTACCCCGACAGACTGTAGTAGCCCATCGGGTAGGAGTGCGCCAGGGCTACCTCCTCAACCCCCGGCAGCGCGCGTACACGCCGCTCCAACTGTTTGAAAAATGCGCGGCCTCGCACCTCGTCGTAGCCGAGCTGCGAGACGTCCATCGAGAAATTCATTACGCCCTGCGGGTCGAACCCCAAATCCATGCTGCGGGCATTGCCCAAGCTGCGGACAAACAGTCCCGCGGCAACCAGCAGCACCACTGAGCCGGTCACCTGCGCCACCACCAGCACGTTGCGCGTGCGATGGCGACCCGCGCCGGCCATCTGCGAGCGGCCGCCTTCGCGCAGCGTATCGTTCAGATTGGTGCGCGCGGCCCGGAACGCCGGCAGCAGGCCCGCAACAATACCTGCGGCCAACGCCGCAGCTCCGGCGTAGGCGAACACCCGCCAGTCGAAGCTGAGGTCAAACCGCAAGGGGATGTCATGCGGAAGGCGGATGGACTGCAGCAGCCGGCTACCCCACCAGCCAAAGGCCGCTCCGGCAACGCCACCCAGCCCGGCGAGCAGTGCCGACTCAGTCAGCATTTGGGCCAGCAGGCGTTGCGGCCCGGCACCTAGCGCGGCGCGAATGGCCAGCTCCTTCTGCCGGACTGTAGCGCGCACCAGCAGCAGGTTGGCCACGTTGACGCAGGCTACCAGCAGCACCACTCCGGCGAGCAGTAGAAAAACAGCAGCGGCGATAGGATTCTCGTTCGCGGAATTGGGCTCCGGCCGCGCCTGAACTTCGGGGAAGACGTGTACGCGGACGGTCTTGTTCGTATCGGGATACTCGGTCTGGAGCTGATTTGCGATGACGTCCAGCGATGCCTGCGCCTGCCCGAGGCTGACGCCGGGCTTCAGCCGCCCGAGCGTCCGAAACTGGTGCTCTTCGCGCGAGGTCAGCAAGTTTCGGTAACCAGCGTCCAGGGTGGCCATGCCCAGCGGGACATACACGTCAGGGTCTACGAGTGCGTAGGCGCCGTGGAACCCTTCCGGGGTCACGCCCACAATGGTAAATGCCTGGCCGTTCATCTTCACCGGTTTGCCGACGACGCCCGGGTCGGCGCCGAAGCGTTTCCGCCAGTAGGAATAGCCGAGGACGACCACCGGGTCGGCGCCTGGCACTTGGCCTTCCGGCGCATGGATCAGACGCCCCGCAGCGGGTTGCACACCCAGCATGTCGAAGTAGTTCGGTGCCACGTAGGTGACGAAAATCCGCTCGGTACGGTCGTCGGCGCTCAGCCCGACGAAGCCCAGGGCATAGCCGGTCAGCGCATCGAAGGCATCGGACTGGCTCCGGTAGTCAACAAAATCGAGATAGGCGGGGGGATGAGGATCGTCATTGCCCTCGTGCGTCACGCCGAGCACCACCAGCCGGTCGGCACCTTCGACCGGCAGCGGACGCAGCAGCAGAGAATTCACCACGCTGAAGATGGTGGTGTTGGCGCCGATGCCCAGCCCCAGCGTCAGCATCACCACGAGCGTGAAGCCGGGATTCTTCAGCAGCACCCGCGCTCCGTATTTGATGTCCGTCCACAACCCATCCATGCACCCTCCGATCGACTGCGTGCCACGACCCATCTTGCTGCGATTGGCCGCTGGTGCACTCCGCTTCGCGCATCATTGCTTGATACGCCGGTGCGAAAAGAAATGTTCCGCGGCAGGGATTCGGCGCACCGCTGGGCTGATGTTAGAACTGGAGAGCAATCCGTTGACGGCACTCGGGCCGCGGCGGGCATGTCCAGGCCGTGATTCGGCCCAGGATCAGCGTTTTCAGGATCAGCAGTTCGAGCGTGCTTTGCAAGAATTTGGGTTGGTGTCGGGCACCGGCATTCCTATCGAAATTCTGTAGGCCGCTGGCACCTGCCCTATCGAATGTCAACGGGATAGGCACAGACGCCTCTGAAAGAATTTTCGTGCTCGCCTCCGAGGCAGTTCCATCTACGGCCGCGGCCCGGAATCAGCATTGTTGACAGGAGCTGTGTACCGCAGATTTCATCCACAGGCGTGTGCTTGCGGGCCCAGCGCACCGGGAGTAGCATGCTTTGGTAGTTCCAACGCGCAGGAACGCTCCAATGCGTTCCTCAGGAAAAATCCTCTGGAGGTGACCTGCCATGCCAACCGCAAAAGAGTTTTCCATCCGCATGGAAGACCGCCCGGGAACGCTCGGCAAGCTATGCCGGGCACTGGGCGATAAAAACGTGAACATCCTCGCGTTCCACTCGATGCCATTTGAAGGGCAGAGCCTGGTGCGCATGATCGTGGACAATCCGACCAACGCCAGAACCGTTCTGGACAGCGAAGGCGCCGATTACGAGGAAACCGAAGTTGCGCAGGCGACGTTGCCGCACCGTCCCGGCGAGCTGGGCCGCGCGGCACTGCGACTGGGCGATTCCAACATCAACATAAATTATGCCTACTGCGGCATGGACCCGAAAGGCAACACCCCGCTGCTGTTCTTCGGCGTTCAGGACGCTGGCAAAGCCGCCCAGGTACTCGAGCAGGCCGCAGCCGCTGCCGGCCGCTGAAACGTAACAAAAGCACCGCAACTAAACCGCCCGGGGCCGCCCCTGTGGGCGGCCTCTGCTTTTGTTCACCGCCACGGTCAGGCGCATCATCGCGCGCAGCACAGCAATTTTCTTCCTCTGGTCACAGGCAAATGTCGTGTGCTGCCTGCGCCGTGCCGGGAGGCGTCCGATGATAGCGCAGCAAATCTCAAACAAGAGGCTCATTCGAAGAAGTGCGCTCGCCACGGTTGTGCTCGGATTGGCGCTGCTGGCTTTTCTGGAAGCCACGGCGGCCGGGTTTGAGCTGGGAACTGGGATCTGCATCCATACGGCTTTCCCAGAGGACACAGCTGCCTTCCTCAAATTCACCCTGGCCCAAGTGCCAGCAGGAACCAAATAATGCGTAGTGCAGTGATCAAAACAGTGTGCTCGCTGATGCTGGCGGTTCCCGGCTTGGCCTCGGAACCCCCCAGACGGGAACCGCACACTACCGCCGAAGAAACATTTGCGATTGACCACGCCAGGCTCCTCGATGCTGCCGACGATGCGCTGCTCGTCGTGGTGCTGCCGTCACCGCTGCCAGCGGAGAAAAGGCCCGAGCGCATGGCCCACACATTCGATTGAGCAACGGATGGAAGCTTGCTGCGCAGTTTCGCCCAATGGTTTTGGGGTGGCCGTGAGACGATCTGAAGCAGGCACTCCTGCGTCTTCAGCAGCTTCGGCCTGTTGTGGAGCCGATCCTTCGCGCCGCAGGTTTCCCAGAAGAGTTAATCGGTATAGTGCTGGTGGAAAGCGCCGCGCAGCCGACGGCTCAGTCTCCGCGAGGTGCCTGAGGGTTGTGGCAATTCATCCCAGAAACTGCACAACGCTACGGATTGGTCGTCAATGGGCGGCGCGATGAATTTCCACAGTCTCAGCCACAGAAGGCTTTTACCAGCGGAAACAAGGAGCTCTGTCCCTGCAGTTCTAGCGGCTGTCGAACTGCTGGGCAGCCCTGTCCGGATCACTCACCGGACATCGCGCGAACGATGAGCGTTGAGCCTAGCCCACCACGCGTTTTGAGTGCCGCGCCCTTCAGGGCGTGCGCAGCACTCGCAAAATGCCTTCGGCGCCTTCCTTCGTGTACACGGACCGGAGATAGGCCAAAGCTTGGGAAAAACCCTGCCGCCGCGCCATCAGCTCGGCGTAATGGACCGACTTCGTATTTCCCCACGTGCGCCCGACGACCGGAACCGCGAACTCGACTTCGACCTCAACCCCGCTCAAGCGCAGGTCCTTACCATCGGGAGCGCGCAGGCCGAACCCACCCGTCTGTTCCTCACTGACTTCTCCGGGCTTGAATGCCCCACCGCCCACTTCTTTCAGCAGGCTCGCGTCCACCACCCTCGATAGCGTGATCGAGCGCTGGTTCTCGAAGGTGAGCTTCCATTTGAGCCCGTAAGCATTCCACAAGCCCTCCTGGCCGACGACAACCCTGGCGGAACAGCGCACACCGCCGGCCTGCCCGGGTGAGCATTCAGAGGATGTGATTTGTATGGGCCCATCGGGCTGCGGTTTCACCACCGCTGGCACCGACTGAGCAGAGGCTAGCGGCACCAGCAGGCAGCCGAACAGAACCAGCAGCAGAAATAACTTGGCTTTCATGATTCACCTCCCTGAATCAGTGGCTGCTCGCAACAGGCGGTTTCGTGGACGATCACACCTCGACACGTGTCCGTGTAGTTGTACCCGACACAACCACCGCCTGCGGAACATTGGCAGTTTGCAAGACAACCACCGTCAAAACAGTACGCGTAGATGATGTAGCCGCGACACTGCTCCTCGACGTAGCAGGCGCTTGCCGCTGCCGGGAACAGAAAGG